>Ga0154020_10005012_pt1 | contig 15722 bp, 16 predicted proteins | sample Klosneuvirus_201_FD_109709 | JGI IMG/M metagenome (GOLD analysis project Ga0154020, IMG submission 109709) | Active sludge microbial communities from wastewater, Klosterneuburg, Austria - Klosneuvirus_20160825_MG | ecosystem: Engineered > WWTP > Aerobic digester > Activated sludge | place...
CGCGAAGTTACGAAAAGCCTTGTTTTTAAGAAATCTTAATGCCTTGGTTTTTGGCATTTTATGAAAAACTTGAGTAAATTTAGCCTGCTTTATGTCAAAGGTTAAATACCGTTTTAATACCAAGTCGCTTACCTATGAAAAAGTAAGGGGCACCTTTTTGGAAAGGTTACGCTACTTAATGGGGTATGTGGCCACAGGCGTTGTGTTTGCCACAGTAACTATTCTTTTGGCCCAGAAATTTCTGCCCTCACCCAATGAAAAACGCAAAATTCGCGAAATACAGGCCTTACAGCTGCAATACGAAGTGCTCCAAAGCAAAATGGGCAAGGTAGAACACGTGTTAGCCGATTTACAAGACCGCGACGATAATATCTACCGTACTATTTTTGAAACCGAACCGCTTCCAAAGTCCATACGTTATGGGGCATTTGGGGGAAGTGATAATTACAAGGAGTTTGAAACTTATGAGAATGGGGAATTAATCACCTCGGCATCAGAACGTTTGGACCGGTTGACCAAACAATTATACATTCAATCCAAATCCTTTGATGAGGTTGTAAAACTGGCCAAAAACAAGGAAAAAATGATTGCTTCCATTCCGGCCATAATGCCCCTGAATCAAAGTGACCTGGCCCACGCAGTAACCTCCGGCTTTGGCTGGAGAACCCATCCCATTTATAAAACATTAGAATTTCATCCGGGTATGGATTTTTCTGCAGAGCAAGGCACGCCCATTTACGCTACAGGCGACGGGTATGTGGAACGCGCTGACAATCTGGCTCAGGGCTATGGCAACCACGTGGTGATTAATCACGATTTTGGTTACCGCACCTTGTACGCCCACATGAGCCGTATGGCTGTGAAAGTTGGTGCCAGCATCAAACGCGGGCAATTGATTGGTTATGTGGGTAGCACAGGTTTAAGTACGGCGCCACATATTCACTACGAAGTAATCAAAAACGGGGGCAAGGTTAATCCCATCAATTATTATTACAATGACCTTTCGCCGGAACAATACCAGTTTTTGGTTGAGTTGTCCAACAAGTCTTCTCAATCGTTTGACTAGTCCTGTAACCGTTTAACCCAATTTACCGTTTGTACCCTCAATTTAAATCTAACTTTACACCTTAAAAACAAATAAAAACAATGAAAAAAACGTGGATAATTCTTGGTAGTATTTTAGGTCTGATCCTTTTGATCTTTTTAATGTACAGAAGCACTTACAACAGTGCCATCAGCTTTCAGGAGAACGTGGATGAAAAATGGTCGAACGTAGGAGCAACCTACCAGCGCCGCGCCGACCTGGTGCCGCAATTGGTAGCTACCGTTAAGGGCGCCGCTGCTAACGAAAGAGGCATTCTCACTGAGGTTACAGAGGCAAGAGCAGGTATTGTAGCTGCTAAAACACCTGAGGACATGGACATTATGGGCAAAAAAATAAACACCGCCATCAACCTGGCTTTTGAAGCCTATCCTCAAATACGTTCAACTGAAAATTTTAAGGACCTGCAAACGCAATTGGAAGGCACAGAAAACCGCATTTCAGTGGCACGCCAGGAATACAACAAAGCCATTCGGGAATACAATGCGCACATACGCGGGTTCATTAACAGCATGTTCCTGAACAAAGAAACCTTCCCTAAAAAAGAAGGCTTTAAAGAAAGTGCCGGCTCAGAAAACGCACCTAAAGTAGAATTTTAGTGTTCATGCCCTTCGCACGGAATTTTTTTAGTAAACAGGAGCAAAGTTTGGTTGAAGAGGCTATTCGTACAGCCGAAACCAAAACTTCAGCAGAGGTGGTGGTTCATCTTGATAATCTGTGTTTTGGCGACCCCATTAAAGCAGCTGAAAAAGTATTTGTGCGTTTGAATATGCATAAAACTGCCGAAAGAAACGGGGTGCTTGTTTACATTGCCACCCTCAATAAAAAAATCGCGGTGGTGGGTGATGTGGGCATTTACTCCAAATTGGAACCGGACTACTGGAAAAAAATGGTAGATCAATTGATTGCTGAATTCAGGGCCGATCACAAAGCAGAGGCCCTTTCGGCAAGTCTGCTGGATGTCGGTAACAAACTGGCCGTATTTTTTCCAAGGCAGCATAACGATACCGACGAACTCAGCAATAAAATTTCTTTCCGATGAAAAAATACAGTCTTCTCCTTTTGTGTTTTTTCAGCCTGTGGGCCGAGGCGCAATTGCCCTCCCGGCCTGTACCCGCAAAATTGTACAACAACCTTTCCAAAAACTTCCCTGAATTTTTAAATGCTCAGGAGGCGCAACAACTTGAGGAAAAACTGGAGGTGTTTAGTAACGAAACCTCCAACCAGATTTGTGTGGTGATTGTTGACGCGCTTGGCAATTACGAACCCATGGAATTTGCCACGGGTATTATTAACGAGTGGGGTGTTGGGCAAAAAGATAAAAACAACGGCATCGTGGTTTTGCTTCAGTTAAAACCTGAAGGTGGTGGAAGGGATTTTATTGCCATTGGTTATGGTTTGGAAGGCGCCATCCCTGATTTGGCCACCAAACGGGTTCGTGAGCAGGAATTGTATCCGAACTTAAAAGCCGGAAATAACTACCAGGCTTTGGATGCCACTACCGAACGCTTGATGCAACTCGCAAAGGGCGAAATCAATGTGAAAAACTACACCCGTAAGAAAGGCGTGGAGAACAATCCGGCCATAACTATCATTATTATTGTTTTGGCTGTGATCTTTTTACTAAGAGCCATATTTGCTAAGGGTGGAAGAACCTTAGGACGTGATGTTAGCCGTGGCCTGTTTTGGGGCAGCATGGGTGGTTTTGGCAGAGGTTTTGGCGGAGGCGGTGGCTTTGGTGGAGGAGGCGGTGGAGGTTTTGGAGGTTTTGGCGGAGGCAGTGGAGGTGGAGGAGGTTCTGGAGGGAGTTGGTGAAGCGAGTTTTTGATAAGAATAGTATTTCCTTTTCGTGTATTAAAAATCCGCTTTGGCAGAAGTTTGAAAGCTCAAACCTTAGTTTACCCCATCGTATAGATTTAATGACTCATCTGTGTTTTAGTTGTTAAAGCAGTAAATTATTCTTTGATATTGAATAATATATCATAATTTTAGTCTATCTACGAAACGTTATGATTAGTATAAAAACACGCTTAGTTCTATTAATTAGTTTTTTGTTTTCTCTTGCGCAAGTAAACAAAGCCCAGTATATCTTTTGTAAAGAAAACTTAATGTCCAACACCCTCAGTGATTTGGTTCAAACAAGTGATGGTGGCTATGTAATTGGAGGAACCTGTGATGTGCTCATAAACCAAAACAATGATTTTCAATTTATAAAAACGGATGCATCAGGCAATGTGCTTTGGACCAAAACGGTTGGCGGCGCCGGGATCGATTGGGGCTATTCCCTTATTCAAAGCAGTGATAAAGGCTTGGTTATGGTTGGATACACCAAATCATTTGGAATGGGGAATGACGATGTGTATGTGGTAAAATTGGATTCCATTGGCAATACCTTATGGACCCGAACAATTGGCGGAACTCAAAATGAAGTAGGCACCTCAATAGTTCAAACGCTTGATGGGGGTTATGTCATTGCCGGTAATACCAAGTCCTATGGTGCCGGAAATAACGATACCTATATTATTAAGTTAGATGCAGCCGGTAATTTGGCTTGGACAAAAACCATAGGAGGCCCCGGTAATGATAGCTTCTTATTGGGTACATCTATTATTCAGACTTCTGATAGCGGATATGCAGTAGCCGGATGTGCTCAATTTGATTCACAAGGATTGGATCTATACCTCATAAAGTTAAACCAAAATGGAAATCTAGTCTGGACTAAATCTGTTGGAGGTTCTGCAGTTGAAGAACCTGCTGAAATTGTAGAAACTTCCGATAAAAGTTATGTGATTGCAGGAAGAACTGGTTCTTTTGGTGCCAGTGAATTGTATTTGGTAAAATTTAATTCAACGGGAAGCTTAATCTGGACCAAAACATACAATCCCGGCGGATTAAGCACTTGCAGTGGCATGTGTAAAACCGACGATCAGGGATTTGTATTAATTGGAAAAACCAATGTGTTTGGTGGTTATTATGATGCTTATATGATTAAAGTAGATTCTGTTGGTTCTTTTCAATGGTCGCGAGGCATTGGCAGTTCAGATGGTCAGGTCACAGTAGAACCAAGTAAAATCATTCAAAGTACGGATGGTGGTTTTGCCTTTTGTGGTGGTACACGCACTTTTACGAACGGACCTACTTTTATGTCAGCTTACTTTGCTAAGTTAGACGCAAACGGAAATGGCTGTTGTATGATAGCTGAAAATACGGGAACGGTTGGTGCCGGAGGTAGCCTCAACCTTACGGGTGGAACAGCCAGCAGTGGAGGAACAGTAAGTTCAGGAGGATCAAGTGCCTCAGCCGGATCACTTACAACAATTTGTTATGCAGTAGGAATAAATGAGATGGTCTCCTCCGTTCAAATGCAAATTGGACCAAATCCCTTAGTTGATCAAATGTATTTGAAAATCGAAAGAAATTTAGACCATGCCAGTATGAAGGTTTACAATTCCATTGGCAAAGTAGTTAAAGAGTTGACTAATCTGAATGGTGATAATTTTATACTCAATCGTGAAAACCTAACAAATGGTTTCTATTTAATCACCTTAACAGAAGGAGAAAAGGTTATAGGTTCAAAAAAATTGATCGTCTCAGATTAGTAGGACATATCAGAAAAGTATTTCTGGGTAAAGATTAAATAAGTCCATTGTTGATGATCTTGGAAATAACTAAGGCATAATATTAAAAATGAAAGTCACCATAACATCCTTGGAATTAAAAAGTCCCTTGAAATTTTTCGCCCTATCGGCGGCAGCCTTTAAGATCATGAAACAAATGCGCGGCACAGGGCATTTGGCGTTTAAGAAGCGGGGCATTTGGACAACACACTACACCATGAGTTTGTGGCCGGATGAAGAAAGCATAAAAACGTTTGCACTTAGCGGCGCCCATTTGGAGGCCATGAAACGCAGCAAGGAAATTGCCAAAGAAATTCGAACCATTACCATTGATGCCGATAGTTTGCCGGACTGGAAAGAGGCCAAACTTTTGTTGGAAAAAGCCAAGGTGCTGCGGTTTTGAAAATGGAAAGACTTAAAAAAATCAGTCTTATTAGGTAGTTATACCCCATGCGACCTGTCGACGAATTGGCGTTCGTTCAGACAGAACAATACCATCTCGACTGACAGTTCACGAAGCCAAAAAACTGCAGTACATCAATTGCCAAGCACTCGAACCTGACTTGTATTTTAATGATCGTAGGTTTATAGTTTTTGCAAACCATGAAAGAACACTGGAAGCAGCAAATTCCTTGCCGCAGAAGCCTATTGCAAGGCCAGCAAAAGAGCCACTAATTTGTCATAGACTGTCCGTTTAGTTTGCCATACTTTTTTGATACGAATTGCGTTAGTAAAGCATTGAAAAAATATATCGCTATAATAGCCATATTTAATTGTATTTGGTTACGCGCTCAGCATAACTACAAGTCGCCTTATCGCGTTGGGTTTAAGCTGGGTTATTTGCTTCATACGCTCACGGGAGATCTTACTAAAAGTCCTCCTGGCGGTAAATTTTTAGGAGGCTTCTGGTTCCAGTTAAAAATAAATAAGAAATGGATGGCCCAGACGGAGCTTTTACTTTTAGATAAAGGAATCGGTGTTTTACCGGCCGGAAAGAGCCCACATTGGGTCAACCTTCATTATTTTGAAATTCCAGTCCTTTTTCAACACCATAGAAAGAATATTTATTTTGAATTTGGTCCTGGTTTGGGATATATGATTAATTGTGCTGAACATTTATATGGCAACTCAACGCCAGACCTTGTATTTAAATATCCATTTACCCAAGGAGAATTTTCATTCAATCTCGGTATTGGTTGCACATTGAATGAGAAGTGGATGCTCGGATTAAGACTCAGCCATTCTTTATTGCCTGTGAGGGCAGCAGTTCCTTCAGTCTCTAAAGCATCTTATAATCGTTTATTGGCGTTAAGCTTAAGTCGCCAGCTAAAGAAAAAGAAAACTAGAGGTCCACAAGAATAATAAAAAATAAAGCTTAGTATTGATGACGATAGTTTGCCTGACTGGAAAGATGCTAAACTTTTGTTGGAAAAAGCCAAGGTGCTGCGTTTTTGAAAATTGAAATGATCAAAAGAAATTCAATCTTATATGGTAGTTACTACCAATAGCCCAGTATTGACATCCCCAAATTAAAAACCCAAATATGAAATTATTGAAGAAACAAAGACACCTCATGCATTTTGCGATTTTGATCACCACATTGTTCTTTCTATTTCTAACTCTTACATCAGGTATTTACCGCCACGACATGGCAATAGAAAAGTATTTAGCACTAGGAAAAGAAGAAAGATTTAATTGTGTTGGACAGGTGCTGCGCATGGATGACGGAGTTTGGAAAGCGGGAGCAAGTTGCGTCCAAATAGACAGTGTAACGCTCCTGTCCGCGGCCCACGTATTCATACGCGAACTAAAAAAAGATACTGTTGTCGATATTAACGGCCAAAAGTGGAAAACATATATTCAAAAAGGAATTTACAAAGAAAGTGAAGACAACTTTCGATTCCTAATCCTGAATACGATCGTCAAGGCTCGGACGATAACTTTTCATCCTACTTATATGACCCAAAAAAATTGTGACCTTGCTGTAATTAAACTTGAATTGCCGGTTAGAGGACTTAAAAACATACCTCTTTATACTGGTACCGACGAATTAGGGGACACTGTCACCGGTGTAGGGTTCGGCGCATCGGGGCCTGCGAACAGACCCGACCTGGTTAACGGGTATAATTTAAAAATTGCTGGTATGAACAGTATTGACTCGATAGGAGGCCCAACGTTTAACGGACAAGGTTCAATTCTATATGCAGACTTTGATGCGCCTGACAAACGTAATGGCTGCAATAGAATGGGTGGTGCAGACCCTCTGGAGCTTGAATACTGCACAGGCGGAGGCGATAGTGGCGGCCCGCTTTTTACTCATAAAAAAGGTGAAATGTACCTGGTTGGCATCACTTCAGGAGGCGGTGTAAACCCAACAGACCGTATGAAGAACGGCTACTACTGTAAGGTGATTGGCTGGACGCGGATCTCGACATTTATCCAGTGGATTAATGAAACAAATTAGTTAAACCATACTAACTCCTCCTACAATTATATTCTTCTTGGCCACTGATAGTAACAGTAGTCTAGCTTATGACGGTAATTTCATATTTTTAATTTCAGGCTGACTTCCGTATATAACACTGCGGACGCTTGCACAAGGCAATGCCGCAAAACGCTAAGGGTAGTTCTGATAACTATTTAACGAAACCTAGGAAACTTGTCGGACAATGAGCATAAACTCTTAGCTATATCTCTTAAAAAAATTCGTTACACCGGACAAGATGCAAATCCAAACGCTAATTCCCTATTTACTTAGTAGTTTATTTTTACTGATATATGTTGCCTTGGGTTTTCTCCTACAACTTGAGACAATTGCCTATCTCCTGCTTGGCGTCCCCTTAACTCTTTTGTTTCAAGTGTTAGTAGTTAAGCAGCCTCTGCGTAAATTATGGTTGCATGAAAACGATGAGTTTCATTTAAATGCACTGGGTTGGTTAATCACAGCCTGCTTTCTTGTTTTCCCTGTTTATCAGCTTATTCAATCTGTAAGCCACAACACACTTACTGTAGTAAATCTTGGTTTCTACACTGCTGTGATGTTAGGCGCCTTTGGGGCAGGCTATTGCTATAGTAATTTTACAAAAAAAACAGCCCGCGATTTTCTACTTTGTTTTGGAATCACCGCTGCCTTAAGAATGTCCTTGTATTTTTTTCCTATCCTCTTTGGTAAAGACGAATTTCATCCGGCCTACATGCGGGCCATTAAATCCCTGTTGACTTACATTCCTTTTGCCTTTGTAGTTGAGGAAGTTGTTTTTAGGGGCATGCTCGATTCCTATCTTCACTCATCAAAAAAAGGTTTGGGCTTAGGTTCCGCCTTTTTTGTCTCCGTCTTATGGGGTTTATGGCATTTGCCCTTGGCCTATAATGGTGAAAAGGCTATTTGGTTGGTTGCTGCAGGCTCAATACTCATTGCGCTATGGGGAATCGTGCTTTCCATCTTTTGGCGAAGGAGTGGTAACTTGGCTGTTCCTGGCTTTTCTCATGCCCTTGCCGACACAATACGCGATGGTTTAAAATAAAAAGGGCAAAACACGTTGTAAGTTGCCCTGAAATTGACAATATAGTACTAGATCAAATTAAAAAAATCATCTCCCCCAGCGATAACTTTCATTCTGTAAACCGGACAGATCGATTACCCGATCAATAACGGTTGCTGCAATTTCCTCCGGAGTTTTTGGATTGGAATAAAAGGATGGACTTGCCGGACAGATAATGCCTCCGGCCTCGGTGACCTGTTTCATGTTGCTGATGTGAATCAGGTTCAAAGGCGTTTCCCTGCTCACTAAAATTAATTTTCTTCTCTCTTTCAACATCACGTCCGCAGCGCGAGTTACCAGGTCGTCACTGATGCCATTGGCAATGCGCCCCAGAGTGCCCATACTACATGGACAAACGATCATAGCCGTATATTTGGCAGAGCCCGAAGCAAAGGGTGCCGAAAAATCATGTTTTTCAAAAGTTCGGAAGGGGTAATTTTTATAAGACTCATTTCCCAACTCGTGTTTCCAAACTTCGAGCGCGTTTTTGCTGAAGACAAGATCTACGGTTTCTGTTTGTCCTTTTAATTGAAGTAATTTATCCAGTAATACCTTCGCATAAATGCTGCCACTGGCTCCACTCACGGCCACTACTATCTTGTGTTTAGGGTTCACTCTTTCTTTTTAATGGTATAGCTAACAAACAAGGTAAGGATATTGTTGTAAAACCCTTCATTAAACAACTGTGCAATGGGGTTTTGGTAATACACATTACTGGCTCCGGGGCCATAATCGTGCACTGGCAGTATGGAATTGGTGCTGCGCAATTCCACCTCAAAACCATCGCGTATGCGTGCACCCAAACCGGCATTAACTGCAAGTTCAAATTTATTAAATTCATTTCCCATGGGAGTGCCGGTTACATCGGTTCCATCATCCATTTCCTTATAGCTGATGAGATATGCCACGGATGGCCCAAGTGTTATGAACCAGCGTTTGTTCAGGTTCAATCGGTAGAGCAGGGGCATATCAATATAGTTAAGGTTCAGGTAATAGGAATCGTAATCGCCTTTACTTGGGTTAGAATTTTTTCTGGCACCTTTTTGAGAGAACACAAATCCAATTTCTGCCTGGTGTACTTTGCTGAACGCCATATTTAAACCCAATCCGGCGTACAAGCCACCCTTGTCATAACCATCATAAGTATCGCCATGAACCTGACAACCATTAATGCCCAGATTAAATTTAAGTGTAAATACCGACGGGGTTTGAGAAAACAATGGCGCAGATAGCAATAGTAAAAAGGAAAAAACAAAAAATCTAATATTGACGAGAAGGTTCAAGGGTTCAAAGTAGTTCAAGGTTGTTCCAAGGTTCAAGATGGTTCAAGGCATTGTCGGTTATTCCTTTCAAGTTTTAGAACTTGTATGAAAATCCAAACGCGAAGGTGTTCATCATTTGCAAACGTGGTCCGTTGATATCGCCCGGATCATCAAACACACCATTGTTATTATTGTCTATTATCGTTGCAACATCGTTATCGTAAAGCATTTGCGATAGGATTGTGAAGGAGAAAAACCTGCTTAGTTTAATGTTGAGCAGGTTGTTAAACACCACGTCGATGTTTTGTGGGTTGTTGGCGTAGTTTGAAAACAAGTCGAGGTAAGAGTCGAGTGTGGTGTTTTTAAAGATTTCCTTTTTGAATTTAACCACTATCCTTCCTCCAAATTCGTAACGCACCCTTTGACCAGGTTTAATCACAGCTCCGGTACTTGGATCCAGGTCTGCCTTTTGAACTCCATATGCTCCGGCATCAGCCAGGTATTGCCTGTTTACTATTGTAATTTTTCCGGCAAGAGGGGCAATATTAAAGGAAAAATAACTTGTCGGTTTGTAGTCCAAACCCAAAGCCGTTTGAATATATCCGGGAGAATTGATGTCGGAGGTGGCGCGACCAACAATACTATCACCACTGTACACATAACCCGGAGCAAATTGGGTTCTGTAGTCAGCCTGGGCCGAATAAAACCAGTGTTTTGCATTGGTGCTTAAATTGTATTTGGTTAAAAACAATAACTGGTCAAGGTTCTTTTTAAATATCTCAGCGTCGCCTGTTCTTATCAAACCAAACTGCGCATCTAATTTGGATTCCCAAAAATGTTTGCCCTTTTGATAAATGGCCTGGTAATTAATGATGCTGTTAATGGCTATATTGTTTTGACCACCACCTGACCAGTTGGTCAACTGGGTCTGGCTGAAATTTAGACCAAACAAGCCGGTGGTTTTCCAGGACGTGTCTTTTGCTGCCGGCGGGGTTGTGTTCGTTTCCTGAGCAAATGCACTGCCCAGCAGTACCAAAAAGAAAACAGAGTAGATTTTTTTCATGTCTGAAGTGTTTATTGTTTTGAATAGTCTTTTACCACATTGTACAGGGTGTCACGTTCCACCGGTGTTCTTCCGGCGGTTTTAATCAGGTCAACAAGTTCAATCGTGCTCATTTTTGGATGTTGTTCTTCTGAACCGGCCATGCTGTATATTTTTGTGGTATCATCAATGGTGCCGTCCAGGTCATCCGTGCCGAAATTTAGTGAGAGTTGAGCTGTACTACGCCCAATCATAGCCCAATAGGCCTTGATGTGAGCAAAATTATCAAGGTAGATTCGTGCAAGGGCGTAATTCCTTAGGTCTTCAACCACACTCACCTCAGGCACGTGCGACATTTGATTGTCCTTATTCCGGAACTTCAATGGAATAAACGCGTTAAAACCTCCGGTTTTATCCTGTAATTTTCTGAGGCGCTCCATGTGATCAACGCGGTGTTCGAAGGTTTCGATATGGCCGTATAACATGGTGGCATTGGAGTGGCCACCCATTTGGTGCCATATCTCATGAAGGCTGAGCCATTCTTCACTGCTGCATTTTCCTCCGGCGATCTGATCGCGAATGGCTTCGTCAAAAATTTCAGCGCCTCCACCGGGTAAACTGTTCAGGCCTGCCTCTTTTAGAATTTTCAAACCTTCTTCATAAGTCACTTTTGCTTTTTTGAAGATGTAGTGGAATTCAACAGGGGTAAGGGCTTTGATGTGCAGATCGGGACGATGGGCTTTGATGCGTTCGAAAAGTTCCTTATAAAATGCGAGATCCTGTTTAGGAACTACACCTCCTGTGATGTGCACTTCTGTTACCGCCTGATCGTCGTAACCCTTAATAATGTTCATGATTTGATCTACCGACAATTCCCAGCCATCCTCACGGTTTTTGATCAGGCGGGAATAAGAACAAAAAGCGCATGAATACACACACACATTGGTGGGCTCCACATGAAAGTTGTGGTTAAAATATACCCGGTTGCCATTCTTTTGCTCACGAACATGGTTGGCCAGCATGCCCAAAAAACCCAGTTCTCCTTCGCGGTACAACAAAACACCCTCCTCAAAACTAATGCGCTGTTTGTTCAATACCTTCACGGCAATTTCCTTCAAGTGTTTTGAAAGGGAATCGGATTCAAGTAGAACAGAAAGTATATTGGGTTCGGTGCTGATCATTTTTTACAAATTTAGTGCTTGCTCATTACTTACAAAGTTTTGGTTTAAAAGTTTAGGGTTCATCAGTTTATTCAACCCATAACACCATGCCTTTGAGGTATTCGCCTTCAGGAAAAAAGGGGGAAACCGGGTGATCGGCAGGCTGAGAGAGGTAATGCAGGATACGGATGTTACGGCGTGCCTCAATTGCAGCAGCCGTTATGGTGTTGTAAAATAAATACTTGTCAACCACACCACTACAACTAAAGGTAAACAGGATGCCATCAGATTTGATGTTTTTGATAGCCAAAGCATTCAGATTTTTGTACCCGATAACAGCTTTGTGTTTGCTATCACGGCTTTTGGCGAATGCCGGTGGATCGAGCAAAATCAGATCGTACACGTTTTTTTTATCTTTTAAAAAATCGAATGTATCTACCGCAAAACTTTCCTGGTTAGTAATGCCGTTTAAGGCCAGATTTTTATTGCAGAGCTCAATGGCGGGCTGACTTGAATCAACCGAATGTAACACCGCGGCACCTGATTTTCCCGCGTACACAGAAAAGCCCCCGGTATAACAAAAGGTATTTAAAACGTATTTTCCCTTTGAATAATTCGCCAGCAATTGGCGGTTCTCTCTCTGGTCAATAAAAAACCCCGTTTTTTGGCCCTTCACAAAATCAACATAAAATTGATAGCCATGTTCTTTCACAGTTAGTTCACCACCTTCACCAAACAAAAAACCGTTTTGAACTTCTTGTCCGTGGTGTTTGGATAAGCTTTCAGCACTTTTGTTGTAAATGCATTTGAGTGAATTGCCAAGCACCTGTTTAAGCGCCCCGGCAATGTGATTGATTTCGCGGTAAACACCCCAGGAATGGGCCTGGATAACCACGTGGCCATCGTAATAGTCGATTATAAGGCCCGGTACATCATCCCCTTCGCCAAAAAACAAACGAAAGGCATTTGTGTTTTCATTAAGCAAACCCAGTTTTATGCGGTAATTGTATGCCTTTCTAATCTTTTCTTCCCAAAACCGAGAGTCAATAAACGTTTGTTTAAACGACACCACGCGCACTGCAATGCTGCCGCCGGCATAATAGCCTGTGGCCAGGTACTCTTTTTTATGAGAATACACTTCAACCAGGTCGCCATCCTGGAGGTTATCCTTTTGCGCGATGGCGCCGGAAAAAATCCAGGGGTGTTGGCGTTGCAATGAAATTTCTTTGCCTTTGTGCAGGTAAATTCTTGGGTAGGAGGTCTCCATAATTAAGGTTTGAAATTACAGTTTATGCCTGAATTCCCGGAAATAAATGCACCCGGCTTATCATTTTGTCACATTTTTTTGAAAATGTGGTTTTAGTGTTTACTTTAGTTCGAAATAAATAAAAAGTATGATCACAGTTAATCAGGAGTACAAACACGCGTTTCAGTATTCACAGGAAGAGGTGACCCGTTTTGCAGAAGTTACAGGCGACAGAAACCCGGTACATACCGATGCAGATTATGCAGCTAAAACCATGTTTAAACGCCCTATCATGCACGGTATGTTAGGCGCATCCTTGTTGAGTAAAGTATTCGGGACTTTGTTCCCGGGCGAAGGCACCATTTACCTGAAACAATCCCTTAATTTTTTAAAACCCATGTACCCTGATACACCTTACGAAGCTGTGTTTACAGTGAAAGAAGTGATTTACGAAAAAAACCGCGCCATTATTGAAACAGTAATTAAGGATAAGGAGGGTAAGGTTTGCACCAGCGGTGAAGCAACAGTAATGAATGTTGACAAGATTAAAAACTAATCATTAACCCAATCTAAAACCCAAATTGTATGGACAAATTAAACAAACGCATCGTATTAGTAACCGGGGCCACCGGTGGTCTGGGAACTGCCATGTGCAAAGAATTGCACAAAGACGGGTATAGAGTTGTAGGCAATTACCACACCAAAGAAAAGGCCGAAAAGTGGATGAATACCATGAAAGCCGAGGGGTTTGACATACAATTGTTTTACGGGGATGTGAGTGATTTTAACAGCACCGGAGATATGATTAAAAAAATTGAAAGTGAAGTGGGTCCCATCGACACTTTGGTGAACAATGCCGGTATCACCCGCGACGGGCGTTTGTTGAACATGAAACTTGAGGATTGGCACGCGGTGATCAATACCAATTTAAACTCTGTGTTCAATTGCACCAAACATGTTTTACAGGGCATGGTGGATCGTAAGTTTGGACGAATTATTAATATTTCATCCGTTAACGGGCAGCGTGGGCAGTTCGGACAAACCAATTACAGCGCAGCAAAAGCGGGTATGCATGGCTTTACCAAATCTCTGGCAATGGAAGTGGCCAAATACGGCATTACCGTAAACACCATTTCGCCGGGTTACATTGGCACCGATATGGTAATGGCTGTTCCGCAAAAAGTACTTGATCAGATTGTGGCCCAGGTGCCCATGGGGCGTTTGGGTGGCACACACGAGGTGGCTCACCTGGTGAGTTTTTTAGCCAGCGAAGCCACCAGTTTTGTTACCGGTGCCAATTACAGTATAAATGGCGGTCAACACGTGTATTGAATTAAGTATCAAATCACTGCAACTATTGAAAACCCTGCATTTACAGGGTTTTTTTATTGCCTCTCTCTTTTGTTAATTCCAATTAAGTTTATACTTTAGCCGTTCAAGTCAAAAAAAATTATGGAGCAAACAAAAGCAAAATCAGGCCATCCCAAGGGCCTATGGTACTTATTTGGTACGGAAATGTGGGAGCGTTTTGGGTATTATTTAATGCTGGGGATTTTTTCCCTTTACATGCTCGACAACTGGAACAACGGGGGCATGGGTTTTGATGCCAAAAAGAAATCCGACATCTATGGTACTTACCTTGGATTGGTTTATTTAACCCCTTTTATTGGTGGTTTATTGGCCGACAGGATATTGGGCTACCGCCGCTCTATTGTAATGGGTGGTTTAATGATGGCTGCAGGCTATTTTTTGCTTTCTGTTCACAACAACACCTCTTTTTATGTGGCTTTGTTTCTAATCATTTTAGGAAATGGATTTTTTAAACCGAACATTTCTACCATGGTTGGTAACCTTTACAGCGGTGACGACATGAAGGATAAAAAGGATGCGGGCTACAACATCTTTTACATGGGCATTAACATTGGGGCTTTCATCTGCAACTTTGTGGCTGCTTACATGCGCATCAATTACGGTTGGGGCTCTGCCTTTGCGGCCGCCGGCGTTGGTATGCTTGTAGGGGTAATTATATTTTTAATGGGCACCAAACACATTAAACACGTGGACGTGGTAAAACCCTTAAAACAAGGCGACATGAGCACAGGCCGTATTTTAGGTTTGACCGTACTGCCCATGTTTGTTTTCGGTATTTTGGGTTATTTGATTCCCGGTAACTTTTTAGGCTCAGATACCAACGATGCCTTTATTATTGGTTGTTTGCCTGTGATCGGCTTTTTTGTGTTTCTGGCGTTTAAAGCCGAGGCTGCGGAGAGTCGCGCCATTAAAGCCTTGCTGGCGGTGTTTACTTGTGTGATTTTATTTTTCGCCATTTTCCACCAGAACGGAGATGCCTTAACCGTTTGGGCTGAGGACCATACAGACCGTCAAATGTCGGAAGGTGTCGCGGGTGTAGCTGATAAGCTTGGTATGGCGCAAGTGGTCGTGAACAATGATTTGGTTTCTAAAGAAACTGATCAGGTCACATTTGATGCAGAAATTGCCAAGATGAGAGAACGCGAAGCAGCTATGCCTAAAGAAAGTCTGGAAGATTTAAAAGCCAAGGCGGATACTTCAATCAAGATAGGTCAGCTTGAGAAATCGAGAAAATATTTTGCCACTTTGCCGGGAGATCAGATTCCTGAAAAAGGCAAGGATTTGAAGTTGTATTCAACGGAGTTGTATCAATCCATTAACCCGTTTTGGGTGGTGGTGTTAACCCCTGTTGTTGTTGGAATTTTTGGGTTTATGCGTCGC
>Ga0154020_10005014_pt1 | contig 15718 bp, 16 predicted proteins | sample Klosneuvirus_201_FD_109709 | JGI IMG/M metagenome (GOLD analysis project Ga0154020, IMG submission 109709) | Active sludge microbial communities from wastewater, Klosterneuburg, Austria - Klosneuvirus_20160825_MG | ecosystem: Engineered > WWTP > Aerobic digester > Activated sludge | place...
TTGCACTTTGCACTTTGCACTTTGCACTTTGCACTTTGCACTTTGCACTTTGCACTTTGCACTTTGCACTTTGCACTTTGCACTTTGCACTTTGCACTTTGCACTTTGCACTTTGCACTTTGCCTCACGGCAGCGTTTTGCTCAACCACTCGCGCGGGTCAACGGTTACGCCCCCAACGGCAAGCTCAAAATGCAAGTGAGGGCCTTCTGACCGACCCGTATTTCCGCTCAAGGCGATCACATCGCCCTTTTTTACAAAATCACCCACGTTCACTTTCCATTGCGAAAGATGGCAATACGTGGTCATCACCCCGCGCCCGTGGTCAATGACGATGACGTTGCCGCGCACGGGGAAGGGCTGCACGGCCACCACCCGCCCGGCGGCCATCGCCCGGACGGATGTACCCACGCTCGCGCTCACATCCATCCCGCTGTGATACCCAAACAGCAAACCCGCGTTGTAACTGCGCCGCGCCCCAAAATACGAGGTGATGCGCGTGCTGGTAATGGGCAGGCTAAATGGCCCGCTCCAAAACTGCCCGGAACTCCACTGGCTGTAAATTTTGGCGAAATCATCCAGCTCTTTCTGGTTCACATTAGAGTCCAGCAAATTAAGCAGCTTCTTGCTCACGGTCACGGTCTCGTAGCCATACGAATAAGCCGGAAGCTCAAATTTTCCGCGCACTTCTTCGGGCGTGGATGAGGATGTGAACGTGCGCACACTCACCTCGCGGGTGCCTGGGTCATCCAGCACGCCAACGCCGCTGAGCGCGATAAAGCTGCGCCCGTTTGCGTTGGCCGCTGGCACAAACCGCAAGGGGCGATTGGCAAATGTGCCAGTCACGTTAGACAGCGGCATGGTGGTTGTGACGCGCACCACGACCACATCACCCGCATGGGGCCGCGCCGGAGAAATATCTATGGCCGCAAAGGGTTGCGGCGCGCTGGTGATGGCGGTGAGCGTGCTGGGCGCGGAAACACCATGCCCGCTTGAAGATTGAACATCTTGCGGCACGCGAATCAATTGGCGGGCATACAGGCAGTCTGCGCAGGCCAGCGTGTTCGCGCGGCGGATGGCGTACGGCGAGAGATTGAACCGGGCCGCAATCATCGAAAGCGTATCGCCGGGTTGAACGCGATAGACCAGCATCGCCCGCCCGGAGGATTTTGGAAGTTGAATCTTTTGCCCGTAAATCAACCCATCGGCCCGCACCATGCGGTTGCTTTTGGCCAGGTCTTGCAAACTAAACCCGGTTTGCAGGGCTATGCTGCGCAGGGTCTCGCCCACGCTCGCCCAGCGCGTGGCTGGGTCGGCAATTTTTGCAGCGCTGGTGGCGCGGGGCATGGGCGTGGCTACCACCTCAACCTTCGGCTCATCGGGGTCGGGCGTGGGAGATGGCGCAGCAGGCGGGTTTGCATTTTGTCCCAGCGCTATGCCCGCCGGGATCACCATCAAACAAAACACACACGCACACACAAACCGGACAAAAATTCTGGCGCTACTGCCGCCAATATCGTTCACCTTTAACACTAGAAATGTATTGTCTCACGGCGGGGGGCATGGCGGCGGCGCTGCCAAACAGGGCGGCCATTTGCGAGGCATAACAGGCGATGGCGCTCACCCGCGCCGCGATCTCATCTTCGGTCAGGCGCAGGCGATGCGGGCGCAACCCAGCGGATTTTTTATCCAGCGTGTAGGCAGGTTTCATCCGCGCCGATGTCCAGCCGGCATACGGGTAATCTTCGTAATAGCGCAGGCGGGCGGCGGGCACAACCGCCTCTGCCGCCGCGCGGGTGAGGGTGTGATCCACGTGCCCGCCCACGGCCATTGGCGCATACACCAGCTCGCGCGGGCGCGCCGCCAAAAACGCGTGCAGCGCGGCTTTTAGCGCGGGCAATTGGCGCGCCACATCATACGGATGGGGCTGCACGCCAATAAATTGATCGGTGTATAGCGGCTGGCCCGCTTCATCAAAACGGTAAATCGCGTCCAGCAAATTCAGGTGGATGGCTTTTGCGCCCAGCGCGGCGCAAGCCCGCTGGTCTTCTGCGCGGCGGGCGGCGTAGGGCTGGTCTCCCAGTTGCCATTCTTTGTGCACACGCTGCGCCGCCGCAGACAATGGCCGGTTCGTGGGCGCATCTGCCGTGCACAATGTGGCAATGACCACCTCGCGCCCTTGCGCGGTCATGCGCTTCACGCGGCCGCCGCACGAAAGCGCAATGTCATCCAGGTGGGGAGAGAGAAAAATGGGCATTGTTTCAATTACGAATAATGACCGGCGTGCCGAGATCGGCGAAGGCATACAGCCATTTGGCGTCGGGGTCGTTGAGGACAACGCAGCCGTATGACACGCGGCGCCCAATCAGCCCGGCCCACATTTTGCGCCCAGCGGTGTTAATGGGCAGGGCGTGGATGCCGTTCTCGCTCACGTAAATGTCATAGATGCCCAGCCACATCGGCATGGTCAGCTTCCACGATTTTGACCAGGCGGAATCCATTTTTGTTTTGATGCGAAAGTTGCCAATTTTGGTGGGTTTGGCAATCTCGCCGGTGCTGGCCTTGAAGGTTTTGAGCAACACGCCATCTTGATACACGGTCATTTTTTGTTTGGCAATGCTGACAAAAATTATTTTGCCGGGCGTCAGCTTCGGGTCGGGTGTGACCGCCTGGGAGGCAAAATATGAATCGGGCATGTCAATTTGCTGCCCGTCTTTCACCGCGCTCCAGTCTTTTGTGCGCGGGTTCCACTTTTGAATCTGCGCAAGTGTCACTTTGAACCGCGCCGCGATTTCGTCCAGGGTCTCATCACCCTGCACCACATACACGCCCGCCCGCGCCGGAACAGCCGCCAGCGTGAACGCCGCGAGCGCCATCAACATCGCCAAAAAGAGAATCGGTTTGCGCATGGTTTGCCTCTTGTTAAGTAACTTAAGTAAATGTAGCGGGTTTGCGCGAATGCCAGCTCGGTATTCGCGGCCGCCTCCAGCTTATTTGTCTGCGGTTATACGCAATATCTGCGGCGTGTGCCATTTGCCTTTGTCCAAATAAAGCCGCACGCCCTCGCAACACCCCAACAGCGCGCCCCATTCGGTGGCATCGGCTTTGGGCAAGCAGCCCAGCAACCCAAACTCAATCACCCCGCCGTGCGAGACGACGAGCGCCCGGTTGCCATCCTTAAGACCCGCCAGCCATTTGCGCCACAATTTTGCCTGTTTCTCGGCGTATTTGGCGGCGTTTTTGTTTTTCTTGATGAGTTTTGCGATGTCCTCGAAACTTGCCCATTCATCGTATTTTTTGCCGATGGCGCCCATTGTGCTCAGCGCCGGTGATTGCTCATTCACGGCGTAGCCCATGGCGATGGCGGTTTCGTAGGCGCGAGGCAGCGAGGACGTAATCACCAGATTGAACTCGCCCATCCGGTCGCCCGCGCGCCGCGCCAGCGCCACGCCGGCCTGGTTCAAGTGATCGTCGGGCTTTTCCCTCAGGCTGTGTCTGCGAATTTCAATTGTTTTCATCCTGCCTCCGTAATACAAATATAGCGCGTAACGCGCAAGATGCAAGCATGGGCGCGCTTTTCAGACTTCGTTCCACATCGGTTCAATTCGCCCATCTTCATGAAAAAGCAGCCGCCCCATGCTGGGTTTGATTTTTAGGTTTGACGCGCCAACGACCGCGCCGGGGTTAAAGAAAAGCGCGCCGTCAATCACCTTTGCCATTGGGTAATGCGAATGCCCAAACACAACCACCTCCGCCTCTTTTGGCCGCGCCCTGGCCAACCGCGGGATGATGCGCGTGTTGATGCGCCCAATGTTGCCAGACAAGCCTTTGAGCAGCATTTTGTCCATCAACAAAAAACCAAAATTAAGGTGCCCGTGCGACATCCAAATAACCCGCTCGCGCCCGTGCGCCTGAATTTTGATGAGGCGCGAAAGCGGCAAGTCTTGATCGGTGACGCCGGTGGCGGTTTGCCAGTGCACGTTTCCGCGCACGGCCAGTGTGGGGGCGATGGCGCTTAGTTGATCCAGGACGCGCGGGTCTTCAATATCCCCGGCGTGCAAAACAAGATCAGAGCCATCCAGCCAGCGAAAAACGGATTGGGGCATGGCCTTGAGGCGATGGGGGATATGCGAGTCTGATATGACGCCGACAACATACGGCTTTGACATTGTTTTCATATTATCCGCGAACCGGATGGAGAGGGCTGGATTTCATGTTAAGGAAACCAGCAACCAGAACGCCGCAGACAACCGTGCGGTATAATGTCACGCTTTTGGAATAAAGGAAATAATTTCGCGTCACCTCATCGGAATATGTAAACATGAAGATGGCGAGGCGCGCGAAGTATTAGCAATAAACTGGAGCGAGAGAACAAGACATGGCAACGAAGAGAACATATCAACCCCGTGTGCGCCGCCGCGTGCGCGTGCACGGCTTTCTGGAGCGAATGTCCACCAAGGGCGGGCGCAAAGTGCTTTCACGCCGCCGCGCGGTGGGCCGCAAAATTTTGACCGTGACATCCAACAACCACGTCAAGAAGCTGGACTGGAACGCGAAGTACTCGCCCGCGAAGAGCAAGCGCGGCACAGAGGGGAGCAAGTAAGAAAATCGCCGGCGTGTTGGGGCGCATCCGCAAAACCGCTGATTTTCAGCGCATCAAAGAGCGCGGCGCATACCGGCAGGGCAAATTTTGCGGCGTCAACACGCTGCGCGGGGGCGACCCGGCGCAGGCGCGCGCAGGCTACATCACAACAAAACGAATCGGCGGGGCTGTTCAGCGTAACCGGGCGCGCAGAATGATGCGCGAGGCGATGCGAACTCTCGCCGATTCTTTGCAAAACGGAAGCGAGATTGTGGTGATTGCCCGCCCGGCCATTTCTGAGCCGGGTGTAAAAATGCAAAGCGTGCGCGATGATCTGCAAAAGTTGCTCAGAAATTGTCAGATAATTTCTTGAAAAACCTTTTACGCATGGGCGCCGAGGCGCTGAGATATTTGCAAAAACCTCTCCGCGCGTTTGCACCTCTGCGGTGAAAAAAGTTAAAACAGCAATGGCAGACGAGCCGCGGGCCACCCAGCTTGAATTTGCGCCTTTTCCGCGCCGGGCCGCCATTGGGCTGATCCGGTTTTATCAAAAGGCCATCTCGCCATATTTGCCGCCCTCTTGCCGTTTTTACCCCACTTGCAGCGAGTATTCCCTGCTCGCCATCCGTAAATATGGCGTATTAAAAGGCGCCTGGCTGGGCCTTAAGCGCTTGTTGCGCTGCCAGCCATTTGCAAAAGGCGGGTATGACCCCGTGCCTTAGAAAATTCGGAATTCAGAAGCCAAAAATTCTGAGTTCCGCGTTCTGAATTCTGAATTCGCAATGTTTCAAATTTCAAAAAAATTGATCGCAGCCGGGCTGGCGGGGGCGTTTTTGCTCACTGCCTGCGGAGGCGGCGGCGAACCGCAGCCAACCTCGTTCCCCGGCCTCATGATAGATGGCAACAACGGCTATCTTGCCAGCGGCAGCCAGGTGTATAAGTTTGATGTGACGACCAACGCCGAAGCGTGGCGCTTCCCGGCGCAGGCCGTCAACACACTCAACTTTGCGGGCCAGCCGCTTAAATTTGGCGATGTGGTGATCGTTGGCGGGGCCACCAGCCCCTCTGGCGGCGCATACGACAACCACCTGTACGCCATCAACCAGCAAACCGGTGCAGAAGTGTGGCGGTTTGCGGCGGGCAAAGACGGCAACCCCGGCAAAGAATTTGCGGATGGCGTTGTGACCGATGGCAAGCTGCTTTACGCCGCCAACGGCGACCACACGCTGTATGTGCTGGACCCATCCAACCTGGACGGCGGCCAGCCCAAAACGGTGTGGACATTTACCGCGCAAAACAAATTGTGGAGCCGCCCGCTGGTGGCCGATGGCGTGGTCTATCAAGGCTCGCTGGATCACAACATGTATGCGCTGGATGCCGCCACCGGCAAAGAGTTGTGGCGCTACACCGAGGCCGCCGCGCCCATCGTGAGCCAGCCTTCCATCAGCAATGGCACACTGTTCTTTGGCTCCTTCGACAACCTGTTTTTTGCGCTGGACGCCAAAACCGGCAAATTGAAGTGGAAGACGCCGGTGGATGGCTGGGTGTATAGCTCGTCGCTGGTGGAAAATAATGTGGTTTACTTTGGCGACGCCAAAGGCCGGTTTTACGCGTTGAACGCCGCCGATGGCAGCGTGAAGTGGACATTCCAGACGCAGGGCGCCATCCACGCCAAACCAGTGCTGAGTGGAACAACCATTTACGTGGTGAGCGGCGACACGATTGTGTATGGGCTGGACGCAAACCAGGCCACAGATTACAAAGCCGCCAAGAAGAACGAAGGCATTGGGCGACGCCTGTTCTCCACCCCTGCGCTGGTGGGCAACACACTGCTGGTTGTGCCTTTGGATGGGGCGGTGAAGGTTCAGGCAGTGAACGTGGACACGCAAAACCTGGCGAACAAGTTTGCCTTCCCGCAAGCCACTCCGGGGAAATAGACAATTACGAGTTACAAATTACGAATTACGAAACTACGCAAAACGCATTTTCGGAATTGAATTTCAAGGAAAAGCATGGGCGATATTTTTGACCTTGTGGTCGTTAATCCGTTTACGAACGCGCTTCTGGTGCTGTATGGAGTGCTGGGCAGCTATGTGCTGGCCGTGATTGTCCTCACGGTCATCATCAAAGTCTCCACGCTGCCGCTCACCATTCAGCAGCAGGTCAGCTCTATGAAAATGGCGGCGATGCAGCCGAAGATGAAGGAAATTCAGGACAAATACAAAAATGAGCCGCAAAAGCTGCAAGAAGAAATGCGCAAGCTGGGCTACAACCCGCTCTCCGGGTGTCTGCTCATGTTCATCCAGCTGCCCATCTTCATCGGCTTGTATCAGGCCATCACCCGCACGCTGGGCGTAACGCCGTTTAACCTGCTGGACCTGGGCAAGCATGTGTATAGCTTCATCCCCAACCTGTCCTCGCTGGTGCCCATCAACTCCAACTTTTTGGGGATGGATCTGGGCCAGCCAGACAAGTTGTTCATCATCCCCATTTTGGTTGTGGCAACCACCTGGTTCTCTAACAAGCTGATGACGCCGCCCGCCACGGACGCGCAGACCAAGCAGACCAACCAGATGATGCAAATGATGATGCCGCTCATGTTCGGCTTCTTCATGCTTAGCGCGCCCGCCGGGCTGGGCATTTACTGGCTGGTGAGCAACCTGATTCAGGTGGCGCAGTATTACATCATGAAGCCGCGGCTGGAATCTGCGCGCGCCCAATATGGCCTGCCCAGCTTGAACGCAAAGTCCGGCGATTCAGCCTCTAAAGCGGTGATTGACGTTGAACGCCCCGCCCCGCCCAAGTCTCGCGCCCGCGGCAGCAACACGGCGCGGTTCAACACCGCCAAACCCGACGAGAAGAAAGATAAATAACGTGTAAAGTGTAAGGTGTATTCCGTTTGGCCTATTAAAGCCCGTGATTGCAAACGCATGAACAAAAAACGTATAGACTACACAGTACACGTTACATTTTAGAGGAACACAATGGCAGCAATTGAAGCAACCGCATCCGATCTTGAGAACGCCATCAGCCAGGGGCTGGCCCAACTGAAATTGTTGCGCGCCGAAGTGAAAATTGAAATTCTGGACGAAGGCGCCAGAGGCGTGCTGGGATTTGGCGCGCGCCAGGCCAAAGTCCGGCTCACACCCATCACAGAAATTGAGGCCGCCGCGCCGGTTGCAAAACCCGTCGAAGCCGCGCCCAAAGCCGCGCCGGTGACCTCATCGCCCGCAAAAACAGAGCCGCCCCGCGCCAAACCCGCCGAAAAAGCCGTGGCCGATGAGGCCGATGTTTTGGCGGATGAAGCCGCCAACGCGCCCGCCGCCGATGAAACCGATGAAGCCGATGAGGCTGGCCCGGTTGCAGACACGCTGGCTCTGGCGCAGGAACTCACTCAAGGCGTGGTGGATCGCATGGGCTTTGAAGCCAGCGCCACCGCCCAGCTTATGCCCCCGCGCGATGAGCACGACCACGAGACGATTGTGGTTGACATCGTGGGGGATGACGTTGACATACTGCTCGATCATCACATGGAAGGGCTGAACGCGCTGCAAACGGTGATTCAGAGCATGTGGTCGCATCAGACCAAAGACAGCACTCGCATTTCGTTGGATGCCAACGGCTACAAGGCCAAGCGCGAGCAGCGCATTCAGCAAATGGCCGTGCGCATGGCCGAGCAGGTGGTAGACACCGGCCGCCCAGTGACGCTGGAGCCGATGAGCGCCGCCGAGCGCCGCCTGGTACACATCGCCTTGCGCGACAACGAAAAGGTATACACCGAGAGCATGGGCGAAGGCTCCAGCCGCCGCGTGCAAATCAAGCTGCACAAATAGAATTCAGATTTGAATGCAGAATGCGGAAATTGGAACTGGATTTACGCAAAAACTTCCTTTAACACGGGGAATGGCGTGGTAGGGGCGAGGCATGCCTCGCCCCTACGCCAAAACCTTTGATTTATTTCATCATTAGTCCAGTTGGAATTCGGAAATAAGAACGCGCAAGACCCGTTTTATTTCCGAATTCTGAATTCAGCATTCTGCATTTTTCATTCTTAAAGATGTACGACTATCTTGCAATTGGGCATGTGACCGAAGACGTATGGCGCGATGGCAGCCGCACACCCGGCGGCACGGTGATGTATTCCTCGCTCACGGCCAAAGCATTTTTGCCGCGCGTGGCCGTGCTCACCGCCGCCAGCGCGTCATTTGATATTTCGGCGTATCCGGGCATTGATGTGCATCGGGTGGAATCGCCAACCACCACCGAGTTTGAAAATATTTATGCGAACGGCCACCGCACCCAGGTGACGCGCCCCAGCCCGGTTGTGCTCAACGCCAGCCACCTCACGTCAGACCTGGCAAAAAGCCGCATCGCGCATTTGGCGCCCGTGTGCAACGAAATCAGCGTAGATTTGCTAAAAAAACTCCCGGCCAGCGCGTTTGTGGGGCTTACCCCGCAAGGCTGGATGCGCCGCTGGGATGCGCAGGGCCGCGTGACCCAACACCCAGACCAATGGGCCGACGCCGACGTGTTTCTTAAACGCGCCAACGCGGTGGTGACCAGCATTGAGGATGTGGCCGGAGACTGGGATGTGCTGCATCGCTGGGCGCAAAAAACGCGCCTGCTGGTGGTTACCGTTGGCCCGCGCGGGTGCATCGCTTTTGCAGATGGAAAATCCATCACTGTTCCTGCCCCGCAGGTGGTTGAGGTGGATCCGACCGGCGCGGGCGATGTGTTTGCCGCCACGTTCTTCATCACTTTGGAAAAACATGCGGATGTGGCGCGGGCGTGCGCCATCGCCAACTGCGTGGCCGCCCACTCGGTCACCCTGCCGCAACTGCAAGGGCTGCCCACGCCCGCTGATGTTCGCCGCTGCGAAAACTAGCCTGAATGCAGAAGTCAGAAAGACACTTTCTAACTTCTGCATTCTGAACTCCTTACGGCTTGATGATGGGTGTGATTTTGATGACCAGCGGCTCGTTGACAATGGTCACCTTAACCTGGTCGTCTCGCGTAACGCCATCAGCAAAAATGGCGTGAATCTTGTAAGTCACGGCGTCGGTCGCGGTAAAACACACCTCGCGGTTTGGCAGGAAAAGAATGGGCAGCCCCTTCGCGGGCGGCTTTAGGCTGATGTTCAGGCCGCCGCCGGTGATTGACCCATCAACCAGCGCGGCACCCGCGCCTTTGCCGCTGACAGACCAGCGCACAACTGTGCACACCTTTTTGGGCGCAGGCGCAAACCACAAATTCAAAATCTCGTTATCCGCGCTGATGTCGGCTTTATATTCGTTGGGTTTCACAATCAGGGTTTTGGCAAAATCCTTCTGGCTGCCATCGGCATATTTCACGGTCAGCTTGTACTCTTTTGTGGCATTTGGGCTAACCATCTGATCACTTGAAGGCGGTACGCTGGCGTTGTCCAGCCACACGTCCTCCACATTTTTTGTCTGCCAGCTCAGCTTGGCTTGTTCGCCTTTGTAGATGGCCCCCGGGCTGATTGAAAAGTTCACCGAGGGCGCGGGTGTGGGCGTGGGCGGTTTGGGTGTGGGTGGCTTGGGCGTGGCGGTGGCCGCGGGTTTTGGGGTGGATGTTGGCGCAGGCGGCGGCGGGGCCGTCATCGTTGGGGGTGGCGCGGGCGTGTTTGGCGCTTGCGGCGTGACGCTGGGCAGAGCCACGCTGGTTGCGGCAACAGGCGCAGCCGTCGCCACCACCACAACCGTGATGACCGCCGGCGTGGCAGGAGGCGGCGCGGTGGGCACGCTGACCGCCCCGCCTCCGCACGCGCTCAGCACAAGCATTCCGCTTGCGCACAAAATCAAAAACGGGTTGATGGGTTTGGGTGTGTTCATTTTTTGCCTCTGCCCAGAGGGTATTGGCCGTGCGTGTGTATATCGTCAACGTTTACGTTCACGTCTACGTCTACGTTTACGTCTACGTTTACGTCTACGTCTACGTTTACGTCTACGTTTACGTCTACGTTTACGTCTACGTCTACGTCTACGTTCACGTCCCGTTTACGTTTGCGTTCACGTCTACGGCTACGTTTACGTTCACGTCTACGGCTACGTTTGCGCCCAACGCACAGGCAGGGTCAGTAGGCTCCGCGCGCGGCCAGCATATAGGGCAGAGTTTTGAGGGCGATCATGACATCCATGCCCAGCGACCAATTTTCCACGTAATACACATCCAACATGCAGGTGTCATCAAACGAAAGCTCGCTGCGCCCGCTGATTTGCGAGAGGCCGGTGACGCCAGGCAGCATGCGCAAGCGCTCTTTTTGCCAATCTTGATAATGCGCGGCTTCTTCGGGAAGTTGCGGGCGCGGGCCAACCACGCTCATCTCGCCACGCAGCACATTCCAAAACTGCGGCAATTCATCCACGCTGGTGCGGCGAATAAACCCGCCAATGCGGGTGATGCGCGGGTCGCGCTTGATCTTGAACAATGGCCCATCGGCCTCGTTATATGGCCGCAACTCATCTTTAATTTCTTCGGCGTTGACAACCATGGAGCGCATTTTGTAAACCTTGAACGGCTCGCCATTTTTGCCAATGCGGGTCTGGGTAAAAATCACCGGCCCCGGCGATTCCAGCTTAATCAGCAGGGCGATGAGGCCCAGAAAGGGCGAAAGGCCAAGCAAGATCAGCACGGCAAATGCGATATCTATCACCCGTTTGATAAAAAGCCCCACCGGGTTAAGGCGCGTCTCGCGCAGGCTAATCATGGGAATGCCGCCAAAGTCATCCACATCTATGCGGCTGAGATTGAGTTGCAAAAGCGAGGGGGCCACGCGAATGCGCACGTTGCTGCGCTGGCACACGCGGGCAAGCTCCAAAATTTTTGTCTGCGCCCACCAGGGCAATGTCACCACGACCTCATCCACCTTGTGCTCTTTGAGCAACTGGGGAACGTTGTCTACGCTGCCCAGCGCGGGAAAACGCCCAATATCGGCGCTTCCCCGCCCCGGGTCGTCATCCACAAAACCCACGCAGCGGTAGCCCAACTCTGGCCGCGCCACCAGCGTGCGCAACACCGAGCGGCCAATTTCGCCCGCGCCCACCACCAGCACATTGGCCACGCCTTTTCCGCTGCGCCGGGCGGCGGCGGCAGCCTCAATCAAAATAAATCGCGAGAGGCCAACCAGGGCGATGACGATCACGCCCGCCTCGGCAATCATCAACCGCGAGTAGACCAACGGGCGGAACACAAACGTGATTGCCAGCGCCAGCACGGTGGCTTTGGTGGCGGCGTTGACAATGGGATACATTTGGTCTAGCCAGGAGGGCGAGCGGCGGTCGGAGTACACCCCATCCACCAAAAAGAAAGCGACGAATGCGAGGGTAAAAATGAGCTGCAACGGAATATAAACGCTGTATGGCGCGTCAAACCCAACCTCCAAAAAAAAGCGCCATTCGTAGCGCATGAGGTAACCCAAAACAAACCCGATGTTCACCAGGACAACATCGAGGGCCAGAAGCCAGAGCCGTGAGCGCAGCATCTTGGAATTCAGAAGTCAGAATTCAGAATTCAGAAATTTTTTTCTGCGTTCTGCTCTCTAAATTCATAATTCAACGTCATACATGCGGTAGGTTTTGTATACGCTGCCGCCGCCCAGTTTGGCCACGCGGTTCATGGCGTCGTTGGATTCCAATATCCAGCTCAGCTCTGCGCCGGTGTATTTTTTGTTCACCACCGCCTTCAACGTTTCCATGATGAGGCAGGTGTCTACGCCAGACATGCGATGCTCTGGCAGCACGCCCAAAATGATGAATCGCACGGCGCTGACCGATGTGCGGCGATGCCACAAAAATTTTGCCAGGGTGAGCGGCTCAAGGGTGTTGGGGCTGGGGTAAGCCAGCCGCAACGGGTGGTTCACATTGGGCAGGCTGATGGAAACCGCGATGGGTTCGCCATCTTTCTCGGCGATGAAGATCAGGTCGGAATCGGCAAACTGCTTTAACCCTTTTACCGTGTGATCAATCTCGTGGTCGGTCATGGGGATATTGCCCCAGTTGTCCTTCCACGCGCTGTCATCACCGGCGTATACTTTTTTCAGCACCTGAATTTCGTGGTCAATGTTTTTCAGGTTGGCGGTGCGGATGGTGAACTTGCCGCGCTTTTGGGCCGCATCTGCCAAACGCATAAACCGGCCTTCCACCGCCTTCACGGCCACCTCAATTGGGTTCCACCACGCCCACAAATCCTGCGCTTTCTTAAATCCGTATCGCTCAATAAATTCCTGGTAATACGGCGGGTTGTAAGGCATCAGCACCAGAGGCTCCATCTCAAAGCCATCCACCAGCAGGCCGCATTCGCCGTTCATGTCCAGCGTGGCGGGTCCGCGCATCACGCTCAGCCCGCGCGATTTGACCCACGCCTTGGCGGCGTCAAACAGTTTTTCGGCCACGGCGTACTCGCGGATCACCTCAAAGCCGCCAAAGAAACCGGCGCCATCGGGATGAAACTTGAGATGCTGCTCGTTGCGCGTGGCGGCAATGGTGCCCACCACCTTTCCGCCGCGTTTGGCCAAAAACATGGCCGTCTCGGAATGCTCAAAAAACGGATTCTTTTCCTTGTCCCAGAAAGCCTCGCGTTCACTCATCAGCGGCGGCACCCAATACGGGTTGCCCTTGTAAATTTCCCACTGAAAAGTGATGAACTGCTTTCTTTCGGCTTTGGTTTTGCACTCGACAATCTCAATGGTATTGGCTGATTCGGACATGGGATGTATTCTAACGTCAAAGACAGGGCGAGTCTTGCGACGATGGGGTGAGTTGGATGACGCCCCAAATCCGTATAATTCCTCACGCATGTCTCAAACAGTCAGTCCAATCACAGTTATTCTGGAGGGGTTAAACCCGCAGCAGCGCAAGGCGGTGGAGGCCAAAGACGGCCCCACCCTCATCATCGCGGGGCCGGGCAGCGGCAAAACGCGGGTGCTCACGGCGCGGGTGGCGTATCTCATCCTCGCGCGCAACGTGTTCCCGTATCGCATCATGGCGGTGACGTTCACCAACAAGGCCGCTCGCGAAATGCGCGACCGCCTGACGCGCATGGTGGGCAGCGCGGCAGATGAGGTGGCGATGGGCACGTTTCACTCCATTTGCGCCCGCATGTTGCGCCGCGATGCCATCCACGCCGGGCTGGATCACAACTTTGTGATTTACGACACCGATGACCAAATTGCGGTGGTGAAGGCCGCGCTGGCCGCCATGAATCTGGACGAGAAGAAATACAAACCAGCTTCCATCCACGCCAAAATTAGCAACGCCAAAAACGAGCTGATTGCGCCGGAAGATTACAAACCCGAAAGTTACCTGGATGAAATTGTTGGGCGCGTGTATGCCGAATACAACAAAACGCTGCGCGCCAACAACGCCGTTGATTTTGACGACCTTTTGATGGAGAGCGTGAAGCTGCTGCGCAACAACGCCGCCGTGCGCGAGCGCATGCAAGAGCGTTACGCGCATGTGCTGGTGGATGAGTTTCAGGACACCAACATCGCCCAATACGAGTTGGTAAAACTCATCGCGGGCAAACATCGCAATGTGATGGGCGTTGGCGATCCAGATCAATCGGTGTATCGATGGCGCGGCGCAGATTACCGCAACGTACTGCGCCTGCAAGAAGACTTCCCCAACTTGCAAGTGATTCCGCTGGAGCAAAACTACCGGAGCACGCAAACCATTCTGGATGCCGCCATGGCGGTGATTAAGCGCAACCCCAACCGCCGCCACATCAACCTGTTTACCGAGCGCGGCACCGGGCCAAAAATTGTGGTGCGCGAGATGTTCAACGAGGACGAGGAAGCGCAATATGTGATTGACACCATCCGCGAGGTGCTGAAGCAAAAGGCGGCTCAACCCGGCGAGATCGCCATCATGTACCGCACAAACGCGCAAAGCCGGGCGATGGAAGATGCGTTTGTGCGCGCAGGCATGGCCTACAAGCTGGTGGGCGCAACGCGGTTTTACGCCCGCAAAGAAATTAAAGATGTGCTGGCGTATTTGCGCATCGTCAACAATCCGGCCGATTTTGTCAGCCTGAAGCGCGTCATTAACACGCCAACGCGCGGGATTGGCGAGGGTGGCTTTGCCGCGCTGGAGCAGGCCTCTCGCGCGGCGCGTCTGCCCCCGCTGGAGGCCATCAAACGCGGGCTGGTGCAGGGCCGCGCGGCCAAACCGCTGGCCGAGTTTGGCGCGATTTGGGAGAAGTGGGTGGCCCTGCGCGATGACGTGAGCGTGGGCCAGCTGTTTGACCAGATTGTTAAAACCAGCGGCTACCGCGAGTTTTGCAAAGATGGCACGGATGAGGGCGAGGATCGCTGGGCCAACGTGATGGAATTGCGCAACGTGGCCGCCGGCGCGGGCGACGCCCCGCTGAGCGATTTCCTAAACGATGTGGCGCTGGTGAGCGAAACCGACAACTACGAGGAAGCCGCCGCCGCGCCCACCCTGCTCACCCTGCACGCGGCCAAGGGTCTGGAGTTTCGCGTGGTGTTCATCGTGGGGCTGCTGGATGGCGTTTTGCCGCACAGCCGCACGCTGGACAACCCCGAAGAAATTGCCGAGGAGCGCCGCCTGTTTTACGTGGGCATCACCCGCGCCAAAGAACGGCTGTATTTGCTGCGCTCGTTCCGGCGCGGGCAATGGGGCCAAAGCGATGTGTTTGAGCCATCCCGCTTTTTGCGCGACCTGCCCAACACGCTGGTGGATGGCGTTCTGAAGAAGAACAGCGAAATTCAGCGCGATGTAACCCGCTGGGATGCGCCCTCCCCCGCCCCCGCGCGGCCTGCGGCGTCCTCTCTGCAAACCGGCGCAAAGTTCAAACCCGGCGACCGTGTGAAACACGCCCGCTTTGGCGCGGGCATCGTCATTCGCAGCATGGTGGTGCGCGACGACGAAGAAGTGGATGTGTTTTTCGAGGGCGTGGGCGCGAAGAAACTCTCGGCCATGCTGAGCGGGTTGAAGAAAGCGTGAGCGGGCTTGCGCAAAACGGGTTTAATCTCGTAAAAATGATGAAATAAACTGAAGGTTTAGTCGTAGGGGCGCGGCATGCCTCGCCCCTACCAGCCATTCCACGCGTTCAAGGGATTTTTTGCGTAAGACCAGCGTAAAAAACCGCGCCTCAACAAA
>Ga0154020_10005016_pt1 | contig 15714 bp, 13 predicted proteins | sample Klosneuvirus_201_FD_109709 | JGI IMG/M metagenome (GOLD analysis project Ga0154020, IMG submission 109709) | Active sludge microbial communities from wastewater, Klosterneuburg, Austria - Klosneuvirus_20160825_MG | ecosystem: Engineered > WWTP > Aerobic digester > Activated sludge | place...
ATGCCGAAGGTGTCCTGCAGCTGCGTCTGCTTGTACAGGTTGTTGAGCACCACCTCGGGCACTTCGCCGCGCTTCAATTCAATCACCAGGCGCATGCCGGACTTGTCCGACTCGTCCTGGATGTGGCTGATGCCTTCGAGCTTCTTCTCGTGCACCAGCTCGGCCATGCGCTCCTGCAGCGTCTTCTTGTTGACCTGGTAGGGCAACTCATCGACGATGATGGACTGGCGCTGGCCGCGGTCGATGTCCTCGAAGTGCACCTTTGCGCGCATCACCACCTTGCCACGGCCGGTGCGGTAACCCTCGCGCACCCCATTGATGCCGTAGATGATGCCGGCGGTCGGGAAGTCCGGCGCCGGGATGATCTGCATCAGCTCGTCGAGGCTGGCCTCCGGCTCCTTGAGCAGGTGCAGGCAGGCGTCCACCACCTCGTTGAGGTTGTGCGGCGGGATGTTGGTGGCCATGCCCACCGCGATGCCGGCGCTGCCATTGACGAGCAGGTTGGGCAGCCGGCTGGGCAGCACCAGCGGCTCCTTCTCGCTGCCGTCGTAGTTGGGGCCGAAGTCGACGGTCTCCTTGTCGATGTCGGCCAGCATCTCGTGGGCGATCTTCGACAGGCGGATTTCGGTGTACCGCATGGCTGCGGCGGCGTCACCATCGACCGAGCCGAAGTTGCCCTGGCCGTCCACCAGCATGTGGCGCAGACTGAAGTCCTGCGCCATGCGCACGATGGTGTCGTACACCGCGGTGTCGCCGTGCGGGTGGTACTTGCCGATCACGTCACCGACGATGCGCGCCGACTTCTTGTACGGCCGGTTCCAATCGTTGTTCAGCTCGTGCATGGCGAACAGCACCCGCCGGTGCACCGGCTTGAGGCCGTCGCGCGCATCCGGCAAGGCCCGGCCCACGATCACGCTCATCGCGTAGTCGAGGTACGAGCGCCGCATCTCCTCTTCAAGGCTGATGGGCAGGGTTTCTTTGGCGAAGGAGCTCATGCGCAGAGGGCGGAAGCGAGCCGGATGCCTCAGCGCTGCGGAGGTGCTGCGGGCGGGCGCGCTCGTTGGGACAAGGCGGGCGATTGTACGTTCGCCCAGTCTGTCGCCCATGTGCAACAGCGGCGGGAGGCCAAAATACCAGTGCCCGTGCCCGAGCGGCGTTTGTGGGGCCTATGGCACAATGATTTGGTCGGTCCCACAGGGGGAATTGGCCCATATCAACACTCCCGCAACAGGACCGCCGGTTCAACCCCTTCACCGCTGCCCCCACGGCTCATCTCTCGAGGAGAACCATGAACAAACTCAACAAGATCGCTCTGCTGTTTGCCTCCATCGCGGTGGCAGGTTCCGTCCAGGCCCAGAACGTGGACAACTGGCGCGTCTCGGACGGCTCCGTGCTGAAGCTCGGCACCGACAACCTGTGCTGGCGCGACAACTTCTTCACCCCAGGCACCGGCGTGCAAGGTTGCGACGGTGTGCCCAAGCCCGCGGCGGCGGCCCCCGCTCCTGCCCCCGCGCCGGCTCCTGCCCCCGCGCCGGCTCCTGCACCGGCTCCTGCTCCGGCCGCAGCACCTGCTCCCGCTCCTGCTGCGGTGGTGGCTCCCGCTCCTGTGGCGGCGCCGAAGCCGGCTCCTGCTCCTGCTCCAGCCGCTCCGGTCAGCGAGAAGGTCAGCTTCGCTGCCGACGCCTTCTTCGACACCGGCAAGGCCGTGCTCAAGCCGGAAGCCGGCGCCAAGCTGGACGATCTGGTTGACAAGGTCAAGGGCATCAACCTGGAAGTCATCATTGCCGTGGGTCACACCGACTCCGACGGCTCCGATGCCATGAACCAGAAGCTGTCCGTCAGCCGCGCCGAAGCCGTCAAGAAGTACCTGACCGGCAAGGGCGTAGAGCAGAACCGCGTCTACACCGAAGGCAAGGGCGAGAAGCAGCCGGTGGCTGACAACTCGACGAAGGAAGGCAAGGTGAAGAACCGCCGCGTCGAGATCGAAGTGGTCGGTACCCGCACCAAGAAGTGAGCCCTTCGGCTTGACCTCGAAAACCCCGCCTAGGCGGGGTTTTTTGTTATGACGGTTGGGCCGTGCGTCAAACTGCAAAGCCTGATCTCCCAATCATCTCCATCCCGATGAGCAACGTCGACACCCAGGAACTGGCCAAGTTCAGCGATCTGGCCCACAAATGGTGGGATCCCGACAGTGAGTTCCGCCCCCTCCACGAGATCAATCCCCTCCGGCTGGACTGGATCGAGCGATGTGCCGGCCCCCTTGCGGGGCGTTCGGTGGTCGACATCGGCTGCGGCGGCGGAATTCTCAGCGAGGCCATGGCGCGTCAGGGTGCCCAGGTGCTCGGAGTCGATCTGGCCGAACGGTCTTTGAAGGTGGCGCAACTGCATGCGCTGGAGGCTGGGGTCTCCAATCTGGAATACCGCGAGGTGGCGGCGGAAGCGCTGGCCGATCAGCGGCCTGCCGGCTTCGATGTGGTCACCTGCATGGAGATGATGGAACACGTGCCGCAGCCCTCGTCGATCGTGGAGGCCTGCGCCCGCCTGGTGCGACCGGGCGGCTGGGTGTTCTTCTCCACCATCAATCGCAATGCGCGTTCCTGGCTGCACGCCATCGTCGGGGCGGAATACCTGCTCAAGCTCCTGCCGGCCGGTACCCATGACCATGCGCGCTTCATCCGTCCGCATGAACTCGCCGCATGGTGCCGTGGCGTCGGACTGGACCTGCGATTCACCAAGGGCATGGGTTACAACCCCGTCACCCGACGCTATGCGCTGGATGACGACACCCGGGTGAACTACCTCGTGGCCTGCCAGAAGGCGGCATGAGGCCCATGGAGGTCAACGGGCACGCAGCCCCGCGGAACTGCCAGATCGTCCTCTTCGACCTCGACGGCACGCTGGTGGACAGCGCGCCGGACCTGGGGGGCGCCGGCAACGACCTGCGCCGCCGCCTCGGGCTGGAGGACCTGCCGCTGGAAGACTATCGGCCGATGACCGGCGCGGGGGCCCGCGGCATGTTGGGTGTGGCGTTGGGGGTGTTGCCGGAGGATCCCCGCTTCGAGTCCCTCAAGACTGAATACCTGGATCTCTATGCCGTCCGAATGACCCGTGACACGCGAATCTTCGATGGCATGGGGGCGGTCTTGAATGCGCTGGAATCCGCAGGAAGGCCCTGGGGGGTGGTGACCAACAAACACAGCCGATTTGCCTTGCCGGTGCTGCAGGCGCTGGACCTGCTGCGGCGCAGTGCCGTCACCGTGTGTGGCGATACGGCGGAGCGGGCCAAACCCTTTCCTGATCCGCTGCTGCTGGCGGCCCGGCGCCTGGGGCAGCCGCCTGCCGCCTGTGTGTATGTGGGTGACGATCTGCGTGATGTGCAGGCCGGCCGTTCGGCGGGCATGGTGACGGTGGCCGCCGCCTGGGGTTACCTGGGGGCGGGCGAGCCCATCGATGCCTGGGGTGCGGACCATCGGGTGGAAGATGCGGGCGGCCTCTTGAAACTGCTCGGACTGGACTAAGATACGAGTCTTCAGGGGCCGACCTGGTTTCGACGTGGGTGCGGAATCGGAGCAGGGCATGCCGAGCACCAGTTCGCTCGTAAATCCACTGGAAACAAAGTAACTGCGAACGACGAACGTTTCGCCCTCGCCGCTTAACACCGGTGAGCTTTGCAACAGATCGCCGATGGTCTGGGCCGGCAACGGCTGCAAAGTCATTCACATCGGCTGGTTCTGAGTCGGGTCACACGACCCAGAACGAGACTACGTGACTGGCGTCGACTGCAGGGTGCTCCTGCCCGTCAGCGACGCAAGACTCAAATCAGAGAGCTACGCATGTAGAACTGCCTGAGGATGGCTTGCGGACGGGGGTTCGATTCCCCCCGGCTCCACCATATGAGGGTCCACGGAAGTCCGCGGACACACAAAAAGCCCTAGAGAAACAACGCTCTAGGGCTTTTTCCTTGCCGCCAGGTTCTGTGATGAATCGGACGTCGTCACAAACCTCGTGGCAGAGCCCCTGAACGACAAAGCCCGCACAGGGCGGGCTTTGGCAGTGCTTGTGAGCACTCATGTTTTGGTTGCGGGGGCAGGATTTGAACCTGCGACCTTTGGGTTATGAGCCCAACGAGCTACCAGACTGCTCCACCCCGCGACTGAGAAAGATATTGTAGGATGGATTCAAAGGAAAGCGCAAGCCCCCTTGCGAAATATTTCTGGAGGGCCCGCACTGCATCTGGCCGCAGGCTTCCAGGCCACGCAGAGGCATCGATCCAGGCCGACACGCCGCTAGACTGCTGGCCGCGGCTGAACCCTCTTGCCAACCGCCACCCATGTAGCGGGCCCCAGATGCATCGCGACACCCCTGCCGGGCCGGCTCGCCCCATCCAGTTTTCCTTTGCGGTCGAACCCGTCGGACCGCCGCAGCAGACTGTGGCCCATCGACGGTGGGCCCTGACCCGGTTGATCGCCATGACCCTCGGTGGTCTGGCCTGAGGGAAGCCGGGCCGGTGGAACCGAAGGCATGGACTTCGACATGCAGGCGCTGGCCGTGTCAGGCGCTGGCCGCGATGCCGCAGCACACTCTCACCACCCAGACGCCCTGGTACAAAGGCCCGAAGAAGTTCACCGGCCCCCTGCTGCGCGATGTTCTGGTGGCCGCCGGAGCGCAAGGCGACGCCCTGACCGCGATTGCTCTCAACGACGACAAGGTCGAGGCTCCCATGGAGGATGTGCGTCGTTTCGATGTTCTGCTCGCCCGCCTGCTGGATGACCAGCCCATGTCCACCCGGGACAAGGGGCTGCTGTTCATCGTCTATCCCTTCGACCGCCATGTGGAACTCCGCTCGGAGCGCTACTACAGCCGATCGGCATGGCAGCTGCGTCGCATTCAGGTGAAGTGAACCGGCACGCTCCGGTCTCGGCCGGAGCGCCAGCGGTTCATCGCCAATCGGCTTCGGGCTGGCTGCTGGCCATTGGTCTGGCCTTGCTGCTGGCCTTTGCGGCTGCCACCTGGGTGCAGCTGCGGCAGGTGAGCCTGGTCAGCGCCGCCATGCGGCATGAGGGGGACAACCTGCTGTGGAGCTTCTTCCAGCTGGAACTGGAGGCGGCGAACCTGCGGGAGGCCCTGCACGTGGCGCGTCGGGATCCATTGGATGCCATCGGACAGGAAGGTCTGCGCCGGCGCTACGAGATCTTTGCGAGCCGGCTGCCGCTGGTGGATCCGGAGCGCACCGGTGTCTTGCTCGAGTTCGGTCCGCAGCACCGGCGGACCCTGCGACGCATTCAGGCCTTTCTCGACCGATACGACACTCAACTCTCCGAATCCGTTGCCACCGTGCTGCAGCCGGCCGTCCTGGAGCAGGCGTTGCAGGACTTGCAGGGACTCCTGACCGAGCTGCATGACCTGGCGCTGGAGGGCAACCGTTACCCGGCAGAGCAGGTCGCCGAGCGCAACCGCGGGGTGGCCGAGCAGGTGCGGCTGGGCATCGGGTTGACGGTGTTCCAGTGCGCGCTCGCTCTGGCCTTTGCGATGGTGGTGTTGCGGCAGTTCGGCGCGCTGCAGCGTCGCGGGCTGGAACTGGAGCAACTCACCCGCCGCCTTCAGGAGGCCCGCGCGGAGGCCGAGGCCGCCAGCCAGGCCAAGAGCGTCTTCCTGGCCAACATGAGCCATGAACTGCGCACGCCCTTCACCGGCATGCTCGGAATGTTGACCTTGCTGGAGTCCATCCCCCTGACCGCGCAGCAACGCGATCATCTGCACGTCGCGCGGGACTCCGCTCGCCACCTGCTGTCCAATGCGCTGAAGTTCACTGAAAGCGGACGACTCGACCTGAAGGTCAGCCTGTCTGCTGGCCAGACCGCTTCAGCAGGTCCCGCCGGTCCCGCCGCTGCCCCCGCCGCCGACAGTCCGCATGTCGAGGCCGGCAGACTTCTGCGCCTGCGAATCGATGTCTGTGACACCGGCATCGGCATGGACCCCGCCACCCAGGCCCGGCTGTTCCAGCGCTTCTCGCAGGGCGATGCCAGCACCTCGCGCCGCTTTGGCGGCAGCGGATTGGGGCTGGAGATCTCCCGGGCCCTGGCCCGTCTGATGGGCGGTGACATCGGGGTACACAGCCGACCCGGCGAAGGCAGCGTTTTCAGCTTGATGTTGCCGGTGCAGCTTTGTGAGCCGATGCACGCCGCGCTTGCGCCTGCCCGGTCCGAGGGTGATGCCTCCAGCGAAGATTCCCGTCGCCTGCCCCTGTTGGTGGTGGACGATCACCCGGTCAACCGCCGGTACATGAGCCTGCTCCTCGAGCGCATGGGCCACCGCGTGAGTCTGGCTCAGGATGGGCAGGAAGCGCTCGATCGAGTGCAGCAGGAGCCGCCGGATCTGGTGTTCATGGATGTGCACATGCCGGGCCTGGACGGGCTGGCAGCCACCCGTCTGCTGCGTCAGCTGGCTGCACCCGCGAATGCGGTTCCGGTGGTGGCCTTGACCGCCGATGCCTTCCTGGAGAACCGCGAACGGGTGATGGAAGCCGGGATGGACGATTTCCTGGTCAAACCGGCAGCTCCAGACGAGGCCAGTCAACTCCTGCGCCGGCGCTTCGGTGCCCGCGCCACGCCGCCCCATCCCCATCCCCAACCGGACGAGGACGGCCCCGCTGCGCTGCCCGCCTTGCAGCAACTCATTCCCGCCGAAGTGGCCGAACATCTGAACATCGACACCATCGGTGACCTGCGCAACGCCCTTGGCGCAGCGGGCTATGGCCGGCTGCTGCAGCGCTTCTTTGCCGACGAGGTGGGCACCTGGAGGCAACGCTCGGTTGAACGTGCCGGGCGGCGTCGCAGACCAGGGCCATGCGGGCGGAGCCCCGATGGGCGTGTAGTTTTCGATCATGCCTGCCATCGTCCGCTTCGACCCACCCACCACCGAGCCGGTGCGCAAGCACTTCGGGGTGGTGGAGCGGCTGGGCTGAGGTGCGGCCCGGATGCGCCGCAGGTCAGGCAGCGACCGGCGTGGTCGGCTCCGCGACCCTTTCCGGTTTGACCGCCTTGCCGGCCTCGAAGAGCTGGCGAGCGAAGTCGGCGCCATCCGCTGCCTGCAGCCGCTCGGTCCAGTCCGCCACCAGGTCGGCGTGAAGCGGATGGGGCGGGAACTGCAGGCGGGAGGTCACCTGCGCCACCATCGCACCCGGCACACCGGCCTCGGTGAGCGCCGCGCCGAAGCGGCTGGCGGCGTCGCCCTTGCGGAAGGCGTTCAGGTTGGCCTTGACGATGCGCTCGCCCTTGGCCTCGAACAGCGCGGTGATCCAGCGCTCCAGAGACTCGGTCGAGAACGGCAGCAGCCGCGCGGCCGCGCCCAGCGCCACCATGTTCTGCGCCTTGAGGTTGCCGGCCTTCTTGGCGAGCTGGGTGGCGTCCAGCACCACCAGGTGCGGCACCGAGAACAGCACCGGGTAGAGCTTCTCGCCCGGCGGGTAGTCGGGGATGTTCACCATCGGCGTGATGTCGGTGACGATCCAGCCGTCCGGGCGCAGCATCTGCGTGTAGCGCAGTGCCTCCAGCGGCTCCACCGACAGGATCAGCGAGGCGCTGCCTTGGGCGATCAGGTCGCTGGCCACCGGCCGGTCGGACAGACGCACGCAGGCCGACACCGCCCCGCCGCGCTGCGCCATGCCGTGCACCTCGGACTGCTTGAAGTGCAGCCCCGCCTCGTGCGCCGCGTGGTCGATCACCCAGGCGATCGACAGCACACCCTGGCCGCCCACGCCGCAGATCACCAGGTCGTAGTTCATGCCGGCACCCCGTGGCCGGCGCAGCCTGGCTGGCCCTCACTCCGCTGTTCCCGCTGCTCCTTCACCTCCCGCAGCAGCTTGATCTCCTTCGCGTAGGTCACGCAGGCGCGCCGCGCCACCACCACGCTCAGGCCGGGGTGGGCGATCTCCTCGCGGATCACCTCCACGTTGCGGGCCATCTTGTGCACGGTGGGCTCGATGATGCGGATGTGCTCGCGCGCTACGCCCAGGCCAGCCACCAGGTTCACCACCTCTTCGTCGGTGGCCATGGTGGGCTGGCCGCCGGTCATGGCGATGATGCTGTTGTCGAGGATGAAGACGGTGATCGGTGTGTCCTCGCTGACCGCGTCCAGCAGCGGCTGCATGCCGGTGTGGGTGAAGGTGCCGTCACCGATCACGCACAGCGAGGGCGTCATGCCCGCGTGCGCCGCGCCGATGGCCATGCCGATCGACGAGCCCATGCACAGGCAGGAGTGGATAGCCTGGTGCGGCGGCAGGTAACCCAGCGAGTAGCAGCCGATGTCGCCCATCACCCGCACCGGCTCGCCGTCGGCGGTGGTCAGGCCGGCCAGCACCTCCTTGATCGCCGCATAGGCATCGGTGTGCGGGCACTTGTCGCACAGGCTCGGCGGGCGGCCGGACAGCACCTCGGCCAGACCCGGGATCTGCAGGCTGGCGGGGACCGGCAGGCCGAAGCAGCGGCGGATGTCGTCCGGTCCCAGCTCGCCCACGCGCGGCAGGTCGCCGTTCAGCTTGCCGCGGATGCGCTTCTCGCCCAGCAGGCCATTGAGCAGACCGTTTCCGCCGATCAGCCGCTCGATGCAGGGGTAGCCCTCTTCGATCACGAAGACTTCGCTGGAGGCATCCAGCAGCCGGCGGATCTTGCCCATCGGCAGCGGGTACTGGCCGATGCGCAGCAGGTGGAAGCCCGCGAGCTGCTCCTCGCTCATCGCCTCGGTCAGGTAGTTCCAGGCCAGGCCGCTGACCAGCAAGCCAGGACGGCTGCCGGGCCTGTCATCGCGCAGCGTCAGCGGGTTCAGCGCACTTTCCTCGGAGGCGGCCTGCAGCGCCGGCTGCTTCGCCACCAGCTTCGCATAGGCGCGCCGCGCGTTCACCGGGATCAGCGTGAAGCGCGCCGGGTCCTCGACATAGCTGGCCGGGTTCTGCGCGCGCGGCTCGGCCAGCGCCACCTGAGAGCGGCTGTGCGCCAGCCGCGTCACCAGGCGCAGCAGCACCGGCGTCTGGAAGCGCTCGGACAGCTCGAAGGCCTCGCGGGTGAAGTTGTAGCACTGCTGCTGGTCGGCCGGCTCCAGACAGGGGACCATCGCGAAGTCGGCGAAGCAGCGCGAGTCCTGCTCGTTCTGCGAGCTGTGCATGCCCGGGTCGTCCGCAACGACGATCACCAGCCCGCCATGCACACCCGACACGCCCAGGTTCATGAAGGGGTCGGCCGCCACGTTCAGGCCGACGTGCTTCATCGAGACGATGGCGCGTTTGCCGCAGTACGACATCCCGGCGCCTTCTTCCAGGGCCACCTTCTCGTTGCTGGACCAGAGCCCGCGCACCGCCAGGCCACGGGCCTTCACCTCGTCCTCGATGGCCTGGAAAATTTCGGTGGACGGCGTGCCGGGGTAGGCATAAGCGGCGCTGATGCCGGCGTCGATGGCGCCGCGCGCCACGGCCTCATCGCCGAGCAGGATCAGAGAGGACATCGGTGGGCTCCATGCCGGGACCCGATGCGGTGCTCGGACCAAGCGATACAGTTTGATTGGTACCATTGATCGTACTTGTATCGCATGGAGTCCGGAAGCCGCATCTTCCCCGACGGTGACGGGCCGATGAAGGTTCCTTGAGATGGGTCAGACCGGGGCGGGTTCCCACCCAGCTCGCAGAGTCGCCTCAGCCGGCCTGCCAGACACAGACCGGCGCATGATGGTCCCGGTGGGTCATGTCGATGCGGCGGTAGCCTCGGTCCTCGCTGCAGCAGCGGCAGCGCCAGCGGGTCCTCCGTCGGCAGCAGGCCGGTGCCACAGGCCTGCAGGAAGGCTCTTCTGCGCAAGCGGTCGATTCCTTTTGCAGCAACGTTGCGCAGCCTGCGGTCAGGTCAGCAATCGCTCGCAGATTGCGTCGGAGTGCCGCACCAGGGCCGCCTGCAGGGCGTCGGGATCCGGCCCCTGCGGACCACAGGCCGCCCAGGTGGCGCGCATCTGGGCGTGTTCCTCCGGCTCCTCCAGCAGCGCGCGCCAGTCGGCGATCTGGTCCACGTCCTCCGGAACCGGCAGCTCCTGCGCCAGCAGGTCGATCAGCTCGGCCAGCCACTCACGGGCAGGCAGCCAGGTCGCCTGGATCGGGTGGTACAGCCGCGCGTCCATCCCGTGCCGGCAGGCCATGAAGCGGCTCACCCGTTGGGCGCTGCCGGCGACGGGCTGCGCCAGCCGCAACCGACCCCGCAGCACCAGGCCGGCCAGGTTGCGCGTCAGGCTGGCCAGGCGCAGGGCCTTGCCCAGGCTGAGCGGGGTATCGAACACCCGCACCTCGACGGTGCCGAATTCCGGCTTGGGCCGCACATCCCAGTAGATGTCCTTGAGCGAGAAGGCAACGCCGGTGGCGTACAGCGCTTCCAGCTCCTCCTGCAGGTGCTGCCAGTTGCGCAGGAAGGGCATCGGCCCGCCGTGCGGGTAGACCAGGGGCTCCAGCGGTCGCGAGCTGGCGAAGCCGGTGTCGGCCAGCTGCAGGAAGGGCGAGGCGGCCGCCAGCGCGATGAACAGCGGGCTCAGCGCCTGCAGCAGGTTGGCCACCTGGATGGCGGACTCGGCATCGGGCATGCCCACATGCACATGCATGCCGTAGGTGGAGAAGCGCTTGGGCAGGAAGCCGAAGCGTTGCTCCAGCAACTGTGCCCTCGCGGTGGAGGACATCACCCGCTCGTTCCAGAACTGCGCCAGGTGGGTGCCGCCGCCGCGCAGGTCGAAGCCGTGGGCCCGTGCGGCCTCGCGGGCGCGGCGTACCAGGCTGTCCATCTCCGCGGCCATGCCCGCGGCGTCGCGTTGGACGGAGGAGTTCAGCTCGATCGTCGCCAGCGTCGCCTCCTGGGCGTAGTGCCCCGCCGGGCCCTGCCGGGCCAGCGCATCCAGCAAGGTCACACAGCCGGGGGTGAGCCGGCCGGTGGCGCGGTCCACGATCTGCAACTCGAGTTCCAGGCCGTAGGTCAGCGGCTCGGAGGCGCGAAAGTCCATGGTTTGTCTCCTCACCGTTTCTGCCCCGGTGGGCAGGCGGCTCTTTCGATGAATGGATCGGTGCGGCGGGTGGATCCGCCGTCAACGCGCCTGTCGGGCTGCGCGGCAGGCGCGCAGGAAGTCGTGCAGCATCGGTGTGTCGTCGAACACCGCTGCTTCACCCTTTGGATGGAACTCCGGGTGCCACTGCACCCCCGCCACGAAGCGGTGCCGCGCGCTCCAGATCGCTTCCACCAACCCATCCTGCAGGCTGCGCGCCTCCACCCGGAAGCCGGGCGCCAGTTCCTTCACTCCCTGGTGGTGGATGCTGTTGACCCGGCAGCGCCGCTCCCGCGGATACAGCCCCGCCAGCCAGCCGCCTTCGGCCATCTCCAGCTCGTGGAAGTTCCGGTCGTAGGCCGCTTCTGCCAGGTGAAGGTGCCCCGCCTGCGGCAATTGCGTCGGCAGGTCCTGGTACAGCGTGCCGCCGAAGGCCACGTTCAGCAGCTGCATGCCGCGGCAGATGCCGAACACCGGCTTGCCCGCCTTCACGAACTCGTTGACCAGCGCCAGCTCGTAGCGGTCGCGCACCGCGTCGCCCTCCCACTCCGGCCGCAGCGCCCGTTCGCCGTAGGTGGCCGGGCTCAGGTCGTTGCCGCCCTGGAGCAGCAGGCCGTCCAGCGCCTGGGCGAAGTGTTCCCGCTCGATGCGGCCGATCGGCCCGAGGCTCTGCGCCTCCACCGCCGGCACCATCACCGGCAGCGCGCCGCCGCGCATCACCCACTGCGCCACCGACTGCTCCAGGTAGTGCAGCGTGCGCGTCCACACGCCGCCCAGGTCCAGCACCGGGAAGTTCGGGTAGTAGATGCGCGCCGAGACGCCGATCAGCAGATGGGGAGATTGGTGAGGCATGGCAGGCAGGCAGTTCGACCGCCCTGAAAGGGCATGGCCCGGGCGACTCGCCAATCTACGACCCGCCACGGGCCGCGGTGTTCCGCATTCGTTGCGGCTGTGACCAGCGGCAAGGGGCCCGCCGCGGCCCCGTTCGCGGCGTTACACCACCACCGCGCTGGCCGCGCCATCCAGCGCGATCACCGCGCCGCTCAGGTAACTCGCCCGGGCGGAGGCGGCAAACACCACCAGGTCGGCCACCTCCTCCGGCTCCGCCGCCCGCCCCATCGGCAGCGCGGCCAGCCGTCGGGCCTGCACCGCCTCGATCGGTTCACCCGCCGCCCGCGCCTCGGCCGCCATGCCGGCCTCCAGCCGGTCGGTGCGCGTCAGCCCCGGGTTCACCACCAGCACCCGCACCCCATGGCCCGCATGCGCCTGCGCCAGCCCGGCGCTGGCCAGCATCAGCGCCGCGTTGGCCGAGCCGCCCGGCAGGTGCGTCGGCGCGGCCAACTTGCCGCCCTGGCCCACCACGTTGACGATCACCCCAGCCCCCCGCGCACACATGCCCGGCAGCACCGCCGCCATCGCATGCACGTAGGGGAAGAACTTGGCCTGCATCGCCGCGTGCCAGTGCGCCTCCGTCAACGCCGCCGCCGGCGTGCGCTGCGCGGCACCCGCGCAGTTCACCAGCACGTCGATCGGCCCCAGCTCGGCCTCCACCTGCGCCACCACCCCAGCCGCCACGCCCGGCTGAGACAGGTCCGCCGCCACGCCGCACAACCCCGGCTGGCCGAGCGCGACGCGCGCCTGCTCGATCGACGCCCCACTGCGCCCCACGATCGCCACCCGCGCCCCCTCGGCGAGAAAGCCCCGCGCGCAGGCCAGACCGATGCCGCGGCTGCCGCCGGTGATGAATACGGTGCGGTTGTCAAGGTTCAGGTGCATGGGGATTCCTTCCGTGTTTCAGGCGATGGCGTAGGACCGGATCGACCACCAGGGTAGCTCTTCATCGTGATGGTGAACGCAGGCTGGCACTCCTAGGATGGTCTGCAGGCGGTCTGCCTGTCGAGCGGCCGGCTGAGCACACATGAGGAGACCGATGATGACCGAGAGAATCCCGGCCGCCGCGCCGGCTGCATTGGTACTGGCGCTGGCCGGTGCTGCAGCGTCGGCCGTCTCTGCGCCCTTGATGAGTGCGCAGTGGGCGGCCTCCGCCTGCGAGCAGTGGAATCTGACCGCCGCGCTGACCGAAGGTCTGGCCGATGCCTGGATCAAGAACGATGGCGGCAAGGGCCACAAGGTGATTCAGCTCTACCGCAGCGATTGCGGTGAGGCCAGCCGGGTGGAGCTGCGCATTGCGCCCAAGGACGGTCAGGTACGCTGCAGCTATGGCGGCAAGCTGGAGACGGTGAACATGCAGTCTGGTGTGGACTACGCCATGCACGCCAGCACCGAGCGTTGGGGCGAAATGGGACGGGGCGACTACGGCCCGATGAAGGCGATGATGTTCGGTCGGCTGGAGTTCACCGGTCCCAAGATGGAGGCGATGGGGGTGATGGGACCCTTCGAGCAATTCCTCTTGCTGGTCGGCAAAGTGCCGGGTGAGGTGCCTGCCTGTCCCTCCAGGTAGGCCGCCAACTGCAGAGGCTGCGATGCCCCAGTGGTTGTCTCTCTCACGGGCCGTGCACCTGACCGGGGTGTCGCGGGGCGCGCTGCAGCGCAAGATCCTGGCCGGTGAACTGCTCGCCTTCGATGGGATGGTGTCCACCGAGGCGTTGGCGCAGGCCTTTCCGGAACTGGCCATCGAGAACCGGCTGGACGAGGCCGGAGCCTTCGAGCGCGTCGTGCGCATCAAGGAAGAGTCGTTCGGCCGGCGTGTGCGCGAGCGTGTGCTGCCCAGCCAGGAGCTGCTGGCACAGCGGCTGTTCCTGCTCAATCAGGATCTGGCGGAGCAGAGGCGGCGGCTGGGCCGGATCGATCAATGGCTGGCGGCGGCGGACCGGCGGCTGGACACCTGGCGCCAACGGGGCGATGACGCCCTGCCGCTCACGGCAGTCGAGGCACTGCTGGGTGAGGCGCGGCAGGTGTTGCATCTCCACGCGGAACCACCCAACCCCATCCTGCTCATGGACCAGCTGCTGCGCACCCTCACCGCCCGCGTCACCCTGCTGCCGGCGGGGCGCGAGTTCCTGGTTGAAGGCAACGACACCCTGCTGGAGGCCGCACTGAAGGCCGGCCTGTCGCCCAGCTACGGCTGCGGCAACGGCAACTGCGGCCTGTGCAAGGCGCGGGTGCGCAGCGGCCAGGTGCAGGCGGTGCGACACAGTGACCATGTGCTCAGCCCGGCCGAAAGGGAGCAGGGCCATGTGCTGATGTGCACCCACCGGCCGCTGAGTGACCTCACGCTGGAGGCGCTGGACGCCACCGCCGCGGCGGACATTCCGCCGCAGGAGCTGGTGGCCACCGTGCGCGCCGTCACGCCGCTGGACGAGCACACGCTGCTGCTGCACCTGCAGACGCCGCGCAGCCACCGGCTTCGCTTCCTGGCCGGGCAGGGGGTCACACTGGGGATGGCCGGCGAGCAGCATGACTTCACGGCCGACTACCAGATCGCCAGCTGTCCCTGCGACGACCGCAACCTGCACTTCCATGTGCGGCGAGACGAAAACGATGCCCTGGCCACGCGGCTTTTTGCCGGGGCAGTGCGCCCCGGAACCCCCGTGAACCTGCGTGGGCCCTGGGGCGACTTCGTGCTCACCCACGACGATGAACGCCCGCTGGTGTTCATCGCCGCCGGCCAGGGTTTTGCGCCGGTGAAGGGGCTGATCGAACACGCCATGGCGGCCGAGACCTGCGAATCCATCCACCTGGTCTGGACTGCCGATCCGGGTGGCCATTACCTGGCCCGGCAGGTGCGGGCCTGGGCGGATGCGCTGGACGGTTTTTCCGCAGTCTTGCCGGAGGCCGGCACCGGGGGCCAGGCTGCCGACGCGGTACTGCAGGCGTTGCAGGTGTTGCAGACGGCAGAGGGGCACCCGGCCGATCGGTTGGCGCGGGCTCAGGTCTACCTGGCCGGCCCGGCCGATTTCGTGGCTGCGTTGTCGCAGCGCCTGTCCCAGGTCGGACCGGCAGACCTGTACCGCTGTGTGCTGGAGCGGGCCGGTGGCCCGCAGAGCCTCGGCAGTCTCTGCGGTCCTTGACGGGGTCATCGGAGGCGCCGGCTGGCTTCAACGCCCAGGTGGGGTCAGGCGCCTCAGACCGAGCTCGAACCGACATCCCACTCCCCCCGGCCCCCGCAGCACCTGCAGCCTGCCGCCGTGTCGGGCGGCCACGCGTTGCACGAACTGCAGACCCAGCCCGACGCCACGGGCGTCCCCGGCCGGCAGGCCATCGTCCCCCTGGTTCAGGCGCTGGCGCTGATCGGCCGTGAGCCCGGGGCCCTGGTCGGTGACGCTCAGCCACAGCCGGTCAGCCTGGGGGGCGAGTTCGGCCGCCAGGGTGACGGTGCTGCCGCTCGGGCCGTGTCGCAGGGCATTGGAAACCAGGTTGCCCAGGGCGCGGCGCAGCAGGGCCACATCCAGCGGCCAGTGCAGCGGGCCGATCGGTCCGATCGGCCCGCTCGGGTGCCTGGGAGGCAGCACCTGCAGCGTCAGGCCGGCGTCCAGCGCCTGGGGATGGTAGTCGGCCGCCACCTCGCCTAGCCTGAAGTTCCCGCACCGCGAGCCCGAATTCTCCTGTTCCATCAACGACTTACGATGGATACCGGGTTTGGGTTTCTGACTACGGCTGGATGGCCTGGATCAGCGTCAGGGCGCGCTGCTGGTG
>Ga0154020_10005017_pt1 | contig 15713 bp, 13 predicted proteins | sample Klosneuvirus_201_FD_109709 | JGI IMG/M metagenome (GOLD analysis project Ga0154020, IMG submission 109709) | Active sludge microbial communities from wastewater, Klosterneuburg, Austria - Klosneuvirus_20160825_MG | ecosystem: Engineered > WWTP > Aerobic digester > Activated sludge | place...
GTGTCCAACCCAAATCTATTCGATTTAACCGCGCTGCCCCCGAACTTACCAAGGCTCAGTGCCATATCGAATCCATACCAGGTACGCACCAGATAAAAGTTGGAATTCCATTCGAGTCCAGCTTCTATCCCAAAACTGAACTGCTTCTTGAATTTGAAATCCGACGTAGAGACAGTCGTTCCGGCCTCGTTTTTTTCGGTTGGTAGCGTTGCGGATAACGTCCACATCCCGATTTTTGGAGTTACATCTATCCTGTCAAACAAGAATCCAGGGTCAAAGCCGAGTGACGTTCCAAAAATTGTGCGGCTCCAACCAATCTTTGTTTCCAGATCATCTTCCTTCGCCTTCGCCTCGGGCATCACATCATAATAAATGCGCAGACCACCAAGTGGACCGCCGCGAATCTCGGTAAGCAAACCAAAAAAACTAGTTTTCGCAAGCAGTGGATCACCGGCAAGTATCTGTTTGCCATATCGGACACCGATATACCCTGACGCTGCGGTGTCCAGCAGAGCATTGGTCAACAAGTCGTAGCCACCCTCAAGAAGAGAGCCTAGGTCTCCATTTTTGCTGCTCTCAGTAAGTTGGGCATTTGCTGCAGCAACCGCTTTTGTTAGTTCCACCGACCGACGCCCCCGCCCCTGTGCATTGTGGGCCCAAACCCCGCCCAGGTTAGCTGCCTTTGCGCCTGCGGTATCTAATTTGTAATAGGCGTAGCCCTGATTTGCATTTCGTTTGCCTCGGTTTTTTCTAATCGTCTCGGGATCGGCCGGCTCCATTTTTTCCAGCTTTGCCGCTCCCAACACCCGAGCAGAATACAAACCGGTTTTTCCATCGTATTCCATTGTATAGATCGTCAGCTCTTTAGGTGGCTCGACAAGCACAAACTTTCTCGCCCGTGACCCACCGATCCGTGGGTAACGAACGCGCAATTCAGAATCTACATCTCCATCTTTCTTTGCCTCGATTTTCATTAAAAAAGGAAGATGATCCATGACAGCGAAGGCGACTAAATCAATGAACTCTTCGTCTTCCAGAAACTGCATAAAGTCTTCAGAATGCGGTAACCGCTGCCGATAATATTCGATAGGATCTTCCCCGTCCCTGCTATTTTGAATAAGCGATACTTCAACATCAGTCTCGATTCGCTTTACATTGAGGATCCATGGTTCCTTCATTTTTTTTGATGAAGATCGCGAATCTCTGCAAGTGAACGATGAAAAGCCGCCGGAACCCCAGGCACCACCACCCACTTTCAAACTAGTACCCAATAGCTTGCAAACCTTACGCCATTGAGCCTTGGCTTTTTTTGCATCCTCTTTGTTACCCAATTCGCCGGAAGAACCAGCCAGCTCCAAACGGATAGTCAGTGACGGCGCCTCGAACCCACCGCTGATCTGAGAATCACTCTCTTCGCTGTTCGCGTCTTCATCTTGATCCCGGGCTGAGGCTTGGGAAAAGGAGTTCTCTGCCAGGAGCAGGCTCCCGACCATTATTAAAGTTGAAATACGCCTCTTTTTCATGCTCCAACAGAGTCGACGGTCATACCTATCGCGACTCCAATACCTCCACCTGGCTTGTAAAAATGGTGCTGGCGTTGTTTTCGATGAATTTCGCAACCTCACCATTTCGGCTTACAAAGTCACGGTTTATTGCCACTAGATCATTTGCACTCATCACGTAGAAGACCTGACCTTTCTTCAACATTGTGGCAGCAACCTCCTTCAGGCTTTTGCCGCCTCTGGACTGCGCGTCTACAAACGCCTTCTTTTCGCCTTTAAAAATGAAGTCAGCTCGTAACGACGATAACAATTCACTCAACGCCTTTTTTTCCGGAACTAAGTTTCCGGCAATCTGCGCCACAACCTGCTGAGACCGGACAATGAATATTCCATTACCCGATTCAATTGGAGTTCTTGAAAATTCGACGGTGTCTGCTCCCCGAACAAACCCCAGAAGATCTTTTAAATCTGCTGCAGAAGCTAATCTGATTGTCAGAAATGGCTGAGACACGCTAAGAGGTGGCTTTGGATCGACAAATGTCTCCGGCAAAGGTGTAGTGTCATTTTTCAAAGTGTTGACCGAAAAAGCCACTGCGCCATTTGAAACATCACCTATTGCGAATATCCGTAGGCTGCGGCTTTTTTTGGCATAGGCTTTATCAGCGACGCTTCCAGGTGTCTTGTTAAGGTCCGATTGAGTTCCTGTATTCGGTTTAAATTTCGCGCCTTCCCTGTAATTGATTGTTACGACAGGTATCCCATCAGCGCTCGAGACCAGGCCCCTTTTCGCAAGTGGGCCAAAAGGAGAGTCGATTTGTTGAGTTCGAAAACCCGTGCCTGACAGCACCAGTCCGTCAGCATGTTCACTTGATCCCGGAGCACCGACCTCAATAAGTGGCTGCCAGTTTGCGTCCTTGATGTTTCGTTTTGGGGGAATGACCACAAACCCCAAGGGCACCTGCGCCATGTCCTGTAGTGATTTATACGCCCAAAGAATCTTGCCATCTGGCGGATTGGAAATAAGGGGAATAAGATCTTTCGTCAGTGGAATTGGTACAGCGGCTACTGCAGGGGACTGAAGTTGAGCTTTAACCGGTTCAACCGGCTTTAGTTCAGGTGATGGAACTGAAACAGGTGCCTCAACTGGGATATTCACGGGTTTTATGTCCGTGAGACCGGTTGCCGCCTTGGAGATCGCCGACAAATCAACATTTCCTGCATCTGCAGGAGCAATTTTGGTAATGATAGAAGCAATTGATTTTGCGGAGGTCGTCGTCGGAATCGCGACTTCACTGATAAGCTTCACCGGCTCGCCAACAGACTTAATAACCCCTAAGGCCTTGCCAGGCTCAACAGAAAACGTTTTGTTTCCGCTTCGAATTTGAATTGGAAGGGGCGCTGGTGCAGGACTGCCCGATGCAGATTTTTTAGCGACTGAAGTGGCTCCGATGACGGACCCCTTGCGTACATCTACGATGAAATTGAAATCGCTACCTTCTTTGATGGAGGATATGACGATTAAGCTGTCTTCACCGACGCGAATCGCGCGCCCAGCATCGAACGATATTAATGCCTTTGACTTTTTGCTCGTCGACACACGGTCGCCTTCATGTAACAAGGCCTTGGGTGCAGCATCCCGCCATTTCACGCTTTCGTCGGCCTGTACTCGCACTTTCCCAGACAGGGATACAAACTTAGCGATACTATCTTCGCCGCTTTTTGACCCGGGTCCTAATGCGCGGATCGCATAGACCACACCACCAACAAGGGCACACCAAGCGACTAGCGCCAAGATGCGGTAGGTCATCGATTTTGTTTGCGTCTCTTCCAAACTTTGCCTTTTTTCCAAGCAAGAACTTGGTTTTTCCTAGTATTTTCGCTTCAGTAGGGTATTCGGACCCAGATAAAAAAAGTTTAATTCTACGGGTCATTTTTCTCCCAAATCTTTAGTTTTTTGCCACGACAGCCGATGTCCTCTTGGCGGGTAGTTTCGTCCCGCGGTTGATTTATAGTGGAGCTATCTTGAAGGTCGGCATCTATTCATCACTAGGTGTGAAGCTCTTTGGCTTAATGAGCCTTATGACGATCCTCATTGTTGTAGCTACAACTTTTAACAGCCTTACCCGACTTGAAGGCGTTCTTGCCGACAAAGTAGAGAATCAGACTTTCGGAATGGCAAAAACGGCCTCGCAGCACGTTGAAAGCCAGATCGCGCAGTGGGTAAGTCTTTTTGCGGTCGGTTCCAGTACAATTAAGGTAGTGGATGATCGGGTCGACCAGACCCAACTGCAGAGACTTCTTCTCACCAACATTGAAGATTTTGCCGGCATACAGGTTTTCACGATAAAAGACCGTCAGCCTGATGTCCCCCAACGTGTAGGTCAAGCCTTTACCACCAAAACTGACCATGAAGGTTTTGGCGAAGTCTCGCCTCAGATCGCTCTCGAATCGGTTTTAAAGGGAACAGAAGAATGGATTAAAGCAAAGGCCGGGAAATTTGAACTGGGTGCGATACAGATGCACAATTTGAGCAAGACCACTGGCCTCCTTCTCGCAAACATTTCTGTAGCACTCAGACCACCTGGATCATCAGAAACCGTCGTTACGGTACTGACAGTTTGGCAAAAAAAATTGATTCAATTTCTTGAGACTGGAAAAGACGTCAAAACCGTACTAATTGACAAGACAGGTCGCATTTTTTCCAGTGCTAAATCTGGCGACATGGAAAATGAAACCTCCATGACCAGCTCACCGTTAGTTGCAAAAGCTCTGCGAGCGAAATCGGGAACCGGCGCCGAACCCGAAATCGACATGTTGACCGATTATAAATACGAAAAAGGTGTGTTTGTTGGAGCATACGCCCGCGTTCCAAAGTACGATGGCCTGACGGTCATTGTTCAGCGCGACAGGAAAAAAGCATATGCCACACTTGAAGAAGCCAGAATGGAAGCCGGTCTTTGGGGGGTGCTTTTTTTTCTGATGGCAGTGATGCTCTCTTACCTGGGAGCATCACAAATTACCAAAGGTCTGGTTCAAGTCACAAAAGCCACAAACCGTATAGCCTCCGGAGACTTCTCCTATCGACTACAGCCAAAAACACGAGACGAAGTGGGAATTCTTGGGCATGCCGTGAATACGATGTCTGAACGCATCGTTGGTTTGATGAAAACTCAGGTCGACAAGGCGAAAATTGAGCAAGAGCTCGAAACTGCCAAGATGGTTCAAAGCACCTTTTTTCCTAAGCACGACATTGTGGCTGGTCCAGTAAAACTCGCTGGGTTCTATCAGCCAGCGACTCAATGTGGTGGCGATTTATGGGGGCACTTTACCGTCCGGCCAGGTGTGGAACTGGCCTATATCGCTGACGCCATGGGTCATGGCGCTCCCGCAGCTCTCGTCACTGCCATGGCTTATTCCACCTGCATGACTATTTCGGACCTGATGCGTGATAACCCCCAACTCAGCGGGTCACCGGCAAAACTTTTGGATCGAATGAACCGTATCATTCTTGAAGCTGTGGGCGGCTCCATTAGCATGACTGCTTTTGTAGTCCTTATCGATACAAATACCGGCAAAATGACTTACTCAAACGCCGGCCACAATTTCCCGGCCATTGTTCCTTTAAACGCAGACGACCATCGCTCCAAAAAGAAGAAAGAAGGGGCGACAAAACCGTCGCCGATTTCGCTGCAACTGCGGGGTGTACCACTTGGGATTGATGCCGGGGCAGAATTCGTTGAAAAGACGATTGATCTCGTAGCGGGTGACCGTATTTTCATGTTTACAGACGGCTTAATTGAATGCTCGTCCCCTCAGGGCACTGTTTGGGGACGAAAAATTATGCTGGAAGAAATAGTTGAAGTGGCCACGTCCATCAAAGACTGCGGCTCAGCGGAGATGCGCGATGAGATCACCCGGAGAGCATTCTCGTTCTTTGGAAATATTCCCTTGGCGGACGACGTTACAGTTTTGGTAATAGAGCTCAGCAAATCATGGACTGCCTCGGAAACTTCCGACCAAACTGAGTCCCTTGCGCAGATAATGCATTCGGCTCAAACGTTAGCGCCTGTCTCGAGTCCGGAAGGTATTCTCCCGGAAATCAGTCTGCCACCTCCGCCAAAGCCCAGAACGGCCGCACCGGAGTTGTTTACTGCTGCAGATGCCGCGATATTAGAGCCAATTTTTAAGATGACCGAAGAAGTTCAAAATGAAGTCAAGCAGGCACTGATGGAAATACCTGAAAGTCATCACGCCTCTCACCCTATCGATCAAGTGAGCGACAATTTCAGTTTGCTCACACTGCCCGAAGAAGTGTCTCCGGTTCACGAAGGTATAACCCATGAAGCAGTCCTCGTTAAGCCGGAACTGACCAAAGAAGCTATTTCAACGACTGAACAGGCGACAAAGGAAGATAATGAGGTGAAGGACTTTAGGCCAAAAAGAAAGTTCAAAATAACTTTGCCTGCCTAACCACCTATTTCAGGACGTACCCGCCTCCGTAAATGCTGTCTATCTGGCTTTCAGAACCCGCAAGCCTCTTCCTTAAACGAGAGATGTGGCTGTCGAGGCTTCTCGCAGAAACCTTTAGTCCATCCCAAAGGGTTTCAGACATGTCTTGACGGCTTATGGGCCGACCAGGGGTTTTCATTAGTAATTTTAGTATTTTAGCCTCCTTTGGAGGCACAGATTGCTGTTCCAGGCCAGGCTCGATGACCAAATGAAAATGCTCCTGGTCAAAAATGAGGTCCTTGAAGCGAAGACACTCACCCGATTTGATTCCCGTAGTTCGAACAAGTGTTCGAACAAAGTGAGAAAGGTGAAGCGGATCAAACCGTCGGGGGTACACCCACACCTTGGATTTTAAGTGATGGCACGCATCGATCTCGTCAACGAGTACGGCTCTCGGAATGTCCCTAAAATGATCTCCCAGCAGTCTATCGAGATCACTTTGCTCCTCTGATCCTGCTTTTATATTTACAACGATCGCATCCGGCATGCACTTTTGAGCAGAACCGTGCAGTTTTTTGAGAGACTTTACGGATGCAAATACGCGTACCGCAAAGTCGCCCATCAACACCTCAGCCACAGAAGTGTTTTGCAATGGTGTTGACTCGATCACCCAAATGACGCCCAATTTATTCTCCGAGTACCTTCGATTTATCCCGGCAAATTGATTTTGCAGAAAAATTGTGATTCGGTCTGTGCGAAAAACAGAAGCAGCAAAGCGGACACTTGATGTAGACTTTCTTGTATAGTATCGCTGTTTTATGTGACCCTCAAGACTGCTGGAAAAATGACGCTGTAAGTGCATTCCTGTCACTTTCCGTTTGCGTAGACAACACCCGGAGACTTCATGGAAAAATCATCGGCGAATGTGAATCTTGCCAAAATCAAAGAAGCTGCGAAACGCATACAGACTGTGGTGATGCGGACGGCGGTCAAGCCGTCCATGTACCTTCAAAATAGCGTTGGCCTCAAAACTTTTTTGAAGCTTGAGTGCCTTAACATATCAGGCTCCTTTAAAATCAGGGGAGCGACAAACGCTTTGCTGCAAGCACTACCAGAAGATCTTGCAAAAGGCGTCATCGCCGCAAGCGCAGGAAATCATGCCCAGGGAGTAGCGCACGTTTGCAGGCGTTTGAATGCAAAGGCCACTATATTTATGCCAGAGAGAACTCCCTTGGTGAAAATCGAAGCCACTCGAGGGCTCGGCGGCGAGGTTCGACTTATCGGCAGGACGTACGATGACGCTTATGCCGAAGCATTGAAATTTCAACAGAGCTATGGCGGGATTCTAATTCACCCGTTTGCGGATCCCGAGGTCATTTGCGGCCAGGGGACAATCGCCCTTGAATTGCTGGAACAAGTAGAAGATTTGGGCGCAGTTATTGTCCCTATTGGCGGGGGCGGAATGATCAGCGGTATCGCCTGCGCAATCAAAGAGTCAAACCCCAAAATAAAAGTTATTGGGGTCCAAACCGAGGCCTACCCCGCCGTAAAGAAAAGCCTCGAATTAGGACAGGTGGTAACGACACCAGCCGCTCATACAATTGCGGATGGAATCGCAGTAAAGCACCCGAGCGAACACAATTTTGCGATGATTCAAAAATTTGTCGACGAAGTTGTACTAGTCAGCGAAGAATCCATAGCGGCGGCCGTAATGGACCTGCTCGAAAGGGACCACGTCGTAGCGGAGGGTAGTGGCGCAGCTCCCATAGCCGCTCTATGTAGTCTCGCACCGTCATTGCGAAAAACTGTCGGATCAAGAGCTGTCGCATGCATCGTATCCGGGGGAAACATCGACGTGAATCTTTTGCGGCGGATCACAACAAAAGGGTTATTGTATTCCGGCAGACTCACCCGGATGAGCGTCATGATCGAAGATCGGCCAGGGAAATTAGCTGAATTGTTGAATATCGTAAGTAAAGCAGGCGGCAACTTGTTGGAGGTTTATCACAACCGGGTGTTTAATGAGACACACTTCGATGAAGTTGAAGTCTCGCTTGACGTCGAAACAATCAATCGGGATCATCAGCAACGCCTTGCCAAAGCGCTGTCTGACGCAAATATGACATTCACCATGGGAGAAGCGGCACGCTCGCCCAACTAGGCTCGAGGACGATTTCTGTCTCTTTTAACCCACCGATGGTCGTCGATAGGCTCAGTATCGGGGTCCAGGTGAAATATAACGTCTGCCCCCGGATAGTTACTGCGAATTTTGCCAGTTACGATGTCGCCAATCTCATGAGCTTCTTTGAGATTCAGACCATGCGGCAGCATCATATGAAAATCAACAAACAAAGCATGTCCGAGGGTTCTGACCCTGAGGCGATGAACTCCAAGAATTCGCTCATCCGCCCCAAGAATGATGTCGGTCACCGCTTGCTGCTGAACAGGATCGGCCTCTGCATGAAGAATGTCACGGACACTCTGCTTTAAAATCGGCCATCCGGCACGAAACAAAAACACGGCGCCAACCGAGCCAAAGATAGCATCGTAATAGGACTTTCCTGAATACCATACAACTGCAAGGCCCACAGCAGTCGCAAGATTCATATACGCATCACTCTCGTAATGAGCTGAATCTGCGTTTAACGATAGAGATCGCTCACCATTGATTTCGGCAGCATGCCGGGCGCGCTTGATATACATTTGAATCAAGTATCCAGAAACAGCCGCAAACAACATGACGCCAATCGCCATGGGGATCTCTTCTGGATTCAATCGCTCAGCCGCTTTATAAAAAACAAGTCTCTGCAGAGACTCCGCGAGAACCAGAACACCAAAACCAAACAAAACCGCACCCTGAATAAGACTGCTTAAAACCTCAAATCCGCCATGACCAAAGGGATGCTCCTGGTCTGCCGACTTTCGTGACGAGGTATGAATTATTCCATTCGCAATTGAAAGTACCGCGTCGCTAAAGGAATCCAGCATGCTAGACAGGACGATGACCGACCCAGTCATTATAAAAGCAATCAACTTTAGAATAGCCAAGACGACGCTCGTAAGACCAACTACTGTCAACGTGCGCGATATTTTTACCGGCTCCTGGGGTAAACGTGGCTCCTCAAATGATCGATTGTTTGATTGACCTGTTGAGATCGACTTCACCGCATCCTCGCATTCCACGGCGTATATAAATCGTGCGGGATATTCAGCGATTCCAAAACACGTCCGACCACGAAGTCCACCATCTCGTCGACGCTCGCCGGTTTTTGGTAAAAAGCTGGCATTGGCGGAACCACGTAAGCACCCAGCTCAGCAAGAGTGAGCATGTTGCGAAGGTGAATCACAGACAACGGCGTTTCTCGTGGAACGATGACTAATGTTTTTTTCTGCTTGATAACCACGTCCGCAGCACGCTCGATCAGGTTGGTCGACTGACCGGTGGCGATCCTCGCCAAAGTTCCCATGCTACAGGGAATAACTACCATTGCATCCGGAGCAGAAGACCCGCTCGCAATGGGTGCAAAAAGATCATTATTCTGACAGAGCCTCAGAACCTGACGATCACTCGCCATAATCTCGCCTGAAAGAGCCTTCATGAGTGAAAAGCGCAAATTCTCGGAGGAAATTTCGTGACGAACAACCTGAGCGCCCGCATCAGTTGCTGTGAGATAGATCCGTGAAACCTTCGGTAGAATGACTTCGATCAAACGCTGCGCATAGACAGCTCCTGACGCTCCGGTTACGGCTACCAGCACACGTTTTTCTATCCGGTCTGTCATCGCAAAAGGTAATCCCACTGTACGAAGCAATAAAAGAGCACACTAACCCAGGCATTTGCTGTAAAAAAAGCCGTATTTATTCGTACCGTACCTGGAGCCGAAACGATATCACGAACGATATACTGTTCGTAGACAAGAACCCCGGCAATAAGTAGAACCCCAATATAATAGAGCACTCCGGCAGTAACCATGGGGCCCGCTAGCAGCAGACTCAGAACCATGACCACAAATGACAATCGGCTGATGACCAAAGCTTTTGCTGGACCAAACGCTGCCGGGATACTCCGAAGGCCTTCCGCTACATCAAACTTCCTGTCCTGTAACGAATAGATAATATCGAAACCCGCAGTCCAAAACATGACTGCTACGCCCAACAGCCCCACCGGAATGGGAACCGTATTTTCAAACGCAACATTAACTGCGATGGGGGCTAGCCCCAGACATAGGCCCAGGTACCAATGCGTCAACCATGAAACCCTCTTCATGAGAGAGTAAAATCCCAGAATGGCAAGCAGCGGGATCGCTAACCACCCAGCCATTGCGCTCATTGAAGCTGCCATTCCGACAAACAAAATAGCTGCTAGAAAACTCCAGCCGGCTGCTGCGATTGGGGAAAGTTCCCCCGAAGGAATCGACCGGGCGGAAGTTCGGGGATTTTTGGCGTCGAATTTGTGATCAAGAAATCTATTAATGCCCATCGCGAAAGTCCGCGCCGTGACCATACAGCCGATTGCCAACCCCAACTTCGCTATCCCCGGAAACCGAACTCCCCCCAAGAGAAACCCCACTCCCGCAAACGGCAGGGCAAAGACACTATGGGCAATCTTAATATCCGACAAAAAAGACGCTAACGATCCAAAGATACTTCTGCTATTCATCCAAGAAGTCATTTCATAACCCCCAAGTCGCCATTAATTACACCGCGGAGGACGCGGAGATCGCGAAGAATTTTTAAAAGAATGCCTTTTGGGCCTACCAAAACCTCTCCCTTAGCGAACTTCGCGACCTCAGCGGTTCAAAGGCTTCGTGCCTTTGCGGTTATGAAATGACTTCTATTCACCTTTTCGAAAACCATCCATGAGGCGTTTGGCGTCATTACGACACATTAATGATGCAGACCCTTCAGCTGGCAAAGCCGATATCTCCAGATTTCATTATCGCGGGCTCGGACGACCAAAAAGTTCTGTCCGTTCTTAGATTGAAACCGATCAATAATGCGTGACCCCTTAGCAAAGACACCAGATGATTTTGAGCCGGTGATTTTTGACTGAGCTAACTTATAGGTAGCAAATGTGCTCTCTTCGTCTACCCATTTCAAAATTCCCACAAATATCGAATTTTCAGACAGTAGCCACAGCGGCTCCGAAACATGGGCGTCACCAAGAGACCTCGAATCTTCGCCAATGATTACCGGGGAGTCAGCCCATGAAAATTTCGCAGTTCTGATCTTCGCCTGACCTACCATTGAGTCGCCATCAATGTACGCAAGATAGTAATGTCCATTGAATCCAATCGCAGAGTAGCTTTCGACTTCAGCGTCAATTTTAACCGTTAACGCTTTTGGATCTGAAAAACTTCCATTTCTTGAAACTTTTACGATGGAAAAAACATCTTTGCGCCCTCTTCCGGCAGCAACAGCATTAAAAAGAACCGCAATCGCGTCGGCAGACTTATGTATTGGCAGAATAGTCGGATTAAACTCCAGTTTAAGGCCTGCATACCAAATAGGTTTCGCAGCAAACGCTGAATCCAATCCCACAAAGCCAATTGATGAGCTTTGTTCATGATGCTTCAAACTAAGCCAAAACCCACCTTCGACAGGAAAAATAGCGCCGGAAACGACCGGACCAGGCAATGGCTCCACCGTCGAAAGAACAGCGTTTGTCTCGACGCTTCTCAACTCCAAAACAGACCTCGATTGCCGATGCTGCACGACCGCAATCAGTAATTTTCCGTGCATACGAATTCCACCAATGGGCAAGGCACCGCGGCCGAAGTCCAACTTTCGGAATTCCGCTGGGTCGAGTTTCACCTTTCCACCAAACGGAGCGTAATAAAATCCTACGCTGGAATTACGCATACGCATCGAAGCAACCAGACCTTCGGCCACAGGCTCGCCAGCGGTAATCAGTTCATTTAATGCGAGATCCTGCTTTTGTATCGGCCAATAGGCACAATTGACACTTTCAGCCTCGTCAAGATCTGCCCACTCAGATTTTCTTTTAGGGTCTTCAGACGTCGCGTAGTCTGTCAAAAGTAGGCATAATAACCAGCATTTTTTCATTGATTTTCACCCTTCCCAAATCACCATTGCTAAAGTTCCGAGCCTCTTCGTCGAAAAGCGCAAAAGGAGATTTGCTTATTTTTCGAAAATGTACGCCAGAAACGGGGACCGATATGAATGCGATCATTTACCAAAAAACAATGCGCTCGCTCAGAAGCGTCCTGGTTCTAGTGGGGTTCATGTCACTTCTGGCCGCATGCCAAACAGCCGTCTCAATGAAGCCCGAACAACCTGTCATTCTCCCATTCATCAAAAACAACCCCAATGAGTGCTATTATCTCGACGAGTTCATGCCCGTCCCGGATAATGTTGTCGCCGGCCGTAGCGGGTCTATGAGCCTACGTTATTACACCTACAAAATGGCCAACTATAAAGACTGGCAGCATAAACAAATAGTGCTTTCATTTTACTCAAAAGATGATCGATGCTGGTCGCTTTTCGAAGAATACTATGTAAAAGGATAAACACAAAAGCGATTGCTCCTGATCGCGCGGCCCCCCAAAACCGCGCCAATGCGCTAGAATAGAAGAAGCAAATCAGGAGACAATCTATGGAATTGCCCAGGCGCTCATTCAGCACTTTAGTTGTTTCTTTCTTATTCACAGCCTGTTCCATCGTCTGGACCGGGTGTGCTACATCGGGTGTTTCCAAAGGCGACAAAGACTTTGTTGCACAGGGAAACCAATACGCGCGAGACGGACTGTTGCGGGAGGCTGTCGAAGAATACCGGAAAGCCATAGCTCAGAATCCCGGAAACGCCACCGCCAACCGCAATCTGGGGATGGTTCTTGTAAAAACCGGCGATTACAAAACAGCGGTGACTTACCTGGAAAAGAGTCTTACCAAGTTCTCTATGGATTACGACGCAAATTTTTATCTCGGAGAGGCATACCGAGCACTTGATCAATATGCCGACGCGATATTCAGATACAAAATGGCTCTTAAACTTCGGCCCAATGAAATTCGCCCCCTAAAGGCATTGGCCTGGAGCTTTTTCAAGATCCGCTACTATAGTGAAGCGCTCACAACAGCGAAGAAATTGGTTTCGAGAGCCCCATCGGACGAACAGGCAACAATTATCCTGGCCCGTACGCTTTTGAAGGTTAAAAGATCCGCCGAAGCGCTGGCTAAACTGCAGACTGCAACCGCCAGAGCGCCAAAGCAGGCAAAACCATATCTGAAGAGTGTTGAAGGTGACATTTACTACGAAACCGGAGACAAGAAAAAAGCTGCTGAAGCTTATAAACAAGCCCTCAAAGACCAGCCGATGCTGGCTGGGGCACTGTTAGGTATGGGTAAGTGCCTCGCAGATGAAGGCAATAATACCAAAGCCATTTCATTCATGGAAAGGGCAGTTCGCGTCAGACCCAACCTGACAGAAGCTCACTATTTGCTGGGACGCGCCTACGAAAAGTCGGATCCAGGCAAATCGGTCCGCTACTATCAAAATTTCCGCAGGCAAGCCGCCACCGACCCTGAGTACCTGGGACAGCTTGACGAAGTTAAAGAACGCGTTGTGTTCCTGAAAAACAATTCAAACGAATCCGCCCGCAACGCGGTTAAATGAGTTTTAATTCTGCTTTCTGGTAGCTAAGCAGACTGCGGCGAGCCTCAAAAAGATTTTTGTAGGACTCGTACCTGACTCTGAGCTTGTCAGCTTCGCCACGAGCCTGAATAAGCTTCTCTAGAAATTCCGTATATTCAGGATCGACTTCCGTCATTCTGCGCAGTTTTGTTTCTGACATATCGTCGTCGTCCAGACGAATCATTACGCGTGCCCGGATTGTCGGCTTCAGCAAGTCCAGTCGATCTGCTTCTTTTTTCGCCAATACATATTCCAGACCAATTTTATTGGCCAAATGCACTATGTCTTCCAGACCCAACTTGTCGGTGCCCGGTCCTTCCGCAGAAACCGGAAGGCGTTTTTGATCTTTGGGATCGGTCATTTGATTCGTCATAGAGACTGACTATATCTTGCCCGAGCCGATTTTGAAACGCGGGAAACCAGTATCCCCATTCTGGTGGACCCTAAATATTCCTTTACTAACAACATGTTAGCAAATTCCACCCCGCTGTTGTTTTTACAGAATCAGGCATGGTTATTCTTCAAGGATCTAACATCCCCGCATCTAAAGGATTTTCGCGAATATTCCGATAAGAAACTAGAAATTGGTGGCAGGAGGGAAGATTGACTGGCTGCCCAGTTAAAGAGAGAATTTTAACAGGTACCCTTCGCTACGTGGGTTAGCGCCCTTCCCAATGGCGCCCCTCGCCGTACAGAGGAGACTTGAGAGATGTCTGAGCACGCAAAAAGTTCCAACCTGCAATTGTTGGTGACACCTGAAGCTTTCTTTCAGGAGAAAATAAGTCACGCTGTTCAAAATCTCCGCATTGAAATGGACAACCATATTGAATTTTACCTGGTCAATCTTCTGTGCAATTTTATTGACCCTCAAAAACAACTGCCACAACAGACCGAGGGGAGCTTTCTCGATACGCCATTGGCTATTCTCCTCAAACAGGCAGCCGAATCTCCTCCTCAACAACGCCTGCGGATATTGAAACTGATTGGCGATACGAGCCTATATATGTCTGGTTTTTTCCAAGACTACTTTAATCGTAAAATCTTCGACATCGGCTACTATATTGCTATCGGATCGTCGGCCTACAACACAGCCTCAAATATCGTCAGGGAACACCATAACGACGAACACTTCTATGCTGTATATCGTGAGCTGGCCGATAATTTTGTGAAGTTTGTAGACGTCGTCGCGGAAGTTTCGGACGTCCCGAAGGAAAACAGACCAATAGATATCCTCGCAGTCTATGACAGATGGGCCCGCAGTAACTCGGCCCGCCTGAGACGCATTCTGGAACAGGCCGGTATTCAACCGGTCGAGGTTCATACTCGAATAGCTCAATAACGGGGTCGCTCCCAATGTATGACCCAGCCATCATCAAGCCTGACACGGGAATTGTCCGACTGGTTCACGCCGTTGAACATTGCCTGGCAAACTTCTATTCATTTGAACCTCTTGCAGACGCAGCAGCGCACCTGATCCCGCAATCTGATCTTATCGACCATGCCCCAGAGCAACGCGCAGATTCCAGCAGCCAAGGCTCCGTCATTTTCAGTCAATGCGATAAGACTTCAGATCTGTATATGGGGATTTCATTTTCTCAACCCATTCTTGAGAATATTTTCACGCAAAACCCAGCCGAAAGACTTTCATCATCTAACATCAACGCATGCTGCGTAGTCATAGAGGAAGTCAGTCATTTTCACCTTCTGATAAACCGAGCTTCTAAAAAGCATCAGGTGTCGCAACTCGAACTTGAATGGCAGGGAGAAATCGACAAACTACTGGTATGCGCCAGTTTCCTCATGTCCCAATGCGGTGACGCGCACCTCCTGCCCTTGGCAAGGCAAATTTATGACCTCAGCAATATATACACGACAGATCCGGCACAATCAGAAAGATACTGGGAAGCAACGAGGTTCGCGGCGCAATTTTGGTTTGGAACAATAAGCTCAGCTGAAGATAACAATGCGCCTTTGCTCGATCCCGGACTGCGAAAAACTCTACACAGAGCCTATCATTCCTCGTGGTACGGAAAGCTAGAAGCAACCTCCCGAACATTCTTACGGGATGCCTCTTAAACTGCCCCAGTTGATTTCACCTCTGGGTACCCCCA
>Ga0154020_10005018_pt1 | contig 15712 bp, 12 predicted proteins | sample Klosneuvirus_201_FD_109709 | JGI IMG/M metagenome (GOLD analysis project Ga0154020, IMG submission 109709) | Active sludge microbial communities from wastewater, Klosterneuburg, Austria - Klosneuvirus_20160825_MG | ecosystem: Engineered > WWTP > Aerobic digester > Activated sludge | place...
ATGGCCGCCCCTTCGGTGAGGCGGGTGCCATCGTCGAGTTCGAGCAACGGCACATAACCCAGCGGGTTAATGGCGTAGTAGTCGGTGCCATCGGGCAGCTTGTGCGTCTTGGTCGGTGCGGCGATGGCCTGGAACGGCAGGCCCGACTCATGCAGGGCGATGTGAGAGGCCAGCGAACACGCGCCGGGGCTGTAATAGAGCTTCATGAGGGTGACTCCACGGTTGCGGGGGTGGGGGCGGGTTGACGCGCTCGACCGCCCCAGCGCATGATGCCATCGGGAGGCATGCGCGCCATGCACACGATCGACTACGACGGCCCGGTGGCCATCACGCGCGATATCCACTGGGTCGGCCGGCATGAGCACGGGTTGGAGTTGCACTGCAACCCTTACCTGCTGCTCGATGACGATACCGCGGTTCTGATAGACCCCGGCTCTATCCCCGACTTCCCAGTGGTGATGCGCAAGATCATCGACCTGACCAGCCCGCAGCTCATCAGTCTGATCGTCGCCAGCCACCAGGACCCGGACGTCTGCAGCAACCTGGCCGTCGTCGAAGATGTGGTCGAGCGGCCCGACTTGCGCATCGCCGCGCACAGTGCCACCTTGCGGCTGATCCGCCACTTCGGGCTGCGCTCGCCGCTGCTGGCGGTCGACCGCTGCGAGTGGCAGGTGAGCCTGCCCAGTGGCCGCGTGCTCGAGTTCATCCACACCCCGCACCTGCACTGCGCGGGGTCCATCATGACCTTCGACCGCGCCACCGGCACGCTGTTCTCGAGCGACCTCTTCGGCGCCTCCGACGAGGAGGCCTGGGCTTTGTTTGGTGACGGCAGCTATACCGGCGCCATGACCGACTGGCACCAGGCCATGATGCCGGCCAACCACCTGCTGCGCAGCTGCATGGCGCGCATACGCGCATTGCCCATCCAGCGCATTTGCCCGCAGCACGGCTCGGTGATCGAGGGCGATGGAATTGAACGCGCCATCGCACACCTCGAGCGCCTGCCCGTCGGCCTGGACCTGATGGGCAGCGCACCTTGAGCGAAGACCTGCGCAGCGCCAGCCAGCGCTACGCCGTCGACATCCGCGCCACCAACCGGGCGCTGATGGAGAAGGCATTGCACATGCGCTGCCTGGCCTATCTGGCCAAAGCCAAGGCCGGGCTGCTCACCCAGACCATTGCCGAGGTCAACCGCACCAAGCAGACGCTGCGCCAGAGCTATGACCACCTGTCCGAAGAGCAGCGCCTGATCCTGCGCCAGAAGGCCGAGCTCGAGGCGGCCAACGAGGCGTTGCGTTCGTTTTCCTATGCCGTGTCGCACGATCTGCGCGCCCCGCTGCGCGGCCTGCAGGGCCTGGCGGAAGCCCTGCACCGCGACTACGCCGACCGGCTCGACGAACGCGGTCGCGACTACGTCCAGCGCATGCAATCCACGGCCCACCGCATGTCCGACCTGATCGAGGGCATGCTGCTGCTCACCCAGATCGCCCGCGCCGAGCTTCGCCGCCGCCCGGTCGACCTGTCGGCCATGACCGCTCATGTGCTGCGTGAGCTGCGCGAGGCCGCGCCCGAGCGGCAGGTGCAGGTGCAGGTGCAGCCGGACCTGGTGGTCGAGGCCGATCCGCAGATGATGCACAGCCTGGTGCAGAACCTGCTTGGCAACGCCTGGAAGTACACGGGCCGCGTGGCCAACGCCCGCATCGAGATCGCGGCCGCCGAGCGCAGCGGCCGCCGCGGCATCGCCTTCACCGACAATGGCGTCGGTTTCGACCGCGCCCGTGCCACCCGGCTGTTCACCCCGTTCGGTCGCATGCATACCGATAGCGAGTTCCCGGGCCTGGGCGTGGGGCTGGCCACCGTCAAGCGCATCGTCGAGCGCCATGGCGGCCACATCGAGGCCGACTCCACGCCAGGGCAGGGCACATGCATCTTCGTTTCGCTGGGCTGATCACCGCCGGGCACGACCGCGGCCTGCGCGGCGTGGTCCGGCTGATGGCCCTGGCCACACTGGTTGCGGGCTGCTTGTCCGGCTGCACGCAGTTCGTGCGGTTGGCCAACGACATCCGCGAAACCGGCGACCGGCTGCGCGTGGTGGGCGGCGAGTTGACGAGCGACACGAGCAGCCTATGCGCCGACTGCCCATTTGTGGTCATGGTGCTGGCCGACGACCAGGGCCGCAGCCTGCACAATTTCCGCGTGTTCGAGCGCCCCGGCCGCTTTCAGCTGGCCGCCCTGAACGACTCGCGCGCACTGTTCACCTTCCACGACCTGGACCGCAGCTTCACCTACACACCAGGCGAGCCCGCCGCCTGGCTCGACTTGCCGGCCCGCCTGGCCGAGCGATCGGTCGACGATCTGCGCGTGCGGCTGCGCACCACCGTCGATCGCCAGCCGCCGCAAGGCCTGCCGCCGCTGTACGAGCTGCGCGGCGCCGCGCTGGCGCAGATCGACGTGCGCGTGGCCCAGGTGGTGCCGCTGGCCGATGAGCGGTTCAGCCCGGCGTCGGCCGACATCGGCATGTGGGAGCCCATCGGCTTCATGAAGTCCGGGCGAGCGGGCATTTTCTTCCTCGAGCCCTACGACCCGACGCGCACGCCGGTGCTCTTTGTGCACGGCATGGGCGGCGGCCCGCGCGACTTCCAGACCCTGGTCGGCGCTTTGGACCGCCAGCGCTTCCAGCCGTGGGTGCTGGCCTATCCGTCGGGGCTGGATCTGCGCGCCAGCGGCGATGGCCTGGTCGGTCTGGTGGCCGAACTGCAACTGCGCCTGGGTTTCCGGCGCTTGCACATCGTGGCGCACAGCGTGGGCGGGTTATTGGTGCGCGAGACGCTGGCCGAATGCAGTCGCACCAGCGGCTGCGCCTGGGCCGGCCACTTCGTCTCGCTGTCCAGCCCCTTCGGTGGTGTGTCGGTCGTCGGCGCACTGGTCGACTACGCCGCCGTAGTCATGCCCGTCTGGCGCAACCTGGCCCCCCAGTCAGAATTCCTGGCCACCCTGTTCGACGCACCCTTGCCGAGCAACGCGCGCCACCACCTGGTGTTCGGCTATCGCAACGCCGCCACCCTCAGCCGCAAGAGTGGCGACGGCGTCATTGCGCTGGACAGCCAGCTGCGCCCCGCCGCGCAGCAGCAGGCGACCAGCCTGCGCGGCTTTGACGACGACCACGCCAGCATCCTGACCAACCCGCAGGTGGCGCAGCATGTGAACCGCGTGCTCGCTGCGGAGTCCGCGCGCTGACCGTCATCCGCGACGGGTCAATCAAGAATTGGCACCTGGCCACGATCCTGTAGCACGCCAGCGCCAGCGACGCCACTGGCACGGGTACGCCCGCTCACACATCGATATTCGCCGCCCTCAGCGCATTACTCTCGATGAAGTCGCGGCGCGGCTCCACTTCGTCGCCCATCAGCATGGTGAACACGCGGTCGGCTTCGATGGCGTCCTCGATCTGCACGCGCAGCAGGCGGCGCACGGTCGGGTCCATGGTGGTTTCCCACAGCTGCTCGGGGTTCATCTCGCCCAGGCCCTTGTAACGCTGGCGGCCCACGGCGTTCTCGGCCTGTGTCATCAGCCAGGCCATGGCGGCGCGGAAGTCGCCCACCTTGTGCTCCTTCAGGCGCTCGCCTTCGCCGCGCTTGACGACGGCCTCGGGACCGAGGAGATCCTTGAACGTCAGGCCGGCTTCCTTCAGCGCTGCGTAGTCGGCGCCGTGGACGAAGTCTTGCGTGATGACGCTGCTCTTGACGTTGCCGTGGTGGCGGCGGCTGATGCGCAGCAGGTGCTTGTCGGTGCGGGCGTCGAACTGCGCCTGAACTTCGGCATCGTGCAGCGCGCCCTGCAGCGCCACGGCGCTGGCCTCGGCCTGGGCGGCGCTGTCCAGGTCGAGCGTCAGGCCGTTGGCGATGGCGCGCAGCGCCTCCAGGTCCATCCAGTTGCCCAGCCGCTCGATCACGTGGTTGGCCACCACACCCTTGCGTGCCAGCTCTTCGAGCACCGTCCCGGCCAGTGCCGGGCGGCTGCCGTTGGCACCATCGGGCAGCACGGCGGCGCCATCGAGCGCCACCTTCAACAAGAACGCGTCGAGCTCGTGGCCATCTTTAAGGTACTGCTCCTGCCGCCCCACCTTCACCTTGTACAGCGGCGGCTGCGCGATGTAGATGTAGCCGCGTTCCACCAGCACCGGCATCTGGCGGTAGAAGAACGTGAGCAGCAGCGTTCGGATGTGTGCGCCGTCCACGTCGGCATCGGTCATGATGATGATGCGGTGGTAGCGCAGCTTGTCCGGGTTGAAGTCCTCGGGGCCGATGCCGGTGCCCAGCGCGGTGATCAAGGTGACGATGGAGTCGCTGGACAGCAGCTTCTCGTAGCGCGCCTTCTCGACGTTGAGGATCTTGCCGCGCAGCGGCAGGATCGCCTGGAACTTACGGTCGCGGCCCTGCTTGGCACTGCCGCCGGCGGAGTCACCCTCGACGATGTAGATCTCGCACAGCGCCGGGTCTTTCTCCTGGCAGTCGGCGAGCTTGCCGGGCAGGCCCATGCCGTCGAGCACGCCTTTGCGGCGCGTCATCTCGCGCGCCTTGCGCGCGGCCTCGCGGGCGCGCGCGGCATCGACGATCTTGCCGCAGATGGTCTTGGCGTCGATCGGGTTCTCGAGCAGCCAGTCGGTGAGCAGCTTGGAGACGATCTCCTCGACTGGGCCGCGCACTTCGGACGATACGAGCTTGTCCTTGGTCTGGCTCGAGAACTTGGGCTCGGGTACCTTGACGCTGACGATGCAGGCCAGCCCCTCGCGCATGTCGTCGCCGGCGATCTCGACCTTGGCCTTCTTGGCCAGCTCGTTGTCCTCGATGTACTTGTTGATGACGCGGGTCATCGCCGCGCGCAGGCCGGTGAGGTGGGTGCCGCCGTCGCGCTGCGGGATGTTGTTGGTGAAGCACAGCACCGACTCGTTGTAGCCATCGTTCCACTGCATCGCCACTTCGACGGCGACGTTGGTGTTCTGCTCGCTCATCTTGTCGCCCATGGCGTGGAAGATGTTGGGGTGCAGCACCTTCTTGCCCTGGTTGATGAACTCGACGAAGCCCTTGACGCCGCCGGCGAAGGCGAAGTTGTCTTCCTTGGCGTTGCGCTCGTCGACCAGGCGGATCTTCACGCCATTGTTCAGGAACGAGAGCTCACGCAGGCGCTTGGCCAGCACGTCGTAGTGGAAGTCGATGTTGCTGAAGATCTCGCCGTCGGGCAGGAAGTGCACCTCGGTGCCGCGCTTCTCGGTCTCGCCGATGATCTTCATGGGGCTCACCTCGAAGCCCTCGCGCAGCTCGAGCACGCGGTCCTGCGGCACGCCCTTGGCGAACTCCATGTGATGGGCCTGGCCGTCGCGGCGCACGGTCAGGCGCAGCCACTTCGACAGCGCGTTCACGCAGCTCACACCCACGCCGTGCAGGCCGCCCGAGACCTTGTAGCTGTTCTGGTTGAACTTGCCCCCGGCGTGCAGCTCGGTCAGCGCGATCTCGGCAGCCGAGCGCTTGGGCTCGTGCTTGTCGTCCATCTTCACGCCGGTGGGAATACCGCGTCCGTTGTCGATGACGGAAATCGAGTTGTCGGAATGGATGGTGACGATGATGTCGTCGCAGTAGCCAGCCAGCGCCTCGTCGATCGAGTTGTCGACCACCTCGAAAACCAGGTGGTGCAGGCCGGTTCCGTCGGAGGTGTCGCCGATGTACATGCCCGGACGCTTGCGTACCGCCTCCAGGCCTTCGAGGATCTGGATGCTGCCCTCGCCATAGCCGGTGTCGTCAGGCTTGCTTTCGGGACTGTTGGAATCGCTCATCAACCGCTTTCATAGGGCGCCTGGACAGGTCGCCGTCTCTATCACTCGTGCGCCGCAGAACCGGCGCAGCCGGACCGCCGGCGTCGCTCCCTGGCGGAAGTCGCCGCAGGGCGGTGGGCCTAGATGCGCATCGGCATGACCACGTACTTGAATCCCGGTTGCTCGGGCACGGTGATCAGTGCGCTGGAGTTGCCGTCCTGCAGTTCCACCTTCACCATCTCGTGGCCCACGTTGGCCAGCACGTCCATCAGGTAAGTGACGTTGAAGCCGATCTCGATGGTGTCGCCAGCGTAGTCGACCTCAAGCTCTTCCTTGGCCTCTTCCTGCTCGGCATTGCTCGAAGCGATGCGCAGCACGCCGGGCTCTATGTTGACGCGCACGCCCTTGAACTTTTCGCTGGTGAGGATGGCCGCACGCTGCAGGCTGGCCAGCAGTGGCTGGCGGCCCAGCACCACCGCGTTCTTGTGGTTCTTGGGAATGACGCGGTTGTAGTCGGGGAACTTGCCTTCCACCAGCTTGGTGACGAACTCCATGCCGGAGAACTCGAAGCGCGCCTGGTTGCCGGCAAAGCGCATCTCGATGGGCGTGTCTTCGTCGCGCAGCAGCCGCTGCAGCTCGAGCACGGTCTTGCGCGGCAGGATCACCTCCTGCTTGGGGATGTCGGCCTCCAGCGTGGCTTGGGCCAGTCCCAGACGGTGGCCATCGGTGGCCACCAGCGTGAGCGAACGCCCTTCGGCGACGAAGAGGATGCCGTTGAGGTAGTAACGTATGTCGTGCACGGCCATCGCGAAGTGCACCTGGTTGATCAGGTAGCGCAGCACCTTCTGCGGTACCGAAAAGGCCGGTCCGAAGTCGGTGGCCTCGTTGACGAGCGGGAAGTCGTCGGCCGGCAGGCTCTGCAGCGTGAAGCGGCTCTTGCCACCTGTGAGCGTGAGCTTGTTCTGCGCCGCGCTGAGCGTCACCATCTGTTCCGGCGGCAGCGTGCGCAGGATGTCGATGAGCTTGCGAGCGCCCACCGTCGTGGTGTAGCTGCCGTCGTCGCCGCCGAGTTCGGCGCTGGTGCGGACCTGGATCTCGAGATCGCTGGTGGTCAGCTCGACGCGACCATCGGTCTTGAGCAGCAGCACGTTGGCCAGGATGGGCAGCGTGTGCCGGCGCTCCACGATGCCCGCCACCGATTGCAGGGCGTCGAGCAGTTTTTGTTGTGGAGCTTTCAGGACAATCATGTCTTCCTCTTTGAACTTAGTGGTTCTAGTAGGGGGCCGGCCTGGCTGTGGAGAACGCTATTTTCGCCTGTAATTTCAACGGTTTACGCCGGCATCAACCCTGTGGGCCCGACCCGGTGCAACCCCTGCGCCAACCGACAACAACTCCAGAGACCGGTCCGGGCCTGTGGATGAGTGGCGGCTTGTCCGAAAGTTGTCCCCATCGTTGTCCTTTGACATTCGCGCCATGGTCAGGTTGTAACGCCGCTCGGCAAGGCCAGCATGCTCGGCCAGTTTGCCGGGCCACGAAGGCCGCACCGCGCCTTGGGTTCACCTGGCCACGCGGGTTCAGCCCTTGAGCGTTTGCTCGAGCACGTGCAATTGCTGGTTGAGTTCGGTGTCCTTGGTGCGGTCGCCGCCGATCTTGCGCACTGCGTGCAGCACCGTGGTGTGATCGCGCCCGCCGAAGAGCTCGCCGATCTCGGGCAGGCTCTTCTGGGTGAGCTCCTTGGCCAGGTACATCGCGATCTGGCGCGGCTTGGCGATCGAGGCCGGCCGCTTCTTGCTGTACATGTCGGCGACCTTGATCTTGTAGAAGTCGGCCACCGTCTTCTGGATGTTCTCCACCGAGATCTGCCGGTTCTGGATCGACAGCAGGTCTTTGAGGGCCTCCCGCGCCAGCCCGATGTTGATGTCCTTGTGGCTGAAGCGGCTGTAGGCCAGCACTTTGCGTAGCGCCCCCTCGAGCTCGCGCACATTGGCGCGCACGTTCTTGGCGATGAAGAAGGCCACGTCCTCGGGCATCTCGGCGCCTTCGGCCAGCGCCTTGCGGATCAGGATGGCCACCCGCATCTCGAGTTCAGGCGGCTCGATGGCCACCGTCAGCCCGGAGTCGAAGCGGCTGGTCAGCCTCTCGTCGATGTCGACCAGCCCCTTGGGATAGGTGTCGCTGGTCATGATGATGTGTGCGCGCTTGGCCAACAGCGCCTCGAAGGCGTTGAAGAACTCCTCCTGCGTGCGGTCCTTTCCGGCAAAGAACTGCACGTCGTCGATCAACAGCAGGTCGAGGCTGTGGTACTTGGCCTTGAGTTCGTCGAAGGTCTTGCGCTGGTAGTTCTTGACGACGTCGCTGATGAACTGCTCGGCATGCAGGTACAGCACGCGCGCATCGGGGCGGTCGCGCAGCAGCGCATTGCCCACGGCGTGGATCAGATGGGTCTTGCCCAGGCCCACACCACCGTAGATGAACAGCGGGTTGTACATCACCCCTGGGGCGCCAGCCACATGCAGCGCGGCGGTCCGCGCCATCTGGTTGGCTCGGCCGGCCACCAGGGTGTCGAACGTGAGCGCGGTGTTCAGGCGATGGGTGTGGGCCGCGGGCGGCAAGTGCACGCCGGCCATCGCGGCGGCCCGGGCATGAACGGCCGTGTTGTCGGGCCGCGACGGGCCGCGGCCGCTCGCGGGCAGGCCGACGGATTCGCCGCCAGACTCAGGACCTGCTTCGGACCCCGGTGCAGACACCCGCAGACTGGGGTTCCAGGCCTGCGCATTGAGCAGCGCGGCCGCGCGCACCGGCACACCGCCGTTCTGGGGCCGCGCCGGCGGCAGCTCGCGCTGCGCGAGCACCAGTTCCAGGCGCACCGGTTTGCCTGCCAGCTCGGTAAGCACCGTCTCGATGCGCCGCGCATATTGCGAGCGGATCCAGTCGAGCTTGAACCGGTTGGGCACGTGCACGCAGGCCACCGCGCCGTCGGCACCGGCATCGGCGATGTCGGCAGCGGGCAGCGGGCGGATCCAGGTGTTGAACTGCTGTTCGGGCAACTCGGCGGCCAGACGCTCGCAGCCGCGTTGCCAGAGATCGAGGCTCATTGTGGACAAGTTCTTCTTAGAGCAGCGGCATTGTAGGCTCCCTCAGCCGCCAGACCCGCTGTTATCCACAGTTTGATGCGCGGGGTCAAGCCCCTGCGCAGGCCGCATGGTGTGGTGCAAGTGTTTGACCGAAAAGGGGCTTTTTGCTCTAATAGTGGGTTTCCCCAACTCAGCAATGTATGGGCGAGAGTATGGGCGGGATGGTTGCGCCGCCGCAGCGGCGGAGTGTGACGAGGCCAGGCAAGCGATCGAAGGGTCGGTTGCGCAAGGGCAGCGTCGCACACCGGTGATGCGACAGCCGCGGGTGGGCCGAGACCGGCTTGCCTGCGCAGCGGATGCCGACCCGGCATGCCCCCCACACCAGGAAGCATCATGAAGCGCACCTACCAGCCCTCCAAAGTCCGCCGCGCCCGCACGCACGGTTTCCTCGTCCGCATGAAGTCCCGTGGCGGCCGCTCCGTGCTCAGCGCGCGCCGCTCCAAGGGCCGCAAGCGTCTGACGCAGGTCTGATCCCGGCCGGCCGATGAGGGTCGGGCGCATCGTGCGAACGGCCGACTTCGAGCGCGTGCTCGCGCGCAGGCCCTGCGTGCGAAGTACTCACTTCGCGCTGCATCATCTGGCGGCGGGCCCGAGTCTGCCTGCGCCGCGTGCGCCGCGGCCGACCGAAGGTCCTGGTTGTACACAGTTATCCACAGGTCGATCACCGAGTTGGTCACAGCCTGTGGATGACTCAGTCGCGGGTGTCGCGCTCGACATTCCCGCACACGTCATCCCGTTGCCCGGTCGCTGGCTGGGAATGGTGTGTCCCAAGCGGCATGCGCGGCGCGCGGTCACGCGCAACCTGCTCAAGCGCCAGATGCGCGCACTCATGGATGAGCACGGTGGTGCCCTACCACTGGGGCTGTGGGTGATGCGGTTGCGTGCGCCATTTGATCCGCGGCAGTTCCCGAGCGCCACGTCCGATGCCTTGCGCATTGCCGCTCGCACCGAGTTGCGCGGCCTGATCGATCGGGCCGTGGGTGGCGGCTCCACGTCGTCGCCCGCGCGCTGAACGCGCGCCCACGACCCTCAGGTCATTCGTCGTGCCCAACGCCCCGCTCTTGCCGGAAACCGGCCCACCCAACCCAGCCGGGGTCGATGCTCAGGGGGCGCCTGCACGCTCAACGTGCCGGCGCTCCGGGTGGCGCGACCTGCCGCGCGGGCTCCTGCTGGGCCTGGTGCGCGCCTATCGCTGCTTTCTCAAGCCCTGGCTGGGCAATGCCTGCCGCTTCGAGCCCACGTGCTCGGCCTATGCGATGCAGGCGCTCGAACGCCATGGTGCGGCAGCGGGCAGCTACCTGGCTGCCCGCCGCCTGCTGCGCTGCCACCCGTGGTGTGCGGGCGGCTGCGACCCGGTGCCAGCGCAGGCACCGGCCCTGTTCACCCGCTTGCTCGCAAAGAACCGCTCATGACCGATATGCGCCGCACCATCCTGTGGATGGTGTTCACCTTCTCGCTGTTCCTGCTGTGGGATGCCTGGAACACCCACAACGGCCGAGCGTCATTCTTCGCGCCCTCGTCGCGGCCAGCCGCCACGGCGACCGGGGGTGCCGCCAGCGGCGCGGCCAGCGGTGTTCCAGCGGCGGTCCAGACGGCAACAGGCGCGGCCGCCACACCGGTGGCCGCAGCAGCGGCCACGCAACCGGCCGAGACTGTGGACGTCACGACCGATGTGTACAAGGCAACGATCAGCACCCGCGGCGGTGACTTGGTGCGCCTCGAACTGCTCAAGTACACCAACGCGGACGATCGCTCGCGCAACCTCGTGCTGTTCGACCATACGGCTGAGCGCACCTATGCCGCGCAAACTGGGTTGATCACCCTGCAGCCCGGCGCGAGCCTGCCCAACCACCTGGCGATGATGACCGCGGCGCCGGGCGAGCGCGCGCTCAAGCCAGGCGCCGACGCGGTGACCGTGCGACTCGAGTCCGCCGCGGTGGGCGGCGTGCGGCTGGCCAAGACCTATACCTTCCGGCGCGGGCAGTACACGATCGGGGTGCAACACGCCGTCATCAACGGCGGCGATGCCCCGGTCTCGCCGCAGCTCTACCTGCAACTGCTGCGCGACGGCACCGTGCCCGCGGGCTCGATGTTCATGGCCCCGACCTCGTTCACCGGCCCGGCGATGTATACCGAGGCGCGCCACTTCCAGAAGGTCGAGTTCGCCGCCATCGAAAAGAGCAAGGCCGACCACGACAAGAGCGCCGACAACGGCTGGGTCGGCATGGTGCAGCACTACTTCAACTCGGCCTGGCTGGTGCCGGCCAAGGGCACGCGCGAGTTCCGCACCGCCAAGGTGGGCGAGAACCTCTACTCGATCGCGATGGTGCTGCCGCTGGGCACCGTCGAGGCGGGCGCCACGGCCACCCATGAGGCCACCCTGTTTGCGGGCCCGCAGGAGGAAAAGAAGCTCGAGGCGCTGGCGCCCGGACTCGAGCTGGTCAAGGACTACGGCATCTTCACCGTCATCGCCAAGCCGCTGTTCTGGCTGCTCGACGTGATCCACCGCGTCGTCGGCAACTGGGGCTGGGCCATCGTCGGCCTGGTGGTGCTGCTCAAGGCGGCGTTCTACTGGCTCAATGCCAGCGCCTACCGCTCGATGGCCAAGATGAAGGCCATCAACCCGCGGGTGATGGAACTGCGCGAGCGCTACAAGGACAAGCCGCAGCAGATGCAGCAGGAGATGATGCGCATCTACCGCGAGGAGAAGGTCAACCCGCTGGGCGGCTGCCTGCCCATCGTTGTGCAGATGCCGTTCTTCATTGCGCTGTACTGGGTGCTGCTGTCGACGGTGGAGATGCGCGACGCACCGTGGATCGGCTGGATCACCGACCTGTCGTCCAAGGATCCTTTTTACATCTTGCCGCTGCTGATGACGGCCTCCACGCTGTTCCAGACCTGGCTGAACCCCACGCCGCCCGACCCGGTGCAGGCCCGGATGATGTGGATCATGCCGCTGCTGTTCAGCGTGTTCTTCTTCTTCTTCCCGGCGGGTCTGGTGCTGTACTGGCTCACCAACAACCTCCTGGGCATTGCCCAGCAGTGGTTCATCAACCGCAAACTCGGCGTGAAGTGAGGCCGCCCGGCCCCGGGCGTGCGATGTGGCCGTGACAGGATGCACGGCGGGATACGTCCAACCCCATCCAGGGGGTTGAAAGGTACGGGCCGAAGCCGAATATTCCGATAACGGCCGGCCTCCCTCATCGCCGCGGGGGCCGGACCACCGGTTCCATGCGGGGCGATCTGGTGCCACTTCGCGCACCAGCCCTGGAGCGTACGAACGGCCGTGTCATGCGACGCGTCCGGCGCTCCACCCCGCGCCATCTGCCGCGGCACCTGGGCCAGAATGCCCGGGTGCCGCTGCCCCGCCACCACGAGCCCATCGTCGCCATCGCCACCGCACCGGGGCGTGGTGCCGTGGGCATCGTGCGCGTGTCCGGTCGCTCGCTGCAGCCGCTGGCGCGCGCGCTCACCGGGCGCGCGCTCGAGCCGCGGCGTGCCCACTACGGTGCGTTCCGCACGGCCACGGGCCAGCCCATCGACCACGGGCTGGCGCTGTACTTTCCGGCGCCGCAGTCCTACACCGGTGAAGACGTGCTCGAGCTGCAGGCCCACGGCGGCCCGGTGGTGCTGCAGCTGCTGCTCGCGCGCTGCCTGGAGGCGGCGACCGAAGTGCAGCCCGACGGCCAACCCTGCCTGGACGGCCTGCGCCTGGCCGAGCCCGGCGAGTTCACCGAGCGCGCATTCCTCAACGACAAGATCGACCTGGCCCAGGCCGAGGCGGTGGCCGATCTGATCGAGGCCAGCACCGAGGCCGCCGCCCGATCGGCCAGCCGCTCGCTGGCGGGCGCGTTCTCGGCCGAGGTGGAGCAGCTGCGCCAGCGCGTCGTGCGCCTGCGCATGCTGGTCGAGGCCACGCTCGACTTCCCCGAGGAAGAGATCGACTTCCTGCAGCAGGCCGACGCCCGCGGCCAGCTCGCCGACATCCGCGCGGCCGTGGCCGCGGTGCAAGACCGCGCCCGCCAAGGTGCGCTGCTGCGCGAGGGGCTGCAGGTGGTGCTCGCCGGTCAGCCCAACGTGGGCAAGAGCTCGCTGCTCAATGCCCTGGCCGGCGCCGAGCTGGCCATCGTGACCGCGATACCGGGCACCACGCGCGACAAGGTCAGCCAGACCATCCAGATCGAAGGTGTGCCGCTGCACGTCATCGACACCGCGGGGCTGCGCGAGCAGGCCGGCGACGAGGTCGAGCGCATCGGCATCGAGCGCAGCTGGCAGGCCATCGGGCAGGCCGACGCGGTGATCTTCCTGCATGACCTCACCCGCCGCGGCCAGCCCGACTACGAAGCCGCCGAGGCGCAGGTGGCCCAGCGCCTGCACGCTGCCCACCTCGACGACCCGGCGCGCATCCTGCACGTGCACAACAAGCACGACGCCGCCGCCGGCGCGCTGACCGCCGAACGCGGCATCGCCCTGTCGGCGCGCACTGGCCAGGGCCTGCAGGCGCTGCGCGCCGCCCTGCTCGAGCGCGCGGGCTGGCATGCCGTGCCCGAAGGCATCTACACCGCCCGCAGCCGACATGTGCAGGCGCTGCAGCGCACCCGCGCGCACCTCGAGCGCGCCGAAGCCCATGCCGAGGCCGCCGACCTCGCGCTCGACCTCTATGCCGAAGAACTGCGCCTGGCCCACGACGCCCTGGGAGAGATCACCGGCGCCTGCACCAGCGACGACCTGCTGGGCGAGATCTTCTCGCGGTTCTGCATCGGGAAGTGAGCGGCCAACTGCGTCCCTGATTCGGCTGATCCTAGAACCGCTCGGTCGCCTAGACTCGCAGCTCATCGTCACGCGCCCGCAGGCGCCGGAGTCGGGCATGCTCATCGTTCGCTTCCTGTTCGGCTCGGGGTGGTGGATCACGTGGTACCTGGCGTTCCATGCCGCGGTGGCGCTGTTCGTCGTCCTCACCCTGTTCATCTTCGGCAGCGAGGTCAAGCCGGCCGGGCAGCCGCCGGACCCCGCCAGCCCCGGCAGCATGATGGTGTTCATGATCATGCTCACCCTCGCCGGCCTGACCTTGGTCGATTCGATCCTGTTCGTGCGCGTGCTGGCCGCGCCAGGACTGCTGAAGACGGCCCTGGTGGTCGCGGCGACGGCGGTGGTCGCCGTCGCCGGCTACAAGCTGAACGCCGACCTGGCGCTGGCGCAGAGCCGCCCGGCGCTGGTGGCCAACATCGCATTTGCGGCGACCACGGTGCTGGCCAATCTGGTCCTGCTGTGGTTCGCGCAGACGCGGCCGCTGGCGTCCATCGTCATCGCCGGTGGCGGCTCGCCGCCGGCGGGGTGACGCGCAGCGCTTGAGCCGACGCGCTCAGGCCGGCGCGTTCAATCAGCCCCGGCCGCCAACCGCTCGCGCAGCGCGCGCTCGAAGACCTCCGGCGGCTGGCCACCCTGCACGAGGGTGCGGCTATCGATGACCAGCGCCGGTACGCTGTGGATGCCCGCCTGCTGCCACTGCGCCTGCGCTGCACGCACCTCGCCGGCGCAGCGAGCGGGATCGTCGATCACCGCTGCCGCGGCCTGGGCGTCCAGCCCTGCCGCCGCGGCGGCGGCCAGCAGCACGTCGCGCGATGCCGGGTTGAGGCCATCGCGGTGGTAGGCGCGAAGCAAGTGGCGCTTGACCGTCAACTGCGCGCCCGGCGACTGCTGCCCGGCCCAGTGCAGCAGCCGGTGCGCGTCGAAGGTGTTCCACACATGCGACCGCGTGCCGAACGTGAAGCCGACCTCGGCGCCGCGCTGGGCGAGCCGCGCGCGATTGGCCACCAGCTCGTCGTCGCCGAGCCGGTACTTGGCCTTCAGGTAGTGGTCGGCATCCACGCCCTGCGGGCCCATGTCCGGGTTCAGTTCGAACGGCTGGAAGTGCAGCTCGATGCCCGCCGCATCGTCGCCCAGTGCCGCGCGCGCGCGCTCGAGGCTGGCCAGGCCGATCGCGCACCAGGGGCAGGCGACGTCGGAGACAAAGTCAAGGCGCATCGGGATCCTCAGGGTGGTGGCGTGGGTCGTGAGCGGCGGCGACAAGCGGACAGCGAGCGCGGCTGCCGGGGCTGAGTGGCGGCTTGGGTGCGGGCTGGCGTTCGCGCGGGCACCGTGGCGACGCCAGCCGCCGATTGTCCGACGCCGCGCGCAAACGCGCAGCGGGCGGCAGGGCACGGCGCCGAGCGGTCGAGGGACAATCCCCCCCCATGCTCCGCTACGAAACCATCCCCGTTACCCCCTTCCAGCAGAACAGCTCCATCGTCTGGTGCGACGAGACGATGGAGGGCGCGGTCATCGATCCGGGCGGCGACCTGGACCTGCTGCGTTCAGAGGCGCGGCGGCTGGGCGTGACGCTCAAGCAGATCCTGCTCACTCATGCGCACATCGACCACGCGGGGGGCACCGGCACGCTGGCGCGCGAGGACGGGCTACCCATCGTAGGGCCGCATCCCGAGGACCAGTACTGGATCGACGGGCTGCCCACGCAGGCGCAGATGTTCAACTTCGCGCCGGCCGAGCCGTTCACACCCAACCGCTGGTTGCACGATGGCGACACGGTGCAGGTGGGCCGCTGCACGCTGGCCGTGCGCCACACGCCGGGCCACACGCCGGGGCATGTGGTGTTCCACAGCACCGAGGCTCAGCGCGCCTTCGTGGGCGATGTGCTGTTTGCCGGCAGCATCGGCCGCACCGACTTCCCGGGCGGCGACTACGACACCCTGATCGCCAGCATCACCGAGCG
>Ga0154020_10005020_pt1 | contig 15711 bp, 9 predicted proteins | sample Klosneuvirus_201_FD_109709 | JGI IMG/M metagenome (GOLD analysis project Ga0154020, IMG submission 109709) | Active sludge microbial communities from wastewater, Klosterneuburg, Austria - Klosneuvirus_20160825_MG | ecosystem: Engineered > WWTP > Aerobic digester > Activated sludge | place...
ATCTTAACCCACTGATAGCCCGATATATTTCCATCCGGGTCAGAACCACTGCCATTCAGGGTTACTGTGCTGACGGGTAATACAATCGACTGATCCACCCCGGCATTTGCAACGGGTGCCTGATTGACATAGGCGTTTACGGTAATCTGAACGGTATCTTTATCCGTTGCACCGCTGTTGTCGGTTACAGTAAGTTCAAAACGATACACCCCTTGTACCAGGCTGGTAACACCGGTACTGGCATTGGCAGGTGATGTAATAGTATATTGTGCCGGACCGGCAATTTTTGACCACAAATAATTGGTAATGCTGCCATCGGGATCGGAGCCACTACCATTCAGTGTAACACTGTTTACCGGCAATGTGATCACCTGGTCAGTACCCGCATTAGCGGATGGTAATTGATTAAGTGCTGCATTAACAGTAACCTGTACGGTATCTTTATCAGCTGCACCACTGTTGTCGGTTGCGGTCAGTTCAAAGCGGTATACACCCTGAACCAGGCCGGTTACCGTAGTAACAGCAGCATTGCTGGTTGTAATGGTAAACTGGGTTGGACCGGCAATCTTTGTCCACTGGTAAGTGGCAATAGTTCCGTCAGGGTCTGTAGCACTACCATTCAATGTAACGGTGCTGACCGGCAGGGTGATTGTCTGATCGGCTCCTGCATTTGCTACTGGAACCTGGTTGACTGGCGGGGGTGCAGAAAGCCTGGAAAATATCCAGTCAACCATATTTCCTACGTCATTAAAATTACGCGTTGAATCAGCTTGTGTTATGTTAATAGAATACCCTGGTAGTATCGGTGCCACTCCATTAAGAAATAATGGAAAATTACCAATTACAGTATTACTAGAAACTGTTGCGCCTGAATTATTTGAAACTGTATTAGATCCATTATTGATAAAATAATTACCTGTTACATTCCCCCCTGAAGTCCCTGAATTACCAGAAGTATATACCGGAGTCGCCTCTGCATTTTTAAGAATATTCCCTGTAACATTAGGAGTAAGGTTAGATACGATTTCAGGATAAACAGCATTTCTCTGCAAATAAGCCCCATATTCTGTATTCAAGCCGCTTCTAACACTATCAGAGACATTATGGAATACTTGTGAATTACCAAATCCAAAAACCAGTATTGAAGAACCAGTGCCATTTACGACCATATTATTGTAGATCCTGACAGCTTCTATATTCCCACCAGAGAGTATTCCTGATTTATGACTGCTCTGATTTGCAACCCCATACCGTCTTACAAGGTTATTATAAATCTTACACCCTTTTAATGAGTTAGACAACTGTATACCGTCCAGTTTGGTACTATCAACTATATTGTTATAAATTTCAACACTGTCCATTCTAGGAGGAGGACCATATGTAGTACTATTCCCCACTTCAACACCAGATATACCAGTATGTCCAATATACATTCCTTCTGCATTTGTACGCCTGATATAATTGTCATGTATTTTAACCCCACGTAAAAGAAATTTATCAAACTGGCCTTGCGAATAAGGTTTAGCATTAATCTTATACATCATTCCTAGTTCTGCATGATTGATTGAAACACCGCTAATCTCAATATGATGCGCCCAATTGACCACCATGCCGATCCTTGTTACACTGGCGGTTGGCAAATTGCTATTATCAACAATCCAACCATATGGGTATCCTTTTGAACGAAGTAAAGTACCATCAAATTTTACATAACACATAACAGCGGTATCTCTGTCTGCTAGGCTAAAAAAACCATTATTCGTAATTACAACAGGCTGGTCCTTAGGGGCAACAATTATCGGACAGCCTGGGCCTCCACCAATATCACCAATTGAAAACCCGGTTGTATATGACCCTCCGGGAATATATAGTGTATCTCCACCCATGAGGCCGGGAACAGTATTATCCCTTGTCAAATAAGGACGATACAGTTGTGTTGCGTCATTTTTAGGCAAAATAAAAGCTTGTGGAGTTCCTGTGCGGCAAGGACGAATATTCTTTTTCATATAGTCAATAACCGAAACGACCACTGTATCAGAAAAAGCACCATTCGTTGTAAGTTTGAAAAAATATGTACCTTCTAAGAGCCCTGTAACGTTAGTAATAGGTGTAGTCGGGTTTGTGATCACCTGGGTTCCGGGTCCACTGATTTTAGACCAGAGATAAGAAGTAGCCCCGGTTGAAGCACTTGCATTTAATACAGCCGTATCCGGGCGCATCTGGTTCAGGTAAATCACCGTATCTGTACCGGCATTTGCTGTACCGGGAAGTCCTGATAAAGGAAGTACAGACACAACAACCGTATCAAGGTCTGAAGCGCCACTGTTATCTGTTGCACGAAGTTCGAACTGATATGTACCCTGAACCAGGTTGGTAATACTCGTTTGTGCAGATCCTGAGCTGCCAATAGTGAAGGTAGCAGGTCCAGCCACTTTTGTCCAGGCACAAGCACTTATACTTCCATCCGGATCAGAAGCCGAACCGGTTAAGGTGACCGTGTTCAGCGGTAAGGTGATTGTTTGATCAGTACCGGCATTCGCCACTGGAGGCTGATTGGCTGTTTGAGTGCCTTTTCGTTGTTTGAGCATCCAGGTATATATATTATCGCCTGCTTCTGTCCAGGTTGGATTATACCAGGTATTCCAACAACAATGTCCACCCACATATTGTGTATATCGAGCAGATCCTAAAACAGCTGCATTCATAGTGTCTCTTACTTTATCCATTGACCTATAGTCTGTTGTACCCTCGAACCCCCACCACTTTCCGCCTGTCAATGATAAAAACTTCATGTCCCCTATGACAGGTGGAGGTGGGGCAGACATTGCAACAACAGCTGCAATTCTATTTGCATATGTCATGTTTGCAGAAACATATGTATCCCAACTACAACCGCCCATAGAAAGTCCGGTCAGATAAACTCTATTAATATCTACCCTCCAACGGAGGCAAACTGAGTCAATTTTTTTATTTATTGAAGTGGCTGAAGGCCATGAAGCTGTTGGTTGAATTGAAATAACAATCGGCTTTTCAGTAGTGCCATTAACCACAAATTGCATATTATGGCCCTGTGCAATAAAGTTGGATGGCCCGTAAAGAAGTAATTTACTTGCATCAGTTCCAACTTCACCAATTCCCGGTATGAATATAATTACCGGATAATTCTGCCCTGAAGTGCTGTAGTCATCCGGCAGATGAACATAAGCATTCCAGCCATCAATTTTTGTGAGTGTTTGTTGTCCTGATACGGGTAACGTAATCAGAAGTGCAATCAGCCAGTACAGGCAGATACACTTAGCCTTAGTTTGTAGGGTAGGAGTCATTGCTACTAGGATTATTGGAATTCATTAGCAAATTAGTTAATCTGCATTTAATTAATGAACGAACAGGTTGAAAAAAAATGGTTTTTAGGTACTTTTACGCTGAGCCTTCTGTGTTTTCTCTTAAACTAATCAAGTAAAATTTGAACTGCTTTTGTTTTGCAAAAATTAATCCAATTCCGAAATATTCAATGAAAAACAAATCCTCAAACTATTCACATGTTTAGAATACTGTGAGTAACCGGTTTTATTTGACCCAAATCATTTCATTTTTTTGGCAACAATAAAATCCAAACCCATTTTATAATTCTAAAATCCGCACGAACTCCCGTTAGCCATTTGTATTTCCTGTGTGCCTGTTCTGGATTATATCCGTTGCCTGCGCTTTCGATATCGGTGCCTTGTTTCTGAGATACTGGTTAGCTGAAAACAAATCCCACTGGTACAGATGTTATATATTTAAATGATTATCATTGCGTTATAAATAAAATTATGATTAACGCAAACCACAGGTAGTTAAAAATCTACATGCTGTGACAGCGATTTTTTTTGTGGCTTACCCGTGTAACCTGTTGAAGTATCTCCGGAGATTGGCAATCCCGGGCAGTTTTGTTTATCTTGTGCTGCATCTAATCGCAAACCACCACTGAATCCGACCGCATGTTTACGATGAAAATTTTACTATGGGTCAGCCTTTTTATTGTATTCTATACCTATGCTGGCTATACACTGATCGCCTTGCTGTTGACCTGGATCAAAGAGAAACGAAAAATTGCTGCACCCGGAGAAGGTACTTTATTACCTGTAACATTGGTCATAGCCGCCTACAATGAGGAGATTTGCATTGAAGAAAAAATCAGGAACTGCCTGGAGCTGGATTATCCGGAAAATGCATTAAAAATTATCATTATTTCTGACGGGTCTTCGGACAGGACACCTGACATTATAGGCCGCTATTCCCGGATTCTGCATTTACATGAAGACAAACGGGAAGGAAAAGTAGCGGCTATCGACCGGGCTATGAAGTTTGTGGAAACACCGGTGGTGATTTTTACGGATGCCAATACCTTTTTAAATCCGGGTGCGGTCAAAAATATTGTACGGCATTATAATGACCCCAAAACCGGCGGGGTGGCCGGAGAAAAAAGAGTCCGCCGGGAAGGAGATCAGGACTTGTCCGGTGCTGGTGAAGGCCTTTACTGGAAGTATGAATCCCTCCTGAAAAAGATTGATGCAGATTGCTATAGTGTGGTTGGAGCAGCGGGAGAGCTTTTCTCCGTCCGGACCGCACTATATGTGAATCCCGGAACAGATGTTATTCTCGACGATTTCCTTATTTCGTTGGATATCTGCCGCAAAGGCTACCGGGTGGCGTATGAACCGGATGCCTATGCCGTTGAAGGACCATCCGCTTCCATGAAGGAGGAGCAGAAAAGAAAAGTTCGGATCAGTGCCGGCGCCTTCCAGGCAATGTTGCGTATGGCTGACCTGATGAATCTTTTCCGGTACCCGAAACTGGGATTTCTGTATCTCTCCCACCGGGTTTTCCGTTGGACGATATGCCCTTTATTATTACCGTTGATCCTGGCATTGAATAGCTGGCTGGTGTGGAAAAATGCCGGTACAATATATACGGTACTCCTGACCGGACAGCTCCTGTTTTATGGCCTTGCGGGCCTGGGGGCATTACTGGCCTTGCGAAAAATCGTATTTAAACCAGCCCACCTCGCCTATTATTTTCTGTTTATAAATATCTCTTTATACCTGGGTTTTGTGCGCTTTTTGAAAGGCAACCAGAGCGTCTTGTGGGAAAAAGCAAAAAGATCCTGAAATCAACTATCAAATTCACGAAAGTTAACGACTGACCATTATGACTACCGTTCAGCAAATTGCCTTTTTTATCCTGCTGTTTATCGAGTTGCTGGTAGCGGCCTATTTCCTGATTCCATTTTTTATGTTGCTGGTACACCAATTGTGGGTCAGCAACAGTAAAAAAAGACGGATTGACCGTTTACCGGTCCTGACGGAAAAAAGACACCGGTTTCACCTGATTATCACTGCGCACGAAGAAACTGAATTTATTCCTCCCCTGCTGGATTCAATCCGCCGTCAGACCTATGCTGAGCATACCACCTACCTGGTGATGGATTGCTGCGATCCTGCTTTGATTTTTGATGATGAACGGACCGTGACCCTCCACCCTCCGGAACCACTGAATTCAAAAATCAGGTCGATAGAATATGCCATTAGTGCATTCCGGGATGAGCCTGATGCCATTATCATATTAGATGCGGACAACCTGATTCATCCAAATTTTATGGCAACCATGAACCTGTATTTCCAGAAGGGATTCCAGGCGGTACAGGCCGATTTCAGGGCAAAAAATGCGGATTCTGATTTTGCAAAAATGGATGCCATGGGTGATTTGTTCAACTTCTTTGTGGAAAGAGAAATGCGTATGGAAATCGGTGTTTCCTCTGCCATCTGGGGTGCAGGCATTGCCTTTGCCTACCCGCTTTATGAGGGTATACGGTATAAAGATGCCCTGGGAGGGTTTGATAAAATGCTGCAAATCCACCTGGCAACCCAGGTAAAACAAATCGGGTTTGCCCGGGAAGCAATCCTTTACGATGAAAAAATTTCAGACGGTGCCGCACTGGAGAAACAACGTACCCGCTGGATCAGCTCACAGTTTAAGTACAAACAGGCCAATTTCAGGTTCCTGCTTACGGCGATCCGGAACCTGGATCTGAAACGAATCTTCTTTGGTTTTAATAATGTACGCCCTCCATTGTATATGCTGCTCGGTCTGGCTGGTGTTTTTTTCCTGTTCCACCTTTTTTACAAGCCGGTATTCAGCCTGGTTTGGGTAATTATCATGGCGGTTTTTGCCATCAGTTATATACTGATCGTACGGGTCCGTGCCGGCCGTAACTATCGTTTTTCAAGAACCTTGCTTCAATTACCCCGGTTTATTTTCCGGCAGGTACTGGCTACGCTTAAGATCAAGCAGGCAAAAAAATCATTTATGAAGACCAGGCATACCAAACTGGTTTACATTACTGATTTGTTGAAGGAGTCACAGCAGCCGGTGGATTGATTTTCACCAATGCCTCTTCGAGTGTCATTCCCAGCAGGCTTTCCAGCATATATTTGGACGTATTCAGGTCTTTCAACAGGTTGATCTTCTTGACCAGTTCAGCCTGGTATCTTTTTGATGCGTCAGAAAGCGTTTCCAGTGTCACTTCGTTTTTGGCAAACTTTGCTTCTGTTTTCTTCCAGATTACCAGTTCATCCTGCAGGATTGCTTCATGAAGGGCCAGCAGGAACATGTTGGCCCTGTAGGCCTGGTATTGCAGTTTAATTGCCTGGCGGATCTCATATACTTTCACATCCAATTCCGCCTTTTTGAGCTCAATATTAGCTTTGGAAATCTGAACATCCCTTGATTTGGTGAAAAAATAACCAAGTGGCAGATTCATGCTTAGGTTATACCGGGGGAAAAACAGGTTGGCATTATTGGTGCTACTACTATTTATATTAGCTTCATTCAGATTGAAATTTGCCCCGATATTATTCAGCCAGGCTGCCCGGTTTTTCTTCATCTCATACTTTTTTACATCCAGGCCTCTTTGTTCGACTATGACATTCCTGTTACCGATTGCCAAATCAGCCAGTTTTTCAGAAATAGTATCCTGAAGGTTAAAACCGGGATTGCCAACTGAATCAAGTAGGGATTGGGCTCTAGTTGTGGCAAAAAATAGCAAAGAAAAAATGAGGAATACGAATTTCATAAAATCATTTTTGAAGTTTGCAAATGACGTACTCTGACAATTATTGCCAGACATGGATAAAACAGAAAGCTACCTGGCACTTGACCAATTGCCTCCTGACCAAATTGTGAAACAATAAAGCTAAAAACACATGTTGTAACAGCAAGTAAAATCAGTTTCATGATCCTATTAGTTGATGCATAAAATGCTCTCACCCCAGACACTAATATAACAAAATATAAAATACATTGCAAGGTAAATCCGATCCAGCCAGTTTCAATTGCAGTTTTAAGAAAGCCACTATCAGGGGGAAAGCCAGCTAATATATGATTAGGATTATAATTTAGTCCATTCATGCCACTTGTAGCTAATCCGCCTCCTAGTGGCTGACTCAGAATATAAGGCTGGATAAATTTCCTGTTATCATCTCTTACCTTCATTGATGCATCTTCTTTAAAGTTAAAAGCTGATCGTATCCGGTCAACGGTGGGGTTACCATAAACTGGTCCAAACAAAATAAAGACAAAAGCCAAAAAACAAAATGCTGAGAAAATTAAAGTTTTGATCTGGTTAATACTCATTAAAATGTATAAAAACAAGCCCGCTATAATGGTAAAATATGCCGTACGAGTCCCTGAATAGGCTACGCCCAGCATTATAAAAAGTAAAGAAAGCAGGCCCATCGTTTTGAATTTCAGGTTTTTCTGCTGCAAAATCAGCACAAAAACAATAACGGCAGTTGACCCCATTAAAATACCAAAAGCAGCCGGATCCGATAAAATTGAGAACTTTCGCATTATACCAGTGTCTAAGAAATATAATCCAGCTCTTCCTGGAACACTGTAGACCCAATCAATTTCAAAATTAAAAAAACCAAACCATTCCTGATAGCAAGCATATACACCCGCAATAAAAGCTAATGTTATCCAAATCCTTAAAAAAACAAATATCCTCCGGAGTGAGGTAAACACGTTTAATCCAAGAATATAAATAACAACTAGTTGAAGAAATTTTCTGAATACAAAAAACCAGCCCTCAAATGAACTAGCGTTTGGGTTTAAACTTTCAATCAATAAGAGCAATAAAAAGATGAAATATCCGTAAGATATTGCATGCCCGTTCCCCCAGAAAATCTGATGTCTTCTCCTTATTGAATCAAGTATGAGTCCCAAAAATGAAGTCCAGATCAAAATGTCAATGTAAAATGCAGATGGGAAAGTCTGACCTACCAGCCTGCCTAGAAAAAAAATAAAAAATCCAGAGGCCAACGCTAAGTAAAAACCAAACCTATAATCAACAATTGCATAAAGACCTATAGCTAATCCCATTAAAAGAAAAGGCAAAGAATATCCAATATATGAATTGGATACAACATAAATAAATGTTGCTAGTACAGTTGCAAGAACACTGAACAATAATACTAAATATTTGTAATGCAGTTTCAATACCAGTCAATTAACTATATAAAGAGAATTTTAATATACAGTAAAGAAATAATCATAAATATAAATATTATAACTGCAATTTCCAGTAAACTTTTCTTGTTCTGTCTATAGTTTCGGTTATTCATTATCACTTTCTTTAAATAAAAATATTTAAAGCAAATTCTTATTATTATAAAATTTTTATTCTACTCGTTTTCAATGACAGAAATCATATTTGAAAACTCTATAGCTCTTTGCTTCCAAGAATTTCCACTGGCAAATGCAATCCTGATATTTTGTTTTTCATATGAGTCAGACTGTAAAACCTGAAAAAGCAACTTTCCGAATTCATATTGATCCTCTGCAATATCAGCAACTTCCCTGAATTCATCCAATACAGCAAAAGATGTCATAACAACAGGCAAACCGCCTGCTAGATACTCGTTTATTTTCAATGGATAGATACCTTTATTAAAATCAGACTTAGCAAAAGGAATAATACCTACTGAAAAACGACTTACAAAGGCAGGCAACTCTTCCACACTCTTTGGTCCGTACATTACAACATTGTCGTATTTTTTCAACACTTTTTCCCCGGCACTAAAATTACATCTTCCCACAAATTCAAATGTGTAATCGGAGAATTGCTTAAATAAAAACTCGAGCAATTCGTAGTCAAGCCTTTCGTCAATACTACCAATATAACCGATTATTTTTGTTTTATTCTGAATCCGGTCATATTTACCTTTGGCAAATAATGAAAAATTGACTGCGTTCTTAATTAAAAAACATCGTTTTGCCAGTAATTTCTTTCGAGAAAAAAGCCCTTCAGATGTTGTTATTACGCCATCGCTGATACGCATCAGATTCATTTCATGTCTTCCTCCATGCTTTTTTAGCCACTTAGCCGCATTGATCTCATCGTAGCAATAATATAACAGCGTTTTCTCTTTAAACCGTTTTGCAGTCACTTCGCCCAACGAAGGCATAAATGCATTAATATGAATCAGATCTTTAGTCATATCCAAATCCCGCAAAACTTTGTTAACAGCTACTGAAAGCCTTAAGCCATTCAGTTTCAACAAACTTCTGTATAACCATCCATTGCTTAGAAAATTCACTGGAAATAGTAAAGGAGGAACATAAAGATATAATTCTGAGTCTTCTGCCTGCCCAATTTTTTTTAACCGTGATCGAAACCCGGTAACCCTGAGAACAGACTGGAAATCGCCTTTGAAAATGAACTGTACTAGATCCTTATAAGTAAACGGATAATCGACATATAATAACTTGTTCCTAGTGGATAATTCTTTTGAAATTTCAACGATCGTCTTCGCATAATTACCGCCCCATTCTGAAGCGGAAATACAAATAATGTTTCTTCCTGTCATTGTACAACAAATTTGTGGATCCAATAATCAAAATACGTAAACTATCTCATACGTCTGTTCATTTTAAATTTTCTCAAACCCTTTAAAGCAATAATATAATATTCCTTATACAAATGGGGAATATTAAGTAACACCTGACTGGTTCTAACTCCCAGTGTTTTAAATAAAACAATCTGTGTGATTATAAAAACAATTACATATGTCGATAATGTTCCGGTGGCTGCTCCATAAACACCAAACAACTTAATAAACAAATAATTTAACACCAGATTCAAAAAGGCGATAAAAAGCATCAGCCAAAAATTAACATGTGGCTTTCCTCGAGCATCCATAATATTTCCGAACTGCTTTAAAAAAGGCAAAAAAAGTGAATAAAAAATAAGAAGCCTGATAACTGGAACAGCCATAATATATTTTTCACCCACTAAAAATAAAATAATCCATTTCGTAAATAAAAGAACAAACAAAACCATTGGCAGTATTAAAGTCAATGAAGCGGCTACAGTTTTCTCGTAAATATTCCGGACATCAGCAACAGTTCCATTTGTAGCCAGTTGAGCTGCTCTCGGGAACATTATATCTCCAAATACCTGAGAAGGTATATCTGCAAAATGTAATAACCTTGCCCCAGTGCTATAGAAAGATGATGCGAAAGGAGAAACAAATCTGGATGTCATAAAGCTGTCGGCACTTACAAAAACCAAGGAAAAAAAATTATTACCTAATACATATTTACTATATCGCAGAAATTCCCGGACTTTTAAAAAACTATGCCTAAATCTAACGGGCTCATCTTTCATATAAACCAACAGTGCATATATTACAGACGGGAGGATTGATAATGAATAAAATATAACTACCAGGTTTTTCGAAGGGATTGTTCCTGATAAAAACCAAAAAATGGTTGTGGCAAAAAAAACAGTATTTCGAATAAAATATATCCAGAAGATTTCCCGGAACTTATATCTTGAATAAAACAGATTCTCAAACCACGAAAACGGCCCGAGGAACAATATCCCGATCGAAGACCATTGCAACATTTCTCCAAGTCCATGTGCATGTAATAAATCCGCAAAGTGCGGACCCAGAAAAATTAAAGCAAAAAATAACAAAAGTGTAAAAGCTGTATTTATGAATAAAGCTGCAGCTTCAACAACCGGCCTTTCCTCCTGCACTGTTGAGTTAATAAACCTTATATAGCCGTTTTTCACAAGAGCATTCCGGCAAGTTTCAATTATTGAACTTATTATCACAAACAACCCCCAGACTCCGAAATCTTCAGGATCAAAAACACGGGCCAACAACATAAAGGACAACATCCCTAAAATGATGGAGAAAAGCTTTTGCATCATTGCGTATTTCCCGCTGTGAATCCAATATGAATATTTTGCTGTCATTTATCTTTTTGAGGGTAGGAAAATAAAAAATGCCAATTATGCTTCTTAACAATTGAAAAGACAAGAATCGGCACTATAATGGCCAACGCCATACTTACGGGCACGATGTACCATAAATTGTCAACTTTAGCCAACTTAAGAAAAACAATTCTGACCAATGCGATGATGTGAATATGAATAATATATATATACAAAGAGTGCTTCCCAATATATTTCAGCCAAGGTATTTTACCCCAAGCTTCCAGTAAACGGCTGACCAAGTAAAAAACAAAACAGGCAACCAGGATGATCAACAGATATGGGCCCATCTCCCACCAATGGCCGGTCTGATAATTGACCCCGATAGTCCGAAGCCAGTATAACTGACCGGCTATAAAAACGGGGGCCACAAGCAAAAGCAGGATGAGGTTTTTCTTCGTTGGCAATGACTCCCATTTACTCACCTGATCAGACAAAATAGCACCGGCCACCAGGAATATATAATGATAGGCAATATCTAAAAAGAAACTCCATGGACCAAGATAAAAACTGGCAAAATGAAGTATAAGGGCTAGTAATAAGTGTGTTATACTATTCTTGCCTAAAACCGGAGACAATAATAAATAAAGAACCGTAGAGTTAAACAAGGCCAGCAGGTACCACATATGGTCTAGTTCACGTGGTTGCATAACGATATACAGGAAATCCCTGGCAGTCCGCTCCGAATTGGTATAGGCAGAGAAAACCCATTGCAGGCTGATGAGGAACACCGACCAGATAATGTACGGATAGAGGAGATTGGCTGCTTTCGTACTGATCAACTGCCCAACCCCTCTTTTCTTTAATGAAGTGGACAGAAAAACACCTGATAATACAAAGAAAATCGGCATCCTGACATTATAAAGAAACTCTTGAACGGAATACAAAAGCGTGGAGTCTTCTACCCCGGCCCTTTTTAAACCCACCAGACAATGCCTGTAGACTACCAGCAGGATCGCAATACCCCGGGCATAATCCACCCATCCAAAATGGATAACCCGTTTTGTAATTGGTTTTATCAGTTTATCAACATCTGTTTTACTGTTCAAAATGCCCCCAGGTTTTGCTTAGAGATTAATATCGCTGTTTTCCACCTTATTGAGTACGGCACCCAGGAATTTGGATTTCACCGTTTTAAAATACTTGATCGAATCTTTGTCGGCCGGTTTGATTTCAGCGGTCGCTGAGAAGATAGCCAGGATTCCATCCGCATACTGAGAAAGTTCCTTTGTGTCTGTAAAACCATTCAGGGGAGCGCCCTCCATCAGTATAAAATCATACTGTTGTAAAAAGGTCTTCAGGTGGTTCAGCAGGTGGTCTTTGGGAAGAATTTCTGTGGGTGTGTAATCACCTCCCTGGCAGCCAATAATATCCACGTTTTCCACGCCGGTATTGGTGATCAGGTCAGTTATTTCAGTTGCTTTCACATCATGACCTTCGGCGGAATATTTCTCCAGGGTTGGTTTTGCATCATTATAGACAGTAAGGTCATTATTGCAAAAGTTCGTATCCAGCAGTAGCACTTTTTTCTTACTCAGGCTGAGGCTGAAAGCCAGTGCCTGTATGAGCGTCGTTTTACCTTGCTGTGGTTCTGTACTCGTAAATAAAATAACCCTTTTGCCACTGCTCTCAATTTCGTAGCGCAGTTTTCTTAATAACTCCCGGAATGTATTATGCCGGTTATTGTCGCTATTTTCTTCCACCTGAGTCACCTGTTCTTTTATCCGGGTGGCTTTCAGGTTAACTATATTGATGGTTCCAATTAAAGGCAGACCAGTCAGTCGCTGAAACTGTTGCGGGGTTTTAATTGACTGATCGATATAGGCGAGGAAAATAAATACAAGAGCAGAGATCACAATTCCACTAAATCCGGCGAGCGCCATAATGATCAGTCGCTTGGAGGGCTCGGCCTTTAAGGCAGGTTGACCATAGAGGGTTTGTTTGAAATTAGATACCCCTGTCTCATTAATACTGGAAGCCAACGTAAGCCTTTCCTTGGCACTGGTGTATTCCAGCATGGCCACTTCAATTTCCTTATCCAGTTGTACGAGACGGCCCGATTTATCCGGGGAAGCCGCTGAGATAAAAGATCCGGCTTCGGCCAGTTTACCCCGATAGAAGGTGATTTTCGAATTGGCAGAACGAAGCCGTCCCTCCAGATCAATTTTTGTTTGCATCAGGGAGTTGCGCTGCGAGTTGTTATATCCGCTATTATCCGTGGTAATGCCCCCGGTAGGTGCAGACAACTTCAGTCTCCGCTGCAGGTCGTCCAGCCTGAGTTTCATTTCCTGGTCTGTAGCCCCCTGCTTAATATATTTATCATACAGGTCATTGTACTCTTTACGCAGCCGGAAATATTCCTGGTTGTCCGCATTGTTAGTAACTGGTGCAGGTGCTTCCCCGAGAGATTTCAGTTGCAGGTCAATCTGCTCCATTTGGTAAGAAAGGTTTTGCACCCGTGAAATTTCTTCCGCCAGTGAAGATTCGTACATACTGATCTGGCTGAGTTTATTCGCCCCTACCAGATTAGGATCCATTGTAGAAACGACCGAATCATCCAGATACTGGCTTTTAGCCCTGATCTTTTCATCCAGTTCAGCTTTACGCTTTACCACCAGCGAATCCATAGCAACCATTGACTCCAGGGACCGTTCCCTTCTGAAAGCCTCATAGTAACGGTGAAATTCGGTAATCAGGTTATTGACCACAAAGGCAGACAACTCCGGATTTACGGAATGATAGAGAATATTGATATAATCGGTTCGCTGAAACCTCGAAACATGCAAAAATTTTCGCATATTATCCAGATCATACCCATATTCCTTCAACAGTTCCTGTAACTGCTTTTCCGCTTTAATGCCGGATCGAAGCATTTGCATGGAACTGTATTTTTCGTTGAGAATTTTCCGGACACTATCGGTATTGACCCCTTTAAGCAGCTCGTTTTTTTCCCATTTTGATTTATCAGGTACAATAAAGGCTGACTCATTTCCGAAATCATGCAGGAGCAGTTTATACGAAAGCAGGTTCAATACTTTGGGCGAGTTGATGTTTTCAATTACGTTATTGAATTTCACATCAATCTGAGGGATGTTAAAAATGTCATCCGAAAGCTTGATTTCTTCACTGATCGTAAAACCGGTGGACATCTGGGCTTGTGACTTAAACAACGGTTTTTTGTTCATCGTCAGCAGGAAAGCCGCAACTACGCCTGCCAGGCCAGCCGCCAGAATGATCCATTTTCTTTTAAAAATAATGCGGAAAAAATAGATGAGTTCCATAATAGAGTATAAGATACGGTGTAAATAAAATAAAAAAAGTCCGGTAATTTAAATTACCGGACTAAAATTACTAACGATTCTTTATCAGTTTAAACGTCCGAGGGGGTAGTGTTTTGTCTGATCCCCTTATTTCCAGGATATAGACACCGGCTGTAAGCTGTTCACCCGGTATCTGGAGTTGTTGCCTCCACTCTCCTTTCCGGAGCCCGCTGAAGTCTTTATTGTAAACCACATGTCCGGCTGCATCTGTCAGGCGTATGGTCACCCGGTCCAGATCATTTTCCAGTGACAAGGATACATTGATATCATCGGCGAAAGGATTCGGATAAACCGATACCTGAGATACTGCTTCTGCTGTAGCTACAGGACCTTTTGCTGAAGTCGCTATTACAGCAGGCTGTATTTTAGCCGGCTTTTTATCCAGCACGATGAACTGCTCAATACCTCTGCCTGATCCACCGTTATTGGTGGTGTCGCCACGCTTGTATCCGTTGATAACCATACCGTTAAGGTAAGCATACATGGAGTAAGTGCCGAGCGATACATCAATAAATACTTCACCATTATTATCCGGCTTAACATCATCAATTTGTACCACCTGACTGATATTGAAGGAGGCATTCAGTGAAACACTCTTTCCATTAATGGTATAGATACAGGTCCTGTCTCCGGCTCCGTTACGGCTTCCGCTGAATACGAATGAATAGAGCAGGTTCTGATTCAGGTTGGAGATTTTCAGTGTGGAAACCACTCCGATATCCACCCACCATGAACTTCGCAGCACGTTATCAGGCCAAACACCACTGTTATTACCGGTAATCATACCACTAGGGTTATCCCCGCTGAAGTTATTAACTACGGTCATTTCAAGACCAGAAACGTTATTGAGGTCATTACGAAGATTCGTAAATACCCGGCCTTGTTCCGGAGCTCGGGATGTATTATTCCATGGTGCCGGAGCGCTATTCTGACGATTGAAATTGATATTTACTGTATAACTGAAAGTAGATGTGCTTGCCACATTGGTAAAGGCAGAGTAAACCCCGTTACGGATACCTCTTACTTTATAATAGTACACTTTGGCTGGCAGCAGGTTGAAACCATCGG
>Ga0154020_10005022_pt1 | contig 15708 bp, 12 predicted proteins | sample Klosneuvirus_201_FD_109709 | JGI IMG/M metagenome (GOLD analysis project Ga0154020, IMG submission 109709) | Active sludge microbial communities from wastewater, Klosterneuburg, Austria - Klosneuvirus_20160825_MG | ecosystem: Engineered > WWTP > Aerobic digester > Activated sludge | place...
ACAAGGGTTTTACTAGGAGCTAAACCATATAATTCTGTGGTAAAAGATAGGTTATGGAGAAGGAAGAAAGGTACCATTTGGAAATGATTAATGCTATTGTTTATCGCGGCAGAGACAGGGCATGCCCTGTCTCTACAATCAACATTGCCATCGGAAACAATTTATCAATACAAACGAAATCTTAAATTGGCAAAAATTATGATAATCCTTCTAATCATGGTTCAGACAACTTCTGCGTGTCACAAGCACCGTTTCACTAAAGCATATTCCAGAAAAGGGGTTTTCCAAAAACTGAGATAACTCTAAACATGTAATCCTTCACTCGTAATTCGTAATTTGAAATTCGTAATTTGTAATTCGCAACTCCGACCTCATGACCAATATCATTCAACTTCTGAATAAAAGGGGTTGTAATTTTGACCATTGATTTTTTCGGAGATATCCGAAATAATGAATCAATTGTAATAAATTAACATAACATGATCTCACAAGAACTTCTTAACCCAAAAAGTATTGCAGTACTTGGGGCCTCCGATAATATGAGCAAACCCGGAGGAAAAGTAGTGCACAATCTGCTTGAAGGTAATTTTAAAGGTGACATATATGCCATAAATAAAAAACCGCTTTCCTTATCAGGCGTTCAATGTTTTACGGATATTAATGATCTTCCTCCTACCGACCTTGCCATTTTATCCATTCCGGCAAGAGATTGTTTGCCCGCTATTTCAGAGTTGATTTCACGCAATACCAAGGCATTTATCGTATTTTCTGCAGGTTTTGCGGAAGCAGGCGAGGAAGGTAAAAAAATTGAAACTGAACTTATTCGCGTTATTAATGAAAATAATGCCTGTTTGATCGGTACCAATTGCATTGGAATTATTAACGGAAATTATAAAGGTGTATTTACCACTCCGGTGCCGGAGTACGATCCATTAGGTTGTGAACTTATTTCAAGTTCAGGAGCAACGGCAGTTTTTATTATGGAAGCAGCCCTTTCAACCGGTCTCAAGTTTTCTAATATATATTCCATTGGCAACGCCTCCCAAACGGGTGCTGAAGATCTTTTGGAGTACATGGATCATAATTTTGATGCAGACAACAGTCCAAAAATCAAACTACTATATTTAGAAAACATTAAAAATCCTTTCAAATTTTTAAGACATGCTACTTCTCTGATAAAAAAAGGATGTCGTATTGCAGCCATCAAAGCCGGTTATTCGGAGGCCGGAAGTAGAGCCGCATCATCTCACACAGGTGCCATGGCTAGCAGTGATGCCGTAGTTCGTGCACTGTTTCATAAAGCAGGAATTATTTATTGCAGCGGGCGGAATGAATTAATTTCGGTAGGTTGTGTACTGCAAAGCCAAGAACTTACCGGTCCAAAATTGGCAATAATTACACATGCCGGAGGTTCGGCCGTGATGCTAACCGATTTACTGAGCAGCAGAGGTTTGGAGGTGCCACATATTCCTGAAGAAAAAGTAGCCGATTTGCTCACAAGGCTAAATCCGGGTTCGTCAGTAGCCAACCCAATCGACTTTTTAGCTACAGGCACTGCCACCCAATTGGGCGAAATAATCGACACTTGCGAACAATTGGAAATGATTGATGCCATGGTTGTAGTTTTTGGAAGTCCGGGATTGTTTAATGTTAAGGATGTTTATCAGGTGATTCACGAAAAAATGAGTGTTGGTAAAAAACCAATTTATCCGGTGCTTCCTTCCTTGGTTAATGCCAAAGCCGAAATTGAGACATTTTTATCAAAAGGACATGTTAATTTTCCGGATGAAGTAGAATTGGGCACAGCGCTTTCACGAGTTTATCATTGTCCCAAACCAACTTTCGGGTTGTCGTATTTGGCAGAAATGAAAGATGCTCAAATACGCAATATAATTTATCAATCGAACAATGGATACCTTTCAGCAATTACAACCCGCGAACTTTTGATTGCAGCCGGAATTGATATGGTACCGGAATTCAATATACGAAAAGAATCGGAGCTATTAGAAATATTACCTTCCATTCCCAGACCTTGTGCAGTAAAAATTTCGGGCCTTGTGCATAAAACTGAAGTAAAAGGCATTTCATTGAATTTGTACACCGACGAACAAATAGTATCTGAGTACAATAGGATTATGAATATTCCCGGTGCCCGCGGAGTTATTATTCAGCCTATGGTGGAGGGTATTGAGTTATTTTGTGGAGCAAAAAAAGAAGGAAATTTTGGGCATTTAATAATGTGCGGGCTTGGTGGAATTTTTGTTGAGGTAATTAAGGATATTGCAACAGGTTTGGCACCGCTTAGTATGGATGAGGCATTACAAATGGTGCGCTCATTAAAAGGTTACCCAATTATAGAAGGTTATCGCAATTTGCCGGGTGCCAACGAAAATCTCTTTGCGGAAGCTGTGATGCGAATTTCGTCTCTTGTATTTTTGGCACCGGAAATAAGTGAACTAGATATTAATCCATTGAAAGGCTCAGGAGACAAGTTAATAGCAGTAGATGCCAGGGTCAAAATTGAGAAATCTGTTGTTTGAAATAAGAAGTAATTAAAATTGTATTAATGATTTTTTAACCAAATCTTCTTAAAAAATTTATTTGAATTTTAAATAAATTATACTACCTTCGATTAGATGATAAGAAAACTTTTCAGGCTTAAACCTTTAAATCTAATGAATAACAAAGAAAACCAAACTACAGCCTCCAAAAATTTGGATGCCTTTAAAAGTCAGGAAGCTGACATGAGTAAAATCGAAGGTGGGGGAACCTTACCCAACGGACTTCCTTCTGATCCAAGCCAATTAGATCCCAATGATCCGGATATAATTGCCGGTGCTCCGGGTGAAATAGCCTCAGGCAGTGGTGATGGCTCCGGCACTTATGTACACACTTCAACAGGATAATTTTTTTATCTGTTCAATTAAAAAAAATCAAAAATTCTAAAACCCCTTTTATTTTTCATAAATGGGGTTTTTTATTTTATGAAGATCTGAATTTATACTCAGAACATTCAGATGTAATGAGTTCGGATGTTTTGAGTTCAGAAGTTTTGAGTTCAGAGTTCTGATGTTATGAGTTTAGAGACAAAAAAAAATCGTGAATTCGTGGCGTTTTTGAGGTTATGAGTTAAGAGTTAAGATGTTATGAGTTTAGAGGAAAAGAAAATTCGTGAATTCATGGCTTTTTATTTGAGTTAGTCAGAAAGATGTTATGAATTTGGAGACAAAGAAAATTCGTGAATTCGTGGCATTTTTTTGAGTTATGAGTTCAGAAGTTATGAGTTTAGAGGAAGAGAAAATTCGTAAATTTTTGGCTTAAAAACTTCGATAGTGTTCCATTTATTGCCAAAGCTATTTAATAAGTATTTAGACAGATATTCGTATTTTATTTTTATATCTATTTGTGTCTTACAATTTGCAAGCATCAATTTTATTGAGTTTGTAGCTAAAAGTAACTCCAAAAATTGTTCAGTACATAAAATTTCTGCTTTAATGTTCTTGGAATACCTATTTTTGTCTAAACCTGAGACCTTAATACGAATGACAAAATTCATTCCTTTTTTCCTAATTCTGCTAAGTCTTTTCATTTCAAAATCTGCATTATCCCAAGATAAGTTTTTGATTGATTCGTTAAATAAAAGTGTAAAAACTGCCGAAAACGATACTATCCGAGCAAATATTCTTTACTCGCTTTCAAAGGCCTATTGGGGCAGTAATCCGGAAGAAGCGCTCAAATATGCAAAGCAAACTCTTAGTCTTTCTGAAAAAATTGGCTACAAAAAGGGAATTGGCAATGCATGGAACAGCATGGGTGCCATACTACTATTTAAAGGAGATTATATGCCTGCCAGAGAAATGTTTCAAAAATCACTGGATATAAGATTGAAAATTAACGATTTACAAGGTGTGGCTTGGTCTTACAACAATATAGGCAACATTTATTACGAACAAGGAAATTTTCCGGAAGCAATCAAATTTTATATCTCTTCTTTAAAAATTCGCGATCAAATTGACGATAAAAACGGGATTGCAGCTTCCTACAACAATATCGGAAACATTTATATTCTTTTGGGAAATTACAATGAAGCCCTCAAAAACTATAAAGCCTCACTAAAAATAAGGCAGAGTATTGGTTATGATAAAGGTATTGCCGAGTGCTACGGTAATATTGGAAACATCTACAACAAGATGAATAATTATCCCGAAGCATTGAAAAACCAAAACGCAGCTTTAGCAATATTCCAAAAAATTGAAGACAAAAAAGGTATAGCTATAACCTATAGTTTAATAGGCGATATTGATTCAAAGCAACAAAATTATACGGGTGCCTTACTCAATTATTTTGCGGCATTAAAAATTTACGAAGAAATTGAGGACAAAGATCATATTGCAACCTCTTTTAATAGTATTGGAAACACCTTTTTCCGCCAGGGAAAACAAGATGAGGCACGAAACTTTCTCAATAAAGCATTACAACTTTCTAAAGAAATTGGGAGCATTGAAAATATAAAAGTTTCATATAGCAGCTTAACAGATTTAGATAGCTCGGTAGGGAATTTTAAACAAGCCTTGGAGTACCATAAACTCTTTATTATTTTTAAAGATAGCCTTATAAATAAAGAAAATTCTCGAAAAATTATTCAACAGCAGATGCAGTACGACTTCGACAAAAAAGAGTCTTTAACTCAAGCTGCTCAGGAAAAAAAAGATGCAATTGCCCGTCAAACCCGCAATGTATTAATAGGTGGTTTGGTTGCCATGCTAATATTTGCACTTATATTTTTAACTCAAAAAAATAAAATTGCCAAGGAAAAAAAGAAAAGCGATGAACTTTTACTAAATATTCTCCCAACGGAAGTGGCCGACGAGCTTAAAATTAATGGACATTCCAAAGCAAAAACATTTAATAGTGTTACTGTAATGTTCACCGATTTTAAAGACTTTACCAAAGTTAGCGAAAAGGTTAGCCCCGAGGCACTTGTATTAGAACTACACACATGTTTTAGTGCTTTTGATGCCATTTTGCAGAAATATAAAATTGAAAAAATAAAAACAATAGGTGATGCCTATATGTGTGTAGGCGGAATGCCGGTAACTAATCCCAACCACGCAATCGAAGTAGCCAATGCAGCAGTAGAGATTTTGGATTACATGACCAAAAGAAAAGCAGAAAAAGACAAACTAGGTGAAATGTGTTTTGAGATAAGAATAGGAATTAACACTGGAACTGTAGTTGCCGGAATTGTGGGTATTAAAAAGTTCTCTTATGATATTTGGGGCGATACAGTAAATGTGGCCGCGCGAATGGAAAACAGCAGCCAGTCGGGAAAAATAAATATAAGCGGCAGCACCCACCAATTGGTAAAGGATCACTTTGAATGTGAATACCGAGGTAAGATACAGGCCAAAAACAAAGGAGAAATTGATATGTACTTTTTGGAGAAAAAGTCTTAACAAGATTCAATTCCTTTTGCAAACTATCAGGTTTATTTCTTGTTGTAATTTCTACACTCCTCTCTCATGTCAAATTACTGTATCATTGGTGCATCCTCCGGAATCGGACTGTCCACCGCACAAAAATTAATTCAAGCCGGTCATCAAGTTTTCTCAACTTATTTCAATAACAAAAAAGATTTAGATCTTTCTACATCCAATTTTCATTACTTAAATGTTTTAGATGAAAATTTAAACTTTGATTTTTTACCTGAAATACTAGACGGCTTAATTTATTGCCCCGGCAGTATAAATTTAAGACCTTTCGAAAGAATCAAACCCTCAGATTTTATAGCGGATTATGAACTTCAGGTTGTAGGTGCGATAAAGGTAATACAAGTATTATTACCACGACTTAAACGCTCCGAAATAGCATCCATTGTATTATTTTCAACCTTAGCCGTTCAAACCGGATTGCCTTATCACGCGCAAGTTTCAGCATCTAAGGGAGCAATTGAAGGTTTAACCAAAGCTCTGGCTGCTGAATATGCACCTAAAATCAGGGTAAATTGCATAGCCCCTTCATTAACTGACACTCCTTTGGCGCAATCACTGCTCAATACCGAGCAAAAAAGAGAAGCCAATGCACTCCGTCATCCCCTCAAACGTATAGGAACTCCGGAGGATATTGCCAATTTAGCCGAATTTCTTATATCCGAAAAATCGTGTTGGATTACAGGTCAAATACTTCATATTGACGGTGGACTTTCTGCTATAAAAGTATAGGGAACTTAATTATTCCCGGATTCAATCTCAAGACATTTTTTTTTTAATTTTATTCAATAATTATTTGATCACCTTGAAATTTGGTGTTTAAATGAATGTAAATTTGACAAGAATTTCCGCTGAAATAAACAGTGGGTAGTATTATTCAACTCTCTTATTATGGTAAGTATAAACAAATTTACCCAAACCCTATTATTTGTATTTTTAACAATTGCTCTAATGGTTATCCTCAAAGGGTTTCTCATTCCCTTGTTTTATGGTCTTTTGCTTGCACTAATTATTTATCCGGTTTGCAAAAATCTAGAAAAGAGAAAAGTACCGCGTCCATTTGCAATCTTTATTTCAATGCTAATGGTTGCAGTGGTGTTGGGTTCTATTCTATACATTTTCATTTTACAATTGAGTGTTATTAATAGTGAGTTGCCTGAACTCTCTTTGAGATTGGAACAACTTGTTATAAAGTTTCAAAGTTGGGTAACAAAAAACTTGGGAATGTCGGTGGTGGAGCAAGACAACCTAATGATAGATACCGGCAAAAACATGCTCACAAGCTTGGGTGAAATAATTAAAGGTTCATTTTCTATTGCAGCAGCTACTATTTTTAATATTGTAATAATTCCCCTGTATGCAACATTATTTTTAAGTAACAGAGGAAAATTAGTGCAGTTTATAAGTTCATTTTTTGAAAGTAACCAAAAAGTAAGGCTTCAAACTATTTTGACTGAAACTATTCGCATCTATTTTAACTACATCAAAGGAATGCTCAAGGTGTATTTGATTGTTGGAATTTTAAATAGTTTTGGATTATGGATACTTGGAGTGGACTATCCGTTTTTATTTGGCATGGCCACTGCATTCATGACAATAATTCCGTACATTGGCATCATGGTTAGTGCGATGTTGCCCATGTCGATGGTTTGGATAGAAACCAATAATTATTTATACCCTTTAGGTGTAATGGGAATGTTTGCATTGGTTCAATATTTGGAAGCAAACCTTATATTTCCTTATGTTGTAGGTAAGCAACTTGGGGTAAACATGTTGGTTTCCATTTGTGCCATTTTTTTGGGCGGAGTATTATGGGGTGTTTCGGGAATGATTCTGTTTCTGCCTTTTGTAGCCATGTTACGCATAATTTCAGGTCATTTTGAAAAATTACAACCCTTATTTAAACTACTAAAAAGCAATGAATAATTTTTACAGATCCAATTCCTCACTTCATTAATATGAGCCACAAACAAACGAATTGGCATTTACTCAACCCGGATGAAACTGCTTTAGAGTTAAAATGTTCTTCGAAAGGGCTTACCGACCAAGAAGCTAAAAAGCGACTTTTAGAACATGGCCAAAATCAGTTGAAAGACAAAAAAAAGCGTTCGGCCTTTCAAATGTTCATTTATCAATTTAAGGATTTGATGATTTTGATTTTGGTTGCGGCAGCTATTGTTTCCGGGCTTATTGGCGATACCACGGATACTTTTATAATACTGGCCATCATCTTAATTAATGCACTAGTTGGTTTTATTCAGGAATACAACGCAGCCAAGGCTATGGAAGCTTTAAAAGTAATGGCCAGCAGCAATTCTCAAGTTATACGCGATGGCAAAACCACTGTTGTTTCATCTTTGGATATTGTAATTGGTGATTTGGTAAAACTGGAGGCCGGAAATATTATACCCGCCGATGTTCGTTTTATAGAAACTCATGCTTTTAAGGTGGATGAATCTACATTAACGGGTGAATCGGGCAATGCTGATAAAAACAGTCATAAACTAAAATCGGGAGAATATACTTTGGGTGACCGAACCAATATGGGTTACAAAGGTACAATAGTTACAAATGGACGTGCGAATGCCTATGTTGTAGCAACCGGAATGCATACAGAACTTGGTCATATTGCCAAACTTATTCAAACAGATGATAAAACCACTCCACTTCAAAAACGACTAACTGAATTTGGCAAAAAGCTAACTTTTGTAATTTTAGGAATATGTGTAGTTGTTTTTATGATAGGTTATTTAAGAGGGGAAGACATATTACAAATGTTGCTTTTCTCAATTTCGCTGGCAGTGGCAGCCATACCTGAAGCCTTACCTGCTTTGGTTACAATCGCATTAGCATTAGGAGCAAAACGACTGGTAAAAAACAATGCACTTATTCGCAAACTTTCGGCAGTAGAAACCTTGGGTTCGGTAACATATGTGTGTACTGATAAAACGGGTACCCTAACTTTAAACAAAATGACGGTTCAGGAAATCTTTGAAATTGAAGGAAACAATCTCCCCGGATTTTCAGATTTCAAACCCTTGCTTGTGTCGATGGCTCTTAACCATGATGTCTCGAAAGGTGATAAAAATAAATTAATAGGTGATTCTACAGAAGTTGCAATGGTTGAATTTGCAGCCCAACATAAACTTGAAAAAAATAAGCTTGAAAAAGAATTTCCGCGTGTAGCAGAGTTGCCTTTTGATTCTGTACGAAAATGCATGACTACATTGCATCAAACCAAAGAAGGAATTTTGGTAATTACTAAAGGTGCGGTGGACGAATTGAGCAGGATGCTTACGGATAGTGAAAAGAAAAGAATAAAGGAATTTGAAAGCACCTCCGATTCTATTGCTAAAAAAGGTTACAGAGTAATTGGCTTTGCTGCGAGAATGTTGAAAGCACTTCCTGAAAAAGACAAAATAAAATCGGTTGAGGAAGATTTGACTATGATTGGTTTTGTTGGAATGATTGATCCACCCAAACCTGAAGCCAAGCAAGCAGTTTTAGATTGCAAGATGGCAGGAATAATTCCTGTTATGATTACTGGAGACCATAAAATTACTGCTGAGGCCATAGCAAATCAATTAGGCATTATTTCTACCGGCGATGAACTGATTTTGGATGGCATCGAACTTGGAAAATTGCATGACAAGGAATTTACCAAAATAGTTGAAAAAGTTAGGGTGTACGCCCGTGTTAATCCCGAACAAAAACTTAGAATAATAAGCGCCTTGCAAAAACGAGGACATTTTATTGCAATGACAGGCGATGGAGTAAACGACGCACCGGCTCTAAAAAATGCAGATATTGGTATTGCCATGGGCAAAAATGGCACGGAAGTGGCTAAAGAAGCTTCACACCTAATTTTACTTGACGACAATTTTGCTACTATACTAAAAGCCGTAAAACAAGGCCGACGGATATTCGACAACATCTTAAAATTTATTAAGTACATACTTACCGGAAACCTCGGCGAGATATGGGCTATTTTACTCGCTCAGATATTTAGTCTTCCACTCCCTTTGTTAGCCATCCAAATTTTATGGATCAATTTGGTTACGGATGGATTGCCCGGTTTGGCTTTGGCATCGGAACCTTCGGAACCAAACATAATGAAACGCTCTCCTCGAAATCCTGCCAAAAGTGTTTTTGCCGATGGAATGGCCTGGCATATTTTGTGGGTAGGGTTTTTAATGGGCGCCGTAACTCTTGGAATGCAAATGTGGTCTATGGCTAATTGTAATGATCATTGGCAAACAATGACTTTCACAGTATTGTGTTTTAGCCAAATGGGACATGTAATGGCTATTCGCTCTCAAAGCGTTTCACTATTTAAAATGAATTTATTTTCAAACAAAAAGATTTTGGGTGCATTACTTTTAACACTGGTATTACAACTTTCAATAATTTATACACCCTTTGGAAATTCCATATTGAGTACGCAAGCACTTACCTTTAAAGAACTCATGCTTACCCTTTTGGTCTCCATTATTGTTTTTGTTGCAGTAGAAATTGAAAAAATTGTGATTGCACGTTTAAAAAAAAGGAAAAATAGAGATTAAAAACACAATTAAAATCGAAAACAGGGTGCATTTTGTTATTATGTAACTCTTGTTACCAAAAGCTCTTTCTCTAATTTTTACCTTTGACAAAACGTTTAAACAAACATCATGAAATTCTTTAAAACTCTTTTCCTAATTCTTGGTTTGATAACCAATTTAGCAATTTATGCTCAAAACGCACCTTTTAATATAACATTGGAGGCTGTAAACATTCCTGAACTTGGAGGTTTACAATCTTATGCTTTCGGTCAACATGATGGCAAGTGGCTTATTGTTGGTGGTAGATTAGATGGATTGCACAGAAGACAACCCTTTGCCACATTTGATATAGCAGGGCATAATACCCAACTAATTGTTATTGATCCGGTTAAATTAAAAAAATGGACGGCTCCTTTAAGTTCCTTATCCAAATCACTGCAAGAGCAATTAAGTTCAACCAATATGGAGTTTTATCAGCATGATGATTATTTATACATTGCAGGAGGTTATGGTTATAGCGCTACAGTCGGTGATCACACAACATTTGCAAATCTTACGGCAATAGATGTACCTTCAACAATTGAAGCAATTATCGACAATAAAAGTTTCACAGGCTTTTTCCGCCAAATTCAAGACAATCAGTTTCAGGTTACTGGCGGTTATTTAGAAAAAATATACGATGATTATTATTTGGTGGGCGGACAAAAATTTATTGGCAGATATAATCCAATGGGCCCTGACCATGGACCCGGATTTACACAGGAATACACCAACCAAATTCGTAAATTTAGCATTGATGATGATGGAACCAACCTTAAGATAATGCACGTAAAAACCATCACAGACACCAATAATTTACACAGAAGAGATTACAATGTTTCACCACAAATAATGCCAAACGAAAGCGAAGGGCTAACAGCATTTTCAGGTGTTTTTCAAAAAAATGTTGATTTGCCCTATTTAAATTGCGTAAATATTGACAGCGCCGGTTATACTGTAAACAATGCCTTTACTCAATATTACAATCATTACCACTGTGCCAATCTATCAGCTTATTCAAAATCGCAGAACCAAATGCATACAGTGTTTTTCGGTGGGATAGCTCAATATTACGATAGTGGTGGAATTTTGGTTCAAAACAACAATGTGCCCTTTGTAAAAACCATTGCACGAGTAACTCGTAATGCATCCGGATTAATGCAGGAATTTAAACTACCCGCCGAAATGCCTTCATTGCTAGGGGCTGGATCTGAATTTATAATCGACGAAGATCTTTCTTCATATAAAAATGGAGTAATAAAACTTGATGACCTCACAAAAGACACTACTACACTTGGCTACATTTATGGTGGCATAAGCAGTTCAGGACCTAATATTTTCTGGATTAATGATGGCACTCAAAGCTCAGCCAGTAATACAATTTTTAAAGTAAAACTTATTAAAAATGCCCAATTAAGCATTCATACTCTTAATGAGCAAAGTTCAGGCACTTTAAAATTGGAAGTATATCCCAATCCCAATCCTGGCAATTTTATGGTTAAGTATAACCTTACCAAAACTTGCGATGTAAGAATAAGTATCTACACTATAAATGGTAAAAAGATTGAAGACAAGGTGTTTGAAAAAATGCCGGCCGGCGAAAATGTGTTTGAAAAACGTATAAGAAACCTTGAAAACGGCGGTGTGTATATGATTACAATCGAAACGGATTATGAAAAGGCTACCCAAAGAATAGTTTACGAACCATAATAAAGCTTGTTTAAAAAGATTAAAAGCACCTACAACGAGGGATATTTTCCCTTGGTCGAACTTTAAAATTATTTAATAATCAAATCGAACTTAATTTCTAATTTCACGTTTTGAATAAAAACCCCAATTGCTAAGTTGGGATAATAACCTCACAAACCTGAAATGAAAATTAAACCCGAAGAATTAGAACAACAAGGTTATTTGCTTATGGATAACCTTGGTCACAGAGATATTATTCCATTTGTAAAAAAGTATATTAAAACCAAAACCTTTTATTCAGTTTTATATAAACTAATCAATGTAATAGCAGCTTTCCTACTAGGAATTTGGTTATGGAAATGCGATTATTACAATAATGTCTCCATTGGAAAAGGCTTAAATTATTTGTCGTATGGTATTTTTATGGCTCTGGCATTAATCCCACTTCACGAGTTTATCCATGTTTTAGCCTACAAATCTCAGGGTGCAACAAAAACGTCGTACGATGCCAATCTAAAAAAATTTTATTTTATGGCCATTGCAGATCAATTTGTTGCCAATAAAAAAGAATTTACAATAGTAGCTTTAGCTCCTTTTACTGTTATATCCGCAGCACTTTTAATAATGTTTATTTTTAGTGGACCATTATTTTCAATAACCATTCTTAGCACTTTTTTAACCCATACTGCTTGTTGTTCAGGAGATTTTGGTTTGCTCAGCTATTTTGAAGTTCATAGAGATAAAATGATTGTAACGTACGACGACAAGTCCAATGGCATTTCTTATTTTTATGGAAAAGAATAAACGCAAATTGAAAGTGGAAGGTTTGTAATAAAAATCAATAACCACATTACAAACCTTCTCACAACTTTTGAATACAAAAATTAGAGTTTATCTAATTCTGACAAAAATTTAAAATAAACTGTGAAAATTGCACAGTTCATTATTATAAAATACTTTAGGTAGATAAAGTGTTTTAATCTTTTTTCTCCACTTGGTTTTTATCTAAGTATTTGTCAATTAAGCCAGGTATTTTCTCAAAAGCAGCAGCCAAACCACCGGAGGATTTAGCAGGCACAAAAGAGATTTCACCTCCTTTTGTCACCAAAAAACCAACTGCAGTCATTCCAAGTCCGGCACCTCCGCCTGCTCCAATACCTTCACCTTGAGCTGCTTTGGAATCTTTACCTTTCCCCTCTCCTTCTCCTCCTGCAAAACCTAATCCTACTGACATAACGGGCACACAGGTAAACTCACCTAATTGAAATTGTTGACCAATAATGGTTTCTGTTTTTGCTTCCGATTTAAGAAAATCGGTCATTTTGCTAAGCATTTCATTAAAATTTGTCATGGCTATTTTTATTTGATTTATTTGTTTGATTTTGTAAAAATTAAAGCACCGATTAATCGAGCCAAATTATTTTCAATTAGTAAAACGAACTTATTTTCATCCTTAAAGTTTATTGAAATATCCAGTTGAGTTCTCAATTTAATGAGATGGAACACAGGAAACAATAAACCATTGGTTGGCATATCGCCTGTATCAATTGAAAGCTTAAATTTTCTCAATCTAAAACTTTTAATAATTGATATAACTTTATGTTTTGAAATATTGGATCCTCTATTCTTTGGACTACGAACACGTTTTACTCCTTGTTTCTTCATAGAAAAAATATCCCAAGACTTCGTCCATTTCAAAATCTTAACTACAATAAAAATTGAGTCTTGTTTCATAATTAATCTAAGTTGAAACCAGCTATGAAATTGAAATCTAAAAATTTGCCTTTCAGTATCTATTTCAATATAAAAAGGGGCAAACAGCAAATAAAAAAGAGCTAAACAAAGAGTAATAATTACTATTAGCCACCCCATTTTTTTGTTCAAAATTAGGCTTCAAAGTTGAGTTAATGTATGATAATGGTTAGTAAACGCGGATGATTTCAATCATTAAAACCAATAAATGAACTAATTATACCAAAACTTATGCTTTCACGTTTCAGCTTATATGTTGATGCAAAGAAAATTACTGCTTATTTACTTCTTGGCAATTCGTTTTTTAGCCGTCGCTCAAACTGATTTTTATACAAGACTATCAGAAGCAGCATTACAGCTAACAAAGCAAGCCGTTGTTTACGACCCCTCCTATTTTACAATAGATTACCCTAATGGAGATATTCCTCAAGGCAAAGGGGTTTGCACCGATGTGGTAATTAGGGCATATCGAAAATTGGGTATTGACTTGCAAAAAGAAGTACATTTAGACATGAAATCAAATTTTGATAAATATCCCAAAAACTGGGGATTAAAGAAACCAGATACAAACATTGATCACCGGCGTGTTCCAAACTTAATGGTATTTTTTTCACGATTTGGAACTAAAAAACCAATAACACAAAATGCCGATGATTATCAACCCGGAGACATTGTTTGCTGGAATCTTGGAGGAAGCATCACTCATATTGGTATAGTGGTTAACAAAAAATCAGTAGTTGGTAATAGATTTATGGTAGTTCATAACATTGGTGGTGGACAGGTTTTAGAAGATTGCTTGTTTAATTACACGATTATTGGCCATTACAACTACCGGAAATAATAAAATTACAAAGGGCTATCTCTAAGAAAATCAGTGCCTTTTGAAAGAAAAACCAAAGAAATAAAATACCTGTATTTTTCTAAATAGCTTTAGCAGGTAATACACTTACAATCGGCTCGGGCATTCATTTCTAAGCCTATTCTAATTTTTTTATTATATTTGCGCTCGAAATCCAATATGGAACTAAAAAACCATACATTTGACTAAACTTAGTATCTTAAATTAATCGTCTCACACTACCAATAAATTGAAAAATATTCTTGGAATTTCGGCATTTTACCATGACTCAGCAGCTTCGCTAAGTATTGGAGGAAAGGTCATTGCCGCAGCTCAAGAAGAGAGATTTACACGCAACAAGCACACAGCCGAATTTCCGGTAAATGCGATAAAGTTTTGTTTGGATGAATCTGGATTAAGTATTGACGAATTAGATGCCATCGTTTTTTACGACAAACCACTTCTCAAATTTGAGCGACTTTTACAAACATACTATTCATATGCTCCCAAAGGCCTATTGTCTTTTTTAAAAGCAATACCGGTTTGGCTAAATGAAAAAATGTTTCTTAAAAAACTTATTTATGATGGATTAAAAGAGGTAGGTGTTTATGAAAAAAAGAAAGTAAAATTACTCTTCCCTGAACATCATCTATCGCATGCCGCAAGCACTTTTTTCCCATCGCCTTTTCAAACTTCGGCAATACTTACCATCGATGGAGTGGGTGAATGGTGTACAGCCTCCATCGGACTTGGTGAAGGTAACAAAATCAAGTTTTTAAAGGAAATGGAGTTTCCTCACTCAGTAGGATTATTGTACAGTGCCTTTACATACTATCTTGGTTTTACAGTAAACTCCGGAGAATATAAACTAATGGGACTTGCACCTTATGGCAACCTCGATTCGGAGGAAACCAATCGCTTTATTCAACTTATAAACAAGCATTTAGTTGATATAAAATCGGATGGTTCTATTTGGCTCGACCAATCCTACTTTAACTATGCTACCGGATTAAGGATGGTAAACGATGCTAAATGGGAAAAATTATTCGGTTTTCCACGACGTGAATCAGAATCTGAATTACAACAATACCATTGTAATTTGGCATTGGCCATACAAAAAGTAACTGAAGATATTGTAATAAAAATGGCTCTTGAAGCCAAAAGATTAACCGGTTCAGAAAATTTATGCATGGCGGGAGGAGTTGCATTAAATTGTGTGGCAAATGGGAAACTATTAGAACAAAATATTTTTAAAAATATTTACATACAACCTGCTTCAGGCGACGCCGGCGGTTCACTTGGGGCAGCCTTGGCAGCCAGTTACTTATATTTTGACGAAGATAGAATAATTAACCCAAGC
>Ga0154020_10005023_pt1 | contig 15708 bp, 24 predicted proteins | sample Klosneuvirus_201_FD_109709 | JGI IMG/M metagenome (GOLD analysis project Ga0154020, IMG submission 109709) | Active sludge microbial communities from wastewater, Klosterneuburg, Austria - Klosneuvirus_20160825_MG | ecosystem: Engineered > WWTP > Aerobic digester > Activated sludge | place...
TAAAACGTCAAATAACACTAAAGTAATACAATTTGATCGAAAATATCGTTAAGCAGACGAAAGCCCCCTATTTGTCGGCAAATGTTTTTTTTAATGTTATGAAAGAATTTAATTTGCTTTGATTGAGCGTGCTCTAAACAATATTTAATGCAGCGAATTCTCCTTTTTGTTAGTGTATGTATCTGGTTTCGGGTGGGTTCGGTAACTGCACAAGACCCACAGTATTCGCAATTTTATGCTGCTCCGCTTTATTTAAACCCGGCCTTTGCCGGTGCTACTGGTCAAAATCGCATAGGTATCAATTATCGAAATCAATGGCCGGCCATCGATGCAAACTTTAATACCATTTCGGCATTTTATGATACGTACATTGAAGACAAGAACAGTGGCGTGGGGGTATTGCTGACGCGCGATCGGGAGGGTATTTTGGGACTGCAATCGATCAGCCTCGCGTTTCAATATTCTTATGACCTTCGATTGACGGAGGGTCTTTCTTTTAGACCAGGGTTTCAGGCAGCCATTTACAATCGTTCGATCAATTTTGATAAACTTACCTTTGGTGATCAGTTCGATCCATTAACAGGGGATATTATTAATGCACAATCTGCGGAAGCGTTAAACACAGGCGAGTCAAAATTCTTTCCGGATATTTCTGCTGGTGGATTATTTTATAGCAAAAGTGCGTGGTTTGGATTTGCGGCTCATCATTTAACACAACCCAATCAATCGCTTATTGGTGAAGAGAGCCGGTTGCCTATGAAACTTTCGGGGCATGCGGGATTTAAATTTTATTTTAAGCCAGGCGAGATGGGTGATGGGTTTTATACCCGACCGCGCGAACGAAGTATAGCGCCCGCAATACAATACCGTCATCAGGGCGAGTTTGATCAGATGGACGTAGGTTTCTATTTTACTTTTGATCCAATTATCATTGGTACCTGGTACCGGGGTGTTCCTTTTAAAACGGTTAACGGATTTACAAACAACGAGTCGGCTGTGTTATTAATCGGCTTAACTAAAAGAGGACAAAAAGATATTCTTAACATTGGCTATAGCTACGACTATACTATTTCGCAACTTGGTGCCAGCAGTGGGGGAGCCCACGAGTTCAGTTTAGTTTATTCGTGGTCAACGCGCAATCCGCGAAAGCCGGCAAAAGATAAGCTAATGATTCCTTGTCCGGATTTTTAAAGTTGCTACTGGATGCTAGATACTGGCCGCTGGAAATGGCGACACATCTTATTGATTACTGAATTCTTATCTTGGATTGGCAGGTTAGAAAAGATGACGTTTGTGTTCGACCACTGATTACCGATCACCTTTTACCATTCTCTATTTCTCTAGTATCAAGAGACCAGTATCCAGTTATTCCTCACCATGTCCATCAATCTTACAAACATCGTCATAGCCTAAATGTACCAACGCATCGCCTGCATTGGCAACTGGATTATTATTTAATCCAACAACATATCCTGCGGCTGGAGATTTAACATTTTCTTTAAATGCACCGAACGGATCGGTAATAGCACCAATCAGTTGGTTCTTTTTTACAAACTCGCCCGATTGAATGATAGGTTGAAAGAGACCGGCATACTTGGCCCGTATCCACGATGAACTCCAGATGATCTTGTTTTTTGTTAGTGGTGCCGGTGCCTCATCGATCATATTTAAATGTTTCATTAAACGAAGTGTGCCGTTTAAACCCTCTTCTATTGCCTGTTGATCGTATCGAATGGATTCGCCCCCTTCATATACGATAATATTCTTTTCGTGTTTCGCAGCAGTTTGACGAAGTGACTGCGGACGAAACGGTGAATCGATGGTAAACGGTGCATGAAAGGCCATGGCCAGTTCTGCATTTCTTTGATCTTCCATTACACATCGCACTTGCGGATAGTTTGTTCGCATGGAGCCCCCGGTATGAAAGTCAATACCATAATCAATAGCCGGAATAATTTCGTGCGTCATATGCCAGGCTACCCGCGATGCGAGCGAACCACCCTTGCTTCCCGGAAAGGATCGATTGATATCTTTTCCATCAGGTACTTCGCGTGAATAATTTAAAAAGCCATACATATTAATGATGGGCATACATAGTACTGTGCCACGCTTAACCTTATTGTATCCATTGTCGAGGATGCGCCTCACTATTTCCATTCCGTTAATCTCATCACCATGCATGCCTGCAGTAAGAGACAATACCGGCCCTTCTTCTAATCCGCGATAAACATAAATGGGAGTATCAATAAGTGTGCGTGACGGAAGTCTTGCAATGTTAATATTGATTTCAGTGGATTCGCCCGGACGAATTATTTGTGATGCGATGGTTAGGTCTTTCATAGATTAGTCTATATTCTTGAGTATATAGTAAATAGTATTAGTCGATAGTCAATGGTCCATGGTTAATTAGTTGTAAGAGTAACTTACCAAGGTAGAGATCCGACTATTGACTAAATACTATGGACTTTTAAGCATTAACCTTGTCCTTCTGGATTTTTTTCTTGCCGGCATGCTGCTCGATATATTCATAAAACTTGGATGCAATATCCAGTTTGGTTGCACCCTCAATACCTTCAAGGCCAGGCGATGAATTAACTTCAACGATTAAGGGTCCGCGTTTGGAAGGCAGCATATCGACACCGGCTACGCCTAATCCCATTTTTTTAGCGGCTTCAATGGCAGCATGTTTTTCGTGACGATCGAGTTTAACAACGGAAGCTACGCCACCCCGATGCAAGTTAGATCTAAATTCACCTTCGCGGGTTGCTTGTCTTTTGATGGCACCTACTACTTCTCCATTAACAATAAACGCGCGGATGTCGGCACCTTTTGCTTCTTTAACGAATTCTTGTACAATGATTCGGGTTTTTACACCATGAAAGGCTTCAATCACAGATTGAGCAGCTTTTTTATTTTCAGCCAATACAACCCCCAAACCCTGCGTACCCTCAAGTAATTTGATAACAACGGGTGCACCGCCTACTGCCTCAATTACGCCCTCTGTATCTCTCGAGTAATCCATAAATATCGTCTTGGGTAAATCCAGACCAGCACGCGAAAGAATTTGAAGACTGCGTAATTTATCGCGTGATCGGATTAACGCTTGCGATTCAACGGCACTAAAAACTTTCATCATTTCAAATTGACGAACCACCGCTGCACCATAAAATGTTACCGAAGCCCCAATGCGTGGAATAATGGCATCGAAATAATCAAGCCTGCGACCGTTATACCAAACCATCGGGTTTTTCTTTTCAATCAAGAGCACGCATTTCATGTGATCGATAATCTCCACCTTATGGCCACGTTTTTCACCGGCTTCTTTCAACCTTTTGGTGGAATACAGCTTTGGATTTCTTGAAAGGATGCCAATATTCATGAGCTCTGTTGTTTGTGTTCGAAAGATAAATCTTTTTTAGTCACGTCAATTAAAAAGCGCTTACGCAGAATTTTGCGACCCAGCAATACCGGAAATCTCAGGTTACCCCGGTTGCTCAAAGAAAATTCGGCCTTTATCAGGTGATCGTAAATTTTAATGGATGTTTTGATTACATACCGAAGTTCGGCCTCCCCAAACGAATTTTTTATTTCTCTGCGATCAAATTTTTTAAAAGAAAATTTCATTCCTGTAAACTCGGGATGTTCTTCATCCAAAAGTACGAACTCAAGTTTACCATCAACGATCTCCGCCCGGCTGCAATGTAAACTGCAGTTGTAGGCTCCGGTGTCTATCTTAGCATGAATATCCGTAAGCCCGAGGCCGGGTAAGTCAACACGATCCGATCTTCCAAGAGTATGCATGGTTAGGAGTATGTTTCAAGCTACCTCAATTTCTTAAAAATAAAAAAGCCCTTCCGATAATTACCGGAAGAGCCTCAATTTTCAGATTAATTAACTATTAATCTTTTGATACTTTAAAAGAAACAAGGGTGTTCTCCCATTTCAGTACTACATTATTTTTTTCAACAGCGATGTTAAAGGTTTCAACAAAGCTGGCTGGATTGCCGGGCTTCACAGTTACTCTTATAACATCATCTGCTTTATTATATTTGTAAGCACCCCAATCGATGGTTTTGTTAACAATAATTACCCATTCGTTTTCTCCAGGGATTGTGTAAAGACCGTATTTTCCTTTGGCTAAGGATTTTCCTTCAATCTTTACATTTTCACTAAACTCAATAGAAGTTGTTGCATTTGCACCTGTGCGCCATACTTCTCCGTACGGATTGATTCCTCCCAACATCTTCCTGCCTTTAGCGGAAGGCTGGTGATAATCAATAGTTACTTTCACTCCATCAATGGTTCCTTCAGCTTTTGCTGGCGGGCTTGGCATTTTTTTGTCCTGTGCCATTACACTTAGCGAAAAGACTAACGCTATTAGCGTGAGAAATATGCTTGCTGGTTTTTTCATACTGTTTTTGTTTGGTTTAAAATCGGTTTTGATTGTCACATATCGTGCCAGTTAGAAACGCAAGTTGCCTCTAAATGTTCGAAAGCTATCCGATTTAGTTGAATTATTTTGACGAGCGGCTGCTCTTAAAGGAGTTGTTCGATTTGTCGCTTTAAAAATTCCGACTGAGCAACACCCGATTGGCGCCATTTGGGCTCTCCATTTTTAAACAAGATTAACGTAGGCACTCCTTGTACTTGAAATGACTGGGCTATTGACGGATTTTTATCAACATCAATTTTTACAATCTTTGCTTTATCACCTACTTTCTTTTTTAGGTCCTCCAAAATGGGTTTCATCATTTTGCAGGGGCCGCACCATTCGGCCGAAAAGTCAACCAGCGTAGGGGTATCACTTTTAATCAGTTCGAAAAAATCGCCTTTAGCCATTTTAATTTGAAATTGCTTCTACTGAAGTTACCACAATTTTAGGGATCATGATTACATTCGATTTGATTGAGTTAGAAATCAGGCAAGCTGCTTCGGCTTTTGTTAATACGCGCTCTGCACGCTCACGATCTTTTTCATGAGAAATTGTTACAGTCGGTTCCAGAATTACTTCCGTCATTAAATACTTTCCCTCCACTTGCTCAAGCTTACCTTTAGAATCGCATTGGAATGCGATAAACTCTAATTTTGAATTTTCGGCAATAGCCAAAAAGGTAGTCATTAAACAACTGCTTACCGATGCAGTGAACAAATGCTCGGGTGACCAGATACCGGGAATTCCTTTCGGAAATTCGGGTGGGGTAGCCACGGCAATGCATCCCGAGCCGTTAGTGGGCACATTTAATTCAGGTGAACACATGATTCCCTGGCGATCTTTATTCCAGGCAATTTGTACGTTGTAAAAATGCGCATCCATAACTTTTAAATTTTATTTTGAAGACTCATCCAACTTCCACCATTAAAAACCTGTGTGTATCCTTTTGATTTCAACATACTTTTAGCTGCGCCACTGCGCATACCCGAAGCACAACAGGTTATAATGGCTTTATTTTTATCTGTAAAGCGATTTGTATTATTGCTCAACTGATCTACGGGTATATTTAATGAACCTCGTATATGCCCACCTGCGTATTCGCCCTTTGTGCGAACATCTAATACAATGGCTCCTTTTTTTACTAGTTCTGCGTAGTCTACTTTTGGTCCTAAACCAAAAAGACTTTTTAAGGCTTCCATCATAATATAGAAACAGCTTGTGTTTGTAAATGATTCACGGATAACCACGAACCGCCATCATAGCAGCTAATTCCTTGTTGCTTTAACAGCTGCGAGGCCATGGCACTACGACCACCCGAGGCACAGCATAAAATAAGGGGTAATTTTAAAGCTTTTACTTCTGAAATTCGTTGGGTTAGTTCGTTTACAGGAATATTGATTGATCCGGCTACATGGCCGCCTTGAAACTCACCGGGTGTGCGCACATCTACAATAGTGCCTTCTTGATTTTGAATAATTTTTTCTACGTTCATATTAAATTCAGATTTTATTTTTTTCTTTTTGAAACATACTAAAAAGCAGGCCGCCCATCAGCCCACCATATAAAGAAGAATTAAGCGGACGGGAAGTAATAGGACAAGAGCCTGTTAAACAGCCAATTTGTTGCCAGTATAAATATCCGGCACCTAACCCAATAATTACACCCACTAGAGTTGGCCAGTATTGTTTAAGAATTGTCATTAAGATTCTTTCTTAGCGTGCTGAGCCCAAAGGGTAAGTACAGTGGGCAGAAACTCACGAGACCGGTCAAAACAAAAATAGCCGCTAGCCCTAGTGAGATTAAGGCAGTTGTGCCTGAAATTATTCCTGTATAATAGAGCGTTACTATAATCGCTGCGAGAATCACCCGGATAACCCGATCAGCAGAGCCCATATTCTTTTTCATTTGATTAGTTTTTGTTGATGATGCAAAACTAACAACACGGAATCTAAGAGAATGTGATCTAAATCACAGAAGTGTTATTTTATTTCGTGAAAGATTGACTAACCCTTCGTTTTCCATCTGCTTCATAACGCGTGAAACAGCCTCGCGGGCTGTACCCAGTTCATCCGCTAATTGCTGATGAGTTATTTTTATTTCTTTGGAGCGATAGAGTTCTGCCTTTTGTTTTAAGAGTTGGAGTAGTCGGCTATCTAATTTTTGAAAGGCAATGGCGTTAACTGCGGTGAGCAGTTCTTCAAATCGTTTATGGTAAAGCCGGAAGATAAAATCAGCCCACTCCGGAAATTTCTTAACCCATTCACTCGCTTTTTCAACCGGAATGAAAAGAATTTCCGCATCTTCTTCAACAATCGCTTTCACCTTACTGGTTTCATTATGAATGCCGCCCAAAAACGACATAATGCAACTTTCTCCAGGGGTTATATAGTAAAGTAAAATTTCATGACCGTTTATATCGGTTCGCATCACTTTTAAGCTGCCGTTTAATACAAGGGGGATTGCCTTTATGTAACTATCTTCTTGTTGGATGACAGAACCTGCCGGGAATTTTTTCAATTGACCGTAGGTTGTAACTTCTTCCTTTAATAAGGTTTGAAAAAGCGAATCGGTGGCAGACATTGTATTTTAAGAGAGTAAGAATAAGAAGATCAAAGGGAAAATAATTCCTACTAGAGCTAATTTCCAGCCGCGGCTCCAGAAACTATTTTCGCCTTTTTGTATAAACATACCTGTGCAGGCAATAACCAACATAGCTACACCAAAGATGTCGGAATAATAAATCCACCATTTACTGGTGTCTACATGTAGTTTAGTCATTTGGCCGAGAACCGGGGTGGTACGATACGATTCAATTTTTCCTTTGCCTGTAGTAAGATCAACCTGCACATCATTGTTAATGTAAGAGATTCGAAGATTATCACCATCCACTGAAAATCTTCGCAGGTTATCATCAATCGCAAACTCTTTCGTAAAAGCGTCAATGAATTTATCATTTACCGAATCCTTTATTATCAATTGTTTGAGGGTTATTTCTTGCGAATTATAGTTGTAGCGTCTTGGATGCCATACCTGGCGGTGATTTAGAAAAATCCCTGAAAAGGAAAAGGCTATGATTAATCCTAAAAAGAAATAGGCAAGATCGCGATGTGTATTGCGTGCTGTAAGTTTCATGAATGTGTGACGTATTTTATTTTAGACAATTGTGTTCTGCTTATTTGCCGAATGGATTTAAAGCACTTAAGGCACGTTTGCCGCCACCCATTTTGTTCATAGTCTTCATGAGCTTGCGCATATCTTCGAATTGTTTGAGTAATTGATTCACCTGCTGCACTTGGGTTCCACTGCCTTTGGCAATTCGGTTCTTACGACTCGGATTTATTTTATCTGGGTTTTCTCTTTCTTCAATTGTCATGGATCGAATAATCGCCTCAATGGGTTTGAAAGAATTGTCATCAATATCAACGCCTTTCATGGCTTTGCCCATACCCGGAATCATGCCCAGCAGATCTTTCATGTTCCCCATCTTTTTTATTTGCTCCAGTTGAGATAGAAAATCATTGAAGTCGAACTGGTTCTTTCGCATTTTGGCATTAAGCCTGCGTGTTTCATCTTCATCAAATGTTTGTTGCGCCTTTTCAACGAGACCCACCACATCGCCCATACCCAAAATCCGGCTTGCCATCCGATCGGGGTAAAAGCGATCAATCGCTTCCATCTTTTCACCTGAGCTTATAAATTTAATAGGCTTATTAACAACCTTGCGGATGGAAAGTGCAGCACCGCCCCGGGTATCGCCATCTAATTTGGTAAGTACAACCCCATTGAAATTTAAGCATTCGTTAAATGTTTTGGCGGTGTTCACCGCGTCCTGCCCCGTCATCGCATCCACTACAAACAAAGTCTCTGATGGCTTGAGAGCTTCTTTCAAAAGAGCGATCTCATTCATCATCGCTTCATCTACAGCTAAACGGCCCGCGGTATCTACAATAACAACCCTGAAATTATTTTTCTTTGCATGCTCGATGGCCGCCTTGGCTATTTTAACTGCATCTTTATTTTCAGGCTCGGCATATACTTCCACACCAATCTGCTCGCCCAAAACTTTTAATTGATCGATAGCAGCAGGTCGATAAATGTCGCAGGCTGTTAACAGTACCTGCCGGCCTTGTCGCTTCAGGTAACTGGCTAGCTTACCAGAAAAAGTTGTTTTACCAGAACCCTGTAGGCCGGCAATTAAAATAACCGCTGGGTTGCCTTCTATGGAGATGTCTTCACTCTCGCCCCCCATGAGCAGGGTGAGTTCATCGTTGGTGATTTTGGTTAATAGTTGACCGGGTGAGATGGCTGTGAGTACGTTTTGGCCCAGCGCTTTTTCTTTTATTTCGTCTGTTACTTCTTTGGCAACTTTATAGTTAACATCGGCATCGATTAACGCTTTGCGGATTTCTTTAACCGTGGTGGCAATATTAATCTCTGTAATTTTCCCCTGGCCTTTCAGGTTTTGAAAGGCTTTTTCCAACTTAATACCTAAACTATCGAACATGAGCGGTTTTTTTTAAGGCCACAAAGTTAATAGCTAAATCGTATTAGGGAAGCGGGGTGAGGGGAGTTAAATGAAAAAACGAAGAATAGGGCCTATTTTATTCCTTTCCCTCTTTAATACCCAATAAAGTTAATTCAACAACAATCAGATTTTTGTTGAAATTGGAGTAGAGCAGTTTTACGAGATCTTTGTTTTGCATTTCGTTTGCAAAATGAAATCCAATATCAAAATCCTCACCGTCCTGTAGAAACTCTATCACATTGCCAGTGCCTCCTCTTTGGATCAACTTAGCAAGGACAGATTTTTCTTGTTGATTAATCGGCATTTTCTACTTGGATTAGAAAGGCAAGGGATGCAACTTACTTAAAATAATTCTATGCGGATAGTTTTGGTTTTTATGCTTTTATCAAAGTTCGCTTACGCTCAGGATTCTGATAAAGGTTTAAATCAACTTTCGTGGTTGGAGGGAACCTGGAATCGCACCAACATCAAAGCAGGAAAGTCGGCTCATGAGCGATGGGTAAGAACTGGCAAGGGTGAATTGATGGGTTGGGGTGTATCTATGACTATGACCGGTAGCGATACGACCTTTGTTGAAAAGCTCAAGATTATTTATAAAGACAATGCGTTCTACTATGTAGCTGATGTTCCTGAGAATAAGGACCTAACTTATTTTAAGTTTACAGAACTTACTACAACCGGCTTTGTTTGTGAAGACCCCGCCCATGACTTTCCTAAAAAGATTTCTTATCAAGTGGAGGGAAATAAATTGAAAGCTATAATCTCCGGCAATGGCAAATCGATTGAGTATTTGTTTGAAAAGGAAAATTAACTTGATCAAGGATTGCGAAAAATGCAACAGGTATGGATGTTTGATTTTGAATCGATGAATCTCAGAGCCATGAAAGGATGATTCGAATCAGGTTAGCTTAAAAGCTTACCCCCAAACCAAAATATAATCCTTCAGGCCATCCCAAACCAGTTCTAAATATAAAATGTCCATTAGGTTTCTGTTTTCTGTATCCTATTGAAACAGACAACGGAAATAAATCATAGTACTCATTAAGTGATTTAACAAATCCACCACTTACTTCAAGGTGGTGTTTTGTAGCTCCGGTTAAAAAACCAAAATTTCCTAAAATATATGGAATTGAATATCCCCAACCATGCTCACCTCCATATCCAGCTTTAACAAAAGTTGCTGTTATTGATTTCTGTTCATTTCTCTGGAACATTCGTTCATAGTAGGCAGTGGCAGTAAAAGCATTTCCTACGCCCACATTCCCGTAAATAGCATTGTTAAACATTTTGGATTTCTTTGAATCTGGCACTACGTCCTGTGCCGCAACAGTATTTGCTATTAATAATAAAATGATGAATAGGTTTCTATATTTACAATAGACATTTAGTTCTCTTTTCATAATAGGCAGGTTTATAATTGAAATTTAAATGCGCTACTTATGATCAAATGTCTGGTATTTGAATTAATGCTAGATTCTGAATTGCGCAACCAATGGAAGTTTTTTTGGTAGAAAACCCTCATTTATTAAATGTCTACCAGGAATTTTGCGAAAAATGCAACTGGTGGGGTGGGGATGTTTGATTCTAAGTGGCCAGGCAGCCACTCAAATAGATAATCTGGATATTCTTTCGGCTATTAATTCCGTGGTATGTGTCATCGCCTCTGATTGGGTTGTTTTCTCATTTACTAAGGCAAAGACTTCTTTCAATCCGAGCGTTCCAATTTCTTGATGCGTTAACTCATTTTTTCCTACAATGGCAATAATTGGCTTACCATAACGTGTTGCAAGCTGAGCCACACCCATTACCACTTTACCGGATAGTGTTTGAGTGTCCATTTTGCCCTCGCCTGTTATTATCAGGTCCGCCCATTTTATTTGTTCCTCAAGGTGCAGCATCTGCAGAATGAAATCAATACCACTATTAAATTCTGCATTTAAAAAAAGCAGGGCGCCCGCACCCAAGCCTCCTGCGGCCCCAGCACCTTTAAAGTTTACCTCCTGGTTACTTTGACTCTTTGCTACTTGTTCAAAATTCCGGAGACCCCAATCAAGTAGTTGAACAGCTTCTTCATCGGCACCTTTTTGGGGTGCATACACATAGGCTGCGCCATTTTTTCCGTAGAGTTCGTTATCCACATCGCACAAAACAAAGAAGGAGATTTTCTTATTGTTTAGGATGAACTTGTCGAATTGAATTTTATAAAGATGAACCAGATTTTCTCCGATGGGCGCCAGCGTTTTATTTTCCTGATTTAGAAATTTTACCCCTAAGGCTGCGGCCATGCCTAACCCAGCATCGTTGGTGGCACTGCCCCCAATGGTAAGAATGATTTTGTTTACGCCACGGGTAATCGCATCGGCAATAAGTTCGCCCGTTCCATACGTGGAAGTTTTTAGTGGGTTACGTTCTTCTTTAGATAATAATGCCAGTCCCGATGCGCTCGCCATTTCAATGAATGCAGTGGAGCCATCGCCTGAGATTCCGTACGAAGCAGTTATTTTTCTGAATAAAGGATCTGATACTTCTGCAGAAATCATAGAACCCTTCGAATGGTCTGTTAGTAATTCGCAGGTCCCTTCACCGCCATCGGCCATCGGAATAAGTTTAATAGAAAGTGCGGAATCAATTTTTAGCAATCCACTCTCAACAGCTGCACAAACTTCTTTGGCTGTTAGTGAACCTTTAAACTTATCCGGTGCAACTAAAATGTTCACAATAAAATAAATAGTAAAATGGAGGTAATAAGTACCGTTATGCCCTGTGCCAGCGTTATCAGTGTAAAACTTTTATACGCATCGCTTTCGCGGATACCACTGAATTGCGACACAACCCAAAAATATGAATCATTGGCATGCGAAACCGTCATGGCTCCACCACCAATGGCTAAAATTAATGTGGCTACGGAAGTGGCGGATGTAAATCCCGCAAGGATAGTTAACGGTGCTAGTAAAGAACTGGTTATAATGATAGCTGATGTGGAAGATCCTTGTGCGGATTTTAAAACAGCTCCTAAAGCAAAGGCAATTAGTATAAATAGTATGCCGCCCGATTGCGAGCCTGCAATCTGCTCTTTCAAAATCAAATCGATGCCGCTTGATTTTATGACTGCTCCGAACGAGCCGCCTGCACCGGTAATAAGAAGTATTACCCCGGCATCTTTCAATGCTTCAGAAATCCAGGCAGGCGATTCCTGTCTTTGTTTTTTCGAGATCAATAGAAATGCACAAAGGAGTCCTGCAGATAAAGCAATGGCAGGGTTTCCGATAATTTGGAAGATGTTTGTCAGCGCTTTAAAGGCCGGAATTATAGTTGGCAATGTAGCACAGGAGATGAGTAGGATAGGAAGCAGCAGCGGAAGAAATGCCAGAACAGTGTGGTGATTACTTTTTTCAAGCGGGGCATGCGTTATTTGTACCGCATGGATTTTGGCACCCATTTTTTTTGATAACCAAAACGCAACAAGCGCAGCCGGTATAGCCCCAATCAATCCGATTAAAATTACCAGCCCCAGATTTGCGGTTACTCCCAAATTGGCGGCCGCAGCTAAAGGACCCGGAGTAGGGGGCACCAGTACGTGAGAAGTATATAATCCGCTGGACAAAGCAAGAGATAGTTGTGCTTGATTTATTTCGGTGGAGGTAAGGGCGGGTATTAACCGGGACAAGATGATAAAACCTGAATCGCAGAACACAGGAATACCAACCACCACGCCAATCATGGACATGGCGACCAACGTTTTACTTTTACCAAACGCATGGATAATTTTTGCTCCAATACTGGTCATGGCTCCGGTTCTTTCCATCACAATGCCCAGGCATGAACCAATGGCCACAAGAAATCCTATTTGTTGCAACAACAACCCAAAGCCCGCTTGCATGGTAGTTACTGTTTCTAAAACAGATTTGCCAACCAGGGTTCCAAAAATCAGGGCTGCAATGAGTAGAGAAAAGAAGGGATTTAGTTTTAGGTATCGTGAAGTGGCAATGAGAGCACCAAGGGCAATAGAAAGTGAGATGGCGATTTGGATGCCCGCCATTATTATATGAATCGGATAGTTTCTATTTCTCTCACCTTACTGAAAACCTTATCTGCGGAGACTAATGGCAGTTGATAGTAATTTGCAGTGGCAGCGATAATGGCATCAGGCAGTTTTAATTTATACTTGATGCGGAGATCAATAGTTGCTTTTTTAATTTCTGTGTTCAATTCTAGTAAGATACATTCATCGAGAAAATTTCGAATTAAGTATCGATCCTCACTAGTGAGTTTTTGATAAGAAAGTGATTCGAGTTCGGTAATAAATGAGATATGCAGGATATTATGATTGATGATTTCCTTTGCGACAGGGTGACCATCTAAAACTGCTATAATGGCGTTTGTGTCAAGTAGAATATTATTTCCACTCATCTCGCAATTTTCTTTGAAGCTTGACTGGGTTTCCTTTAGCTTTTACTTTCCCCACATACTTACTGATGTCAACGCCAGATTTTTTAGCTTTAACAGAAGCAAATATTTTCTCCAACTCTTTTTTTGATGGCTTTGATTTGATTACAGTTTCCATTTAAAAATTGTTTAAACAAAGGTAATTCATTTTTTAGATACGGAATTGAATGAAAGGATAAGCTTGCCCTGCTTTAAATTCAGTGGTGTCAGCAGGCAATTCAATAAAACCATCCACCTCTTTCAGATTGGCAAAATCGCCTGAACCACCGCCAACTTGCGGGTAAGCCATTAGTTGGCCTTTTTCATTTTCTACTTTTACCTGAAGAAAGTAAGTTAACGCGGGCTTGAAAGAAAAATCTTTTGCCAGAATGGTGTGGCTTGATTTTATGTTGCCCCGAAGACTTTTTATAAGCCAGGGTTTTATATAGCGATAAAAGCACATATAAGTTGAAACCGGATTCCCCGGAAGGGCAAACACGATATGATTGGATGAAGTGCCGAACCACAACGGCTTGCCTGGCTTTTGGCTTACCTGATGAAAGCGTTTTTGAATTCCATTTCGCTCCAGTGTTTGAGGTACGTAATCAAACTTGCCTTTCGAAACACCTCCTGAGAAGATTAGAACTTCGTAGTGCGAAAGAATTTTTTTTACCTCGGCTTCAAGAATCTCGGGTTGGTCGGGAATATGAAACTGATCGGCTGGACAACCCAATTCCAATAAGGCAGCTTGCAAGGCATAACTATTTGATCTTCGGATTTGATAGGGGAGTGGTGTTAGATCCACAGGCACTAATTCATCTCCACTCGAAATAATGGCCGTTTTAGGAAACATCGAAACCGAGACAGTCTTTTTACCCACCGAGGCAAGCAAGGCAACTTCGGCAGGAGAAATTATTGTGCCGGGCGAAAGCAGAGTTTCATTTTGCTTGGCATCCTGACCTTGATGGTGAATATGATCGCGGGGATTTAATTTTTGAAGAAGAAGGGAAGCGGACTGATCTTTAATGTCCAGATCTTCATAGCGAACAACGGTATCGGTGCCGGTAGGTAGCATCGCTCCGGTCATTACTTCAATACATGAATCATTATTGTTTAACTTTTTTGGTTGTTCACCAGCGGCTTGAATGCCTTCAATAGGAAAGTTTCGGTTTCCGTTCTTGAAAGAATCAAAACAAATTGCAACGCCATCCATAGCTACGCGATCGAATGGTGGAAAATTTCGATCCGCCCGAACTTCTTCCCGTAAAATTCTTCCACAGGCCTGTTGAATAGCAAGATCCTCTTTTCCAGTTTCCATGGAATGCGAAAGAATAATTGCTGTAGCCTCTGAAACGCTTATCATGATTTAATTAACTTTGATTGAATACTGCGGATTCGAAATTTTAACTAATGAAGAAACAATTTACACATATTGACGCCACGGGCAACCCCAAAATGGTGGATGTATCACACAAAAAAGTGACCAAACGCGTGGCGCGCGCGCAGGCTATTGTCGTTTTAGGGAGTGAAATTGTATCGATGATGCAGGGAAACGAGTTAATCACGAAAAAAGGACCGGTTTTTCAGACAGCTATAATAGCTGGAGTGATGGCTGCAAAGAAGACACATGAACTGATTCCGTTTTGTCATCCCTTAAACCTGGAGGACTGTAAGATTAAGACATCTATTAGAGATAATACAGCAATCATTGATACTGAAGTGACTGTGACCTCTAAAACAGGTGTAGAAATGGAAGCGTTAACAGCTGCTTCGGTGGCCGCACTGACTGTATACGATATGTGTAAAGCACTGTCGCATCACATCGTTATAACGGATATAAAACTGATGAAGAAGACAGGTGGGAAGAAAGATTTTCTGCGTAAACAGTAGCCGGAGAAATACTTTGAGTCCACATCGTTCCAAAACGGGAAATTTTAATTTTTTCCAGTAAGTAGCAATTTATTAACAGATTACAAGACTTGACATTAACTGATTGTAGAAGTAAATTTTTGCGCAATCGAATGAAATTGAACAATTAAAAAATCAATAAATATTTCTCGAACTTTTTAGCTCATTAAATGTTAAATTTGAGAGTCTAAATAAAATGTTGGTTATGAAATTAATTGGAAAAAATATCCTTGCAGGGTTTCAGCTTAATCCGATCAATCGGGATTTGTTGATTGTAATTTCGGCAGGCATGTTTATCGCTATTGCCATTATCAGTTTGCTAGTAATGATTGTTAGTCAGATTTAGCAATAGCCTAATTCACCGAATTAAAAGCGTCAAAGAAGTTTGACGCTTTTTTTATGGATGCGCGGAAACCCA
>Ga0154020_10005024_pt1 | contig 15708 bp, 22 predicted proteins | sample Klosneuvirus_201_FD_109709 | JGI IMG/M metagenome (GOLD analysis project Ga0154020, IMG submission 109709) | Active sludge microbial communities from wastewater, Klosterneuburg, Austria - Klosneuvirus_20160825_MG | ecosystem: Engineered > WWTP > Aerobic digester > Activated sludge | place...
CTCTGAAGTCGAAGGTGAAGAAGAACCAGGGCCTCGAGTGGCGCAATAAACTCATCACTCAGAAGGCGAAGCGCATCGAGCTTGGCCTCGAGTAAGATACCTCTAGCTATTAATATTTTCATTAATTGTGTTTTATTCCTGCGACATATTTCATGTCCTGTCAAGACTCTCGATCTGAACCATGCAATCTTGCATCTAAACCACTTTGCAATCTCCCCCATTGTGCTTCCCTTCCACAACGATTCCTCTTTTCGCAGACGATTTCTCTTTTCGCAACTTCGACAGCTTTTGTATCTCTCACATTGGAAGGTATGAGACGGCCGGCAGAGGAATCTCGGGGAAAGGACAGACTTTCAAAAAGAACTGATCGGCTTTGCGCCAGGCGTTGTGGAGATTTCACCTTCAATTCGCACCTTCAATGTCTTCTCGACAAGGTTGTAATTTCTATCGGAGTCATCGCAGTGATCTTGTCGAGATCTCTGCCAGAGCACTCACCCTCGACATTGAGCAGAAAATCTCAGCAGCCGTTGACTTTCATAAACATGCTCCCGGGAGCTGTTCTTGCGCAAATGTCTTTTAAATGTATCAACGACTTACATATTTATATTATGCTTACATTGCTCGTCGTTGCAGCGCTCGTGCCAGGTTGCAGGTTGCCATGCCTCAACGATGCATTCAGTTGCAGGCTTGGCAGATTTCTGTGGTCCCCTCAGAGCTCAGATCAGAGGCGTTGCTCCTCGCCATCATTTCCTTCTGAAGCCGACTTGTGCGCTATTGCAAACTTGCAGTGCTGAGTTTGTTCAGGTACCGTACAATGCTCCTAGGCTCGGCGTGCACGCCCGCGGTCCGGCCAAGGAGCCTCCTTTTTGAACACCTGCTCTCTCCTCCCCTCTCACCACTTCACCCACAGCCCTAGTCCTGTGAAATATTTTTCAATTATTTTATTCCGGATGGGGCGGTGAGAGATAACCAGAGGCCACACCTGTATCGGAAATTTAAAGTCCGTTTCTTCCGACGACACACGTTCTCTCCGGAAGAAGGCACGGTAGGAACCTAGGAAGCGCCCATTTGTGATCATTGTCCAGTTTGGTGGATCGTGTTGAAATTACACCCAAACTCCCCTAGGCATGGATTTTGAGCTGTGGACGTTTGAGAAGATCGAGTGCACCACCGCACCCTCGACCCATGTTGTCAGCGTCGACCCTTCTCCGACCTCGTCCTCCTCTGGGCGCTCCAATCTCGTCCCTAGGAGCGCAAATTCTCTTATCCGGTCCCATGGTGATGTTATAGACGCCATTGTGACGCGCGTAGGTGACGGCGAAGGTCAACGGCGGACTTCCGCGTTAGTCGAATCCTGTACAAGCGACTCGATTCACTCGCCCTTATGCGAAGGAGCTCCCCTCACGGCGACCGTCGTCGATCCCAATAATATTATCAAATCTGATTTAGATGAATTTTCATCGCTCCATGTCGAGGACATTCAATTGAAGCCCTCGTCTTCTCCGATCGAAGTTATAGATCTCGAAGCCGCCCCGGAACGGCGCACAACTCCCTCAACTCCCTCTCTGTTCGATGTCGAGCCTTTCACATTCAAATGCTCCGAATGCGATATCAAGGCGACAAGTGCAATTTTGAGAGAGAACCATGAAGTGCTTCACCCCCAAGTAGGCGATCAAGATGGCCGGAAGTTGCCGCGACCTAACTCCCCTTCCTCCCACACCTCCAAGCCACAACTTCAAGGGGGCCCAGCTCGATATATCAATAAGATCACAAAATGCAAACAGTGTGGAGTTCTGGTCTCTGGCAACGACGAGATGGCTCACTTTGAGCAACACCGTCGCCAAAAGGAACTTCATCAGTCACTCAAGTGCACCCAATGCTCAGCCTCCTTTGAGCAGCAAGAGATGCTCGATGCTCACCTTCACAAGAAGCATGCGACGCAAAAGTGGACATGTAATGCATGTGCGCGCGTCTTCCGATCCCGCACAGAGATGCGCATTCACCTTGCTGGGCACGTCGCCAACAAGCTGTTCCCTTGCCGCCGCTGTGATTACATTGCCAAAACGGAACTTCTCCTCGCCGACCATATGGAAAAGCAGCACTTAGGGCGGCCTTTTGCTTGTCCATCTTGTGATTTCAAAGGGCGCTCGAACGTCGACCTGGGCTACCATATCTCACAGGCCCATAAACGATAGGCCCACGAGAATTGCTATCGAGTTTGCCCTTCCTTGGAAGTGTATTGTTGGTCTTGTTCGTGTTCACCGTTCAATCAGTATCAAAAAAAAAAAATGGAATGACTCATATCCTTCTATTTTCACAAGATGAACATAAAATTGCCTGAGCGGGAACCACACTCAGTGAAATCGTCCGGAAGTTCGTCTCCGGGTTGGCTTCGTCTCTGACTATGGCACGAAGAATGTAATGATATTAACGTTGTTATGAGCACGTGAGAGCTATTTTTTGAGCTTGAGGGCGCTGGTGAATTGGCCGGTTTGGAGGCCAACGAGTGACGAACTGGAAATGCTCGAAGGGCGCTTAGAGCGCACAATAGCATCGTCTGATTTGGTGTCTTGCTTGGTAATGGTATTCATCAGCGTCTCGATAGAGTCCTTGTACACGGGCAAGAACCTGAGACCACAACAATATGAGTAGGAGAGCACACGATGGGGACGCTGGCGACATGGGTGGCAGCACCTCTTCTTCATGGTGTCTCCGCGACAGCCAGCAAGGTGGGCGTTGATTACTACCAATGACTGTGAGCTGATGACGAGCTCCAAAAAGACGAAATTGAAGTGATGTGTACCAAGCTGGATAAAGAACTCTTGCAGTTCCGGGCCAATCTTGAAGACAGGGGGGAAGGGGATGGGCGGGCCAAAGTTAGGAACATCGCTCGCGAGTTTGATGACTGAAATGCGGAAGCGATAGAAACCCCTAGAACATGCAATGACACCAGGGCAAGCGATATTCATCTTCCTAGAACTGATGCGTACCCAACTTCGGAAGGGGGAAGCTCGGTCACGAGAATGACGATCTGGATAAACTGCGAAGGGATCTGGCGGACGTCAAAAGGCTTGCAGCCGAGCTCCTGGTAGACTACCATCACCACGTTATTGCCAATATATCGCTTCTTGCTGACCTGTAATGGATGCCTCGTGAAACCTTATCGCAAAGAAATATGGTGAATGAAAGGCCGCACGTGGCCCTCGGTGGTGGAGGGCATGAAGGAGGAGACTTGGAACATGACCTCCACGTCGCTATACTTGGCATAGAGAGATTTCTTTCCGTGAGAGTCCTCTGTAAACAGCCTCCTTTTTAGCAAAATGAAAAAGGACGGGATGGCAAGACTTCGCACGGAATGTGTCCAAGCCGCCGGCGTAACGGTGAGGAGGGAACTCGTTCCAGCCCTTGAGATCGATGACTTGGCCAACGCAACGGAGGAAACCGTCGTAAGACGCGCCTCCCTTCGCATTGGCGAACCACTCCTCTTCCGTTGTCTGGCCCGGCTTACATAGCACAATGCCTATCGGAATCTGCTTGGTCACCTGCAAGCAAGGAAGTTAACGCGGAGAAATCCGATAGATCAGGTGCCGGTACCATGGGATCCGTAGACTCATAACGAGCAAAGACGTCGTCAAAGTTGGGTTTGACGAGGTGGCGGAAGTCCGTTATGGAGTAGTCCGATACCATTAAAGAGATGATGTAGCGCGCATAATGGCGCCAGTGCGTCACCACCGTCGTGTCGGGGAAGTCGTCCTCCAAGACCACTACTTTGAAAATGCCCTGGAAGAGGGGAATTATGGTAGAAACTCTTGCAAACCCATCAGCAGATAACGCAGCACACCTGCTTCGTAGCGATGATTCCACGAACTGCAGTTGCCATAGTCAATCCCAAGGGCTACGGGGGAACCTATTAGAGACCAAGTTTTTCAAGGAAGATAAAGAAATGTGGTACCACTTTGTCGAGCATCACCGTGGCAATCAGTGGGGCACCAAGTCCGATGCGACCAACAAACGCGAGGTAATCCTCACCGCGGAAGTGTTTCTCGAACCAGGGGTCGTTAAAGTCAAAGTACAATGGCCACTGCTCCGCCGAGTTGTCGACTGTGCCGCTGTAAATGATCGCATCGTCCGGAACTCCATCAAAGGTCTCTGATTCCTGTCGAAAAAGGAGATTTCAGCAAATATCGTCCCTTGGCAAGATGAGAGAGGGGAAAATGATCGAACCGTGGAAACTATATTCTCAAGGGACTCGACTACCAGTGAGATTGCATCCAGTTCGTTGCGAGGAACGGGTCGACGCCGGAGAACCAAGGACAGTGTTCGTAGATCTTGCACGACCTCGCGCAGTTCCTTGTGGGCAATACCTAGGAAACAGAAGTAAACGCCGATTAAAGCAAGAGTGTGAGGAAGGAGGCACGCACTCGCCGTCGGGTCAATGCGCGCGGGAGTGGAGCCACTCATCGATGCAATTGATTGAATATCGCGTGCTCTCGTATCGAGACCACGACGCGTGAGCTTTGGGCGCGACAAAGAGAGTGGCGACGGTGGGCCAATGGAGTCGCCCGAAGAAGACTGCGGAGTTGCGCCAATCGCGTCGTTCACCACCGGAGCTGGAGGGGCAACGGTCGGAGTAGCCTTCTCGTCCTCCTTTTTGGGTTGAGCTTTTTCGCTCTTTTTAGGTTCTTCTTCCTTCTTAGGCTCTTCTCTCTTCGGCTCATCTTTCTTTGGTTCTTCCTTCTTCCCTTCTTCCTTCTTCTCAGTTTTCGTCGAGTCTTTTGGCATAGATTCTTTCCGTTTTTTGGGCGATTTTGGCGGCTTCGATTCGGCTTCGTCTTCGGATTCAACGTCCCTGACGCGCATGAGCTCCTTCTCCAAGCTGCCGCTGTCGTCATCGCTGTCGTCTTCGATATACGTCATCACGGCCGCATTGACCGGGGCATAGGCCTTGACGGGGCTAAGAAGAAGCTTCTTGATGCTCTCTGCGCTCACAACGGGCGCCTCCTCGGTCTTGGCGGGGCCCTCCTCGGTCTTGGCGGGTTCCTCCTCGGCCGGACCCTCCCTCTTGGAAGACTTGGATTTATCTTTCTTGACCTTCTCTGCTTTGTCCTCTGACTTGGCACGGCCGTGGCTTGAGTGAGACTTGCCATGGGACCGATCCCTATCAGAGCTCTTCCTCTTGTCGTCTTCTTGCTCGCTACTCGGCTCACGACTGAGCGAGCGAGTGTTCACGTCGGTGATGCGAACCTTGATTGCCGAATGATCGTCGTCACTATCTTTGCTCTTCTCGCGCTTGGGTGCAGATTTGGAGCGCGGCTCGGGCTTCTCTTCACTTTCCTCGAACTGTTCGCTCATGATGGTGCTCAAGATACGCTCGCGGAAGCCACCTGACGAGATCTCAGAGTCTTCGAACGCATCGTTGTTCAATTTGAGGTTCTTTCGCGCAGCCTTGGACCTGCGAAACGATCCAACAAGCGAGCCGTCAGGGTGCCGAGCGAGGCCGCTCGTGAGAGAATCCGTGATGCTCATGGTCAGTGCATCCGCTCCGCTGCCGCCGTCAGGGCCAGAGCGGGCGCCAGGATGCTGCTGGGTCCACACGTTTTTGTGGTCGCTTAAGATCTTGGGGACGCGGCTCGACGTGAACGTCGAGTGCACCTTGGCAGCAAGAGCAGCAACCTCGTCATTCCGGATGAGATCATGGGCAATACCATCGGCCAAAGAAATCGCTATCGACGCGAGGTTAAACATGAGTAAGAATTACAATATTCCGAGACAGTGCGAACCTTTGGTGGCGACTAAATTTATGCGGCTAAGACATTGGGCGAGAACCTCCAGGCGATCATTCTCATTCGTGATGAGTTCCTTTTCCTCAAGAGCCCTCTTCATTTCGTCGACGGCCTTATCGCTAAAACTGGAGGCAAAGAGTGTCAGCATGGACGAAAACGTTTTTTAAATAAAAGGAAAATGCAGAGGCTACCGATAAAACGATGAATTGTCCATGAAAAAAGTGCTATCGTGAAGAACGGGAGCCATCACTTCTTGAACAAAGAGCTTCTTTAAGAAATTCAGCGTGTGGGGACGAGTCCAATTGTTCTGCTCGATGACAGTCTTGGACAATTCTTCGCCTTTTCGGGGAAACGGAAGAAAGTTCAGACAAACTCTCAAAGTAAAATGAAGCATTGCGGACCAGTAAAGCAATCTTTAAGCACTTTGCCGTCACGTAGGGAGATGTCCTGGCCCTTGACGACGGCGAAGACCTCCTCGAGCACGATGATCTCGCCGAAGTCGAGGTGTAACGACTCGGCGGCCATGGCGAACGGAGAGGAGTGTGGTGTCCGCGCATCGCCCGAGGCTTCCAGACAAGTCTGCAAGGTGGCATCCTCGAGACAGCGCTTGTGGATGCACATTGAGCAATTGAAACACTTGTAGCCCGTCTTACCAAGGATTTCTTTAACGAACTTGCCGCAGAAGCCGCACCAAGTTGGTGAGGAGAAGCGCGTTGGCCGAAAGTCGTGCTTGGCCTCGACCTCGGTCACACCCGTTGGAGCACCAGGTGAACGTGGTGATTTGTAAACGTTCGCGGAGCTTGGCGAAGGCGCAGCGAGCGACGCTGAGGGTTGCGAGGCCAAGCCGACGGGTGCGCCTTCCTCGAGGGGGCAATTTCGAGCACACGCCGAGCGACACTTGCGATGGACAAGAGCAATGCAATCAACCGCTGCAACAGAAAAATATCGTCAATTCAATATTACATTAAAATAATGGTCAATGAGGACAGCGGCAGGATTGAGGAAGGGATTGGAGCAAGGACAAGACCGAGCGACAGAGACGTTGAGGACCATGACCAACGCACCGCGACATCGATAGGCGAGCTGCCCAATGCCCCAAATCAGCTCATCACAGTGTGTGCAAAATGCTGGCTTCAAGAGTTTCTCTGCGCTAAAGAGGTGGACGCCAGGAACCAGTGAGATTGTCGACATCGGAGGAGCACTGGAGGAATCTCCCAACGATCAATAGGCAACTCCACCCACCCGAAGGCGAGAATAATGCTCTCACAATACTTGGATAATAAAATAGTAAGGAATGTTCGTCGCGAGAAGAATGTTCTGAGAAGGACAAGCTTCCACGCAGTCGGTTTTTCCATCCAGCGACATGCTGTCGTCTTGACCGAAACTCGCAAGCAACGTCAAGGCCGCAAGAAAAAATAGGCGACCATGCGGTGCGGTGACTGCGGGTCTGCAGTTCTCGCTCATTGTTATCCTGACCGCTTCGGACGAACCTCGTCGGAGCGGTGGCGCGATACAACTTGGTCACGTCGACCCTCTCTCGACCATGTCGTCGCCGAGCATCTTCATGGTGACTACCGCGCCCCCGGAGCCGCCAATTTTGAACTCGGTCCTTACCCCTGAGAAGCGGGCAGCTTTGAATGGGCGCTTCGTTGAACCCCCGGGCCCCACTCCTCGAGTTTTCGTCGATCTTACCGCTAACAGCCTCCCTGCGCCAAACCCGCCAGGGGAAGACGACGCGCCCGAATTTGCTGAAGTATCTCTCTCTGATTCAGACGAACGGGAACAACCTGAACAGCCCCAAGAGATCGCCATGCCCGACGCTGAGGTTCGTTCATCGCTCGTCCCTCGACACCCTTCTCCTCTTCACAACTTCCCCTGTAGCCTGTCGCCCTCGCGTCGCCCACCAATGGTGAAGAAGTGCGCGAGAACGAAACGAAAAAGAAAAAACGATTTACAAGAGAAGAGGACGAGCTCATCTTGAAGGTTTGAGTTTCCCCCTTTCCCTCCATTCGTCGTTGGCCACCTTGACGATTCGATCCGAGACCTCCCTACGATTATCTGTTTTGCGTTTTCGTTTTAATTTTTGTGTATGCAAGTTTTTTTTGAGTGCGTCTTTTGATCTTCAATTCACCTAGGGCGTCGAGAAGTTCGGCGAAAGCAACTGGAGCGAGATCATCAATTCTCTTTCATTGACGCCCCGAACTCCAGCCGTCATCCGCCAAAGATATTATCGGTTAAAAAAGCGAAATTTTGAAGATGGTGAGAAGGATGAAAAGGAACGCGACGCAGCGCGAGAAAAGGAGCGCGATAAAGAGAAAGAAAACGAGAAAGAGAAAGGGAAAGAGTTCACCCCCTCAAAGGAGAAAGAAAAGGAACGCGAACGAGTCGGCTCTCCGCTGCCAATGATCTTCCAAGGGAATGACAAAGATCATCCTCCTCCTCTTTCGCGCGGTACGAAGCGGAAAAGTGACGCAAACGAGGACCTCGAGGAGCCCCTCAGCAAGAAACCTCGCCAAGGCACACTGGAAGCGTTCAAGTTGCCAAAGGAGCCCCTCCCGCTCGACGAGCTGAGCTTGTCAGTGCCGTCACTCGCTTCAGAAAATTTCAAGATTCAAGAGCTTAATAAGGTTCATGAAGAAGAAAAGCAGCGGCTTTCGAAGGAACTCGCAGAGCTTAAAGAGAAGCTCGCTCAAGGCGAGCGCCTCGTCGCCTCCAAGGAAACAAAGTTCCAAGAGCAGGAAGCACGAATTCATTCGATCGACAATCTCAATAAGGATTACCGCCAGCGTGCTAAAAAGACCATTGTAGACCTGGCACGAGCGCAAGGCGAGGTACCTTGCCTTTTCTTCTCTTTACTCTCTGCGTTGATGTCTTTCCATTTCTAGGTTACTCGCCGTGAAGCTCGGAGGGTATGGTTGGAGAACGTGAGGAAATACGGTCGTATCGAAAGCGAACTTATTACTATCTCCTCAAACAATAAGCAATTATCTGAGACGTTTATCGATGGCGAGGCCTTCCGCGACCTCAAGAGCCGCCAGAAGCTTCTTAGCGCAAAGAAGGAGGAGATCAAGACGAAGAAGGCCCAGGTCAAGAAGGACCTCGCTGCTGATGGCGCTGCTGCGTACTTTCTCTCATTGGGATTTTCTCAAAAGATTATTGTTTTTTGCATCATTTCTTCTCCTTTGGGGTTAGGTCCGCGTTGAATCTCGAGAACGAGATCCTGGCGTCGCAGTCAGCTGCCATAACCGCCGAGGAGAAGGAGCTCAATGCGAACCACGAGGTTCCTTTCCATTATTGGTGTTTTTGTGGTAATTAGCGTCAATCTGGTCACCATATTTCAATTTTCAGCGTTTGATCAATGAGAAGACGTTACACTTGCGCGAGACTCGGCGAATCCGCGACGAAGATCAGTGCAAGCTGAACCATTTTCCATTGCTCAAAGATCGCTTCTTGGTCACTGAGCTGCTGGGAAAGGGAGGTTTCAGCGAAGTGTATAAGGTAACCGTGTGGTGATCCTGTGGTGATACTTTGATGATGACTCTGGTTCTCAGGCATTCGATGTGGAAGAGCTCCGCATCGTCGCTGTGAAGGTTCTCCAACTAAATCCTCTTTGGAGTGACCAGCGGCGTGAAAGTTACAAGAAGCACGCCGTCCGCGAATACACCATTCATAAAGAGCTAGTTCGCATTCTTTCCTTTGTTGATACTATGTTAGACTCATCGCTCGGTTTCGGTTAGAACCACCCCAACGTCGTTCCTCTTTATGATATCTTTGAGCTCGACGCATACTCTTTTTGTACTGTCCTTCAATTCTGTGGTGGCGGCGATCTTGACGATCATCTCAAGCGCAATGGAAGGTCCCCCATCCTCATTTCTTTTTTCCTGGTCAGTCCTCACTCTCCACTACTTAGCTTGGTGCTCAAAGAGGCGCGCGTTATTGTCGCCCAGATTATTGAAGGTCTGCGCTATCTCCATGAACGCGCGCAGCCCATCATCCACTACGACTTGAAGCCTGGAAATATCCTCTTTGATGCCGAAGGCAAAATCAAAATTACCGACTTTGGCCTCTCGAAACAAATGGAGGACGATGTGAGTGGTGAGATGGATCTGACCTCACAAGGCGCGGGCACCTATTGGTACTGCTCGTTCTGGCTCCCTTTGAGCTTGAGTTTTATGTTTGGCGGTCGTGCTAGGTACCTTCCTCCTGAATGCTTTGAGCGCGGCACGCCCAAGATATCCCCCAAAGTTGACGTTTGGTCCTTGGGAGTCATTGCCTACCAGATGCTCATCGGGCAGAAACCCTTTGGCAACGGCGTGAGCCAGCAAGAGATCCTCCAGCAGCACCTCATCAATCCCAATATTGCTGTCGAGTTCCCCGCTAAGCCCGCCATCCCAACAGAGGCGCAGGCATTCATCAAAGCATGCCTGACCCCCAAGCCCGAGGAGCGGCCCACTGCTGCCTACCTGATGAAGAAGGAGGCCTTCCTCTCCTTTATGGCGCCGCCACCGAAGCCCTCCAAGACTGCTCAAAAGTAGGCCAAGACACCTTTGCAATATCGCTGACATTGGTGGAATACAATTATCGTGGAATTGCGTTTATTTGATGGGTCGTCTCCAACTTTGTGTTGCTATCACAAGGGAGCCTTTGGAGGGGCGATGAAGAAGGCTGTGTTGATAAAGTCCGCAAGCAGTGGGTTGTAACCGCTCCTCGTCTTCGTTGCCGCTGTATTCGCGAATTGCTTCATAAACACTTTTGTCTTCATTTGCTGGGACGTCAGCGGGGCAGAAGGGTCGGCGCTCACAATTGCATGGTGCAGGATCTGCAGATAGTCAAAATTTGTAGGGAAGAGAATGTCGAAGGCTCCGAGCTCGGCCGTGAGATAGGAGCTGAGGTCAATCGTTGTGTTGCCATGTGTTTGCTGCACAATCGGCGCATTGACTCCGCGCATCGCTCCTGGGAGCGAGTCGAAGTCGGCGAAGATGATGCCGTGATGCGGGAAGCACTCCTTAACCTTCTCGAACAGGAGCTGGGCGCCCGTGGGAATATAGACCGCCTTGGAGAAGCTTACCAGCGATGTGAACGAGAGAGACCATTTTAGTGAGGCCGCGATCTTGTCCAACGTCGCTGACAGTGAAGTTCCAGCAACGGGAAACAGCAGCGAGTACATCATCTCGCCCGCCGCCGCCTTATCGAAGTCCTTCTCATGGAACAAGAAATTTCCTTTGATCCCTCGCGAGGACGCCACGTACTGAAGATGCCGCCGAATTATCGCATCATCTACTGGTAAGTGAATTTCGGAGAATTTTCCTTCGGCGCTCTTGTGGACGAGCGTCATGTAGATCTTGTTGCCGGCAGTGAGGATGACCTTGTCGTGCGGCAAGTTGTCGAGGATCTCTAGGCCCATGATGAAGCCATACGATGGGTCTGGCCGCCGCTTCCAATCAAAGATGGACTCGTTCACTATTTCCAATTTTTGAAGGTGGTCCCTATCAATGAGAGGAGGTCACCTTCGATTTGGTGTAAACTCGGCATCATGACGGGGATAGATAGGCGCACTGCAAAGTTTTCTTTTGAATTTCAATAAAAGGTTTGCTGACGTCAATGATCTTGGCGTGTGTCCTCGCGTAGATGGCACGATGGTCGCGCTGAAGGTAGTCGAGGACCAACTTCATGTTCGTTCCATTGCCAGCGCCAATCTCGCATAGATGGATCGCGCCTTCATAAGAATTCTTTTGTACAGACTAGTAAAGGGATGGTGTCAATGAAAGAGAGGCGGAATCGATTCAAGGAAAGGAGAGAGGACTTGGACAATGAAATTGGCGAGGGCCTCCGAGTAGTGCGGCTTGAAGAGCTCCACAGGCGTAAGGAACCCCTGCGACGCCTCATACTCGCCAAATATCGCTTTCTAAATGAATTATATATATGATGACATTATAAAAGTTAGTAAATTATGTGAAAAAGGAAAATACTCGATAGTCGTGTTCGCCGAGGAAAGAGGCAAAGTCGAGCGGCTTCGACGACGAGACGGGGGCCGAGCGCGCAAAGAACGACTGCTCTTGCTTGTATAAATGGTCGGCAATATGTCCTCGGAGCACGGTGCCACTCTATACGATGAATGTGAGACTAATCCAAGGCCATAGAGGGCCCAGACATGCCTTTGGCGTCTCGGTGGAATACCGGCGAGAGGACAGTCCTGTGACGGTACTCTGAGAGCGCCGCAAAGCGGTCCTTATTGGACCCACCAACTTCATTCGCAGATAGAAATGTTAAGAATTATATAAAGAAGATCTTCTTCTCCAAGGGAATGTTGTAATCTCGTGGGTGAATGAGCAGAAGCGATTCGTTTAATTTGGCAATAATTCTCGATTTGGAATCAACCCCAGCCCATGCATCTCTTTACTGGTTCGTTCTGTCGAGAATTTCTGAGGTTCTTGCCACGAGTGAATGCCGTGGCAGCGGCCTCTGCCACGACTTGGTCACTCGATATATTTGCTCGGCAATAATTAAGGCGAATATTGTGCGCCTGACACGCGCGCCCGTTCGCCTTCAGAGAAAGCCGCTGAACCCCGAGCGCCGCCGAGCCGTCAGCAGTCGCCTCTCCGCTTATCGTGCACCTTCGCACCAAGCTTGCCGCGCCCCTGAACCTAGTCGCTCCGCATGTCCTCAAGAGCGAATAAAGATGGTGCGCATGGTCATGTCCCTTCAAAGTCCGCTCTTGCTTATGGCGCAGTCTGCGCCTTTGATTCGCCCTTTGTCCTCCTCGCCTCACGCTGAGCCTCTCTGCGTTTCTAGGCGCTCCACGCCACGAATGGCACGCCTCATATGGCCCGTCCATGTTTCCCGAGCGCTGGAACTTTGTGGACCTCGGCAAGCCCCACAGCGAGGGCGCCGGCAACGAGAGCTCCCTGCTGACGCAGATGAGCACTGTGCCGTCGCCGACGACCAACGCCGTTGACATGGTGCCGTAATGCTCGCCCCTCTGTCCTTGCACCTCGCTCACATCTCTCCGATAGGAATGGTACCAGAAGCGCGTCGAAGAGCTGTCGATTATCACCGAGGAATTGAAAATGCCGCTCAATGGTCCGAAAACAAATTTTGCCAATCCATTCAGCTGTTGTCCGACCTAATTACCTCATTTATTAGCGCTGAAATTGTTGTACAATGCGCTGCTCGAGTTGGACCAGTCGACGATGGACACGGAGGACGCGAAACGCATTCAGTTCGCAATTGCCCAAGCACGCCTCGTGCTCAATCGGTGCCTCTTCTTTTCCGAATGCTGACGTTGACGCCGCAATCTCCAAGCCGTTACTCTAATTTCGGGGTTTCTTTTTTACACAAACTAACTGGATGAATCCTAAGGTCAAATGGAAAATTCTGAAGAAATGGAAATTGGGATGGAAGGAATAGAACGGAGGCGAAGGAGTCGAAGCTCACTGATCGATCATCTTGTAGGCTAACACAGGCGAACGGTCCGCTCTTCAGTCGGCACTTCCCGTGGATCCCGCTGCCAGTGCAAAGCTCCATCATCGACCCGGATTCCTTCCACGTAGGCGACTTTGTGTCGGGCATCATCTCGCCGCTAACCGTCGGCGAGTCCAAAACGCGCTTCTCCGTCACGATTGCCTCGGACACGCGAATGATGAGGAAAGGTAGATCCTCTTTTCTTGTTTTCATTACAAGAGCAATTGCATCTCGTGGCGCTCAGGCAGCTCTGCTCTTTCCAGGCAGCTCGCATTCTGATTTTTCGTTTCTGTAGGAAACTCGCGGGCGCTGGCGAACATTGTGGGTCACTGTATCCAGACGGTGATGTTGCAATCGCCTTCGTACGTGAACATCTCGATCAAGGACACGAACGATCACTCGATGCTGCACCTGGAGATGGAGAGCGATTGTGCGCCCTCCTCAGCCGCCACTATCTCGGACCACATTGCCATTGCCAAGAAGCTCGTCCAAGGCGTTGGCGGCGCATTCTCGTATGTATCTGGCCGCGTATCCGCGTTGTCCTTCACGCTGCCGTTGCCGACGCCGCTCGAGCCGACGACGCCGACGCTAAGCATCCCGCCGCCGCCGGCAATGACGCCGACGACAGAGGAGCCGCCGGCCAAGCGCTTCAAGGGTAGCGACGGCTCCAACACCAACAATGCCAATGCCCACGACGAGGAGCACCTCGACCCCATGGCCGAGGAGGAGCCAGACGGAGGCCACGAAGTTGGCGACGACGCCTTTGATTCTGCTGAGCCCCTGCAGGATTGGTTCGACTCCCTGTAGTCGTTCCCCTCCCTTCACCTTCACCCAACCTATCGATCAACCCAACCCTCCTTCCCTCACTTCGCTGTATTTACTCGCTCTCCTTCCTCCGCCGTCCTCACCCCGTCACCTTTTTCTTTGACCCAATTTTGAATCCTTTGAGACTCTCCTTTCTTCTCTCGCCTTAAGTGATGGATCCATGGCCGTCGTCTTTGACGATCATAGAACAGACTATATTTTGTGGGTCTTTGTCACGACCGCATTGATGCTCTTTAAATACACCATGGGCCATCCTCACTGCAACCTCTATTCTCCCATGGCGATCATTACTTCAAAATTGCCACGAACAGGGGGGGAGGGGGTATTGATTAACCAACCTTATTGCCCCATTGTCATCAGCTCGACTTTTCTTCTCGTTTATTGGGCAGCGCGGGCCATGTTGAGCATGTTGCAGCCAAAGCCTTGCACCATGATCGTGTCTGTCGCCGTGTCGGGGGCGAGCTGGAAAGAGACGCCCAGGAAATCTTTGATATGCCGCAGGAAGGCAATCCTAATGATGACCAACAATGAGCGGAGAGAGATGGCCAATCACAAATGCGTGCAAGTGATACGTACGTGTACTCAGAGAGTTTTCCGATGCGAAGGCGCGTTAGGTCTTCGGGTCCGAGCGCCATAAAGGTCAGCAATAGCGATTGGTTCGCCGTATCGACGCAACCTCCCTGAGAAACGAAGATGATCCTTATAATCGACGCATTCATAGCCAGAGGGCATACCCGCATAATCTCTTCCAGCAATAGAGAGCAGCATTTCTCGCCCAAGTCCTCGGGCAACGTCTGACCCTCGGCCATAAGCTCGGCGCTCATAAAAGCGCCTGTCGTTGATTCGGCTACCAAGGTGAGACCCTACAGAGTGAAGCAGGGTCAGCAAATGCGACGCTCCAAGGCAGCAAGGACTAAGGACATAGCCGGGGGATTGGCCGGACTCGGGGCCTTTGTAATGGTCCGTGTAGATAAACACATCGCTCACGTATTCCACCAATTTTCCTACATCGCCACTGTCAAAGACCAACAATTGACGGTTTTCCAAGGCAACGAAGACAAACCTTTGACAGCGTCAACGACGCGGGCGGCAAAGCTCGGGTTGAGGCGCGTCGTATAGCAGACGCCGCGGACGCGCTTGATCTTGCCAGGATCAATAAACTCTATCGGTGTGAGCTGCTTCACCACGGGGCATCGAAATACCACCTCGCCTCTAGGAAAAGGAGAGATGAAGCCACAAGGAGAAAGAAAGAATCGCCACATGAGGGTAAGCGCACCCTCCCGTTGGAGGCGCGCCTCGCTTTGTGATTTTGAATTCAAGATTATCGTGGATGCCAAAGATTTTCAAATTGGGCAAAGTGACTGTTCGGAAAGCGTCCACCTAATATGGAAACATTGTTGATCCAAGGCAAAACGGAGAGAGAAACCACATGCTCGAACATTTATATCGAGGCCGTCGTTGCTGTTCGTGATGCCATTGAGAGTCGCAAAGAGGTTCGTCTTGGCAAATGGCGCCAAAAGAACGAGCGCTTCGAGAAAGTAACCGATGCCCCGCGACGTGCCGCAGTCATGTTTGATCTGCAAGAAGAAAGTGAGTGGACAAAAAGGGAAGGAGCTCTTGCTCCAAAAAACTCAACAAA
>Ga0154020_10005025_pt1 | contig 15707 bp, 29 predicted proteins | sample Klosneuvirus_201_FD_109709 | JGI IMG/M metagenome (GOLD analysis project Ga0154020, IMG submission 109709) | Active sludge microbial communities from wastewater, Klosterneuburg, Austria - Klosneuvirus_20160825_MG | ecosystem: Engineered > WWTP > Aerobic digester > Activated sludge | place...
AGGCCCAGAAGCGCGGCTCAGGCGGCAAGAAGGTGAGGATATGCAACATGAGCTCTTCAGGGAGACCCATGGTGTCACTCCACAATGCCATGAAGGCATGGTGCTCGGAGGAGTGATGCTCCAAGCACACGTCCATCAGGGTGGGAGTGGTGGTGGAGGTGGCAGAGGGAGTGGCAATGAGTCCCTCGTCACTGATGTCCATGTCGTCCTGGCGGCTCAGACGGCGCTTCTTGGCAAGATGATGATGTGCGGAATCCAGCGGGCAAAAGCTCACAATGCCACGAAGACGGGTAAAAATGGGAAGGGGCGGCCGAGCAAAAGAAGAGGGCAAGCCGGAGGGCGAAGGTCACGCGGGAAAGGCGGGTGGCGCTGCCTCCTCGATTGCGGCCGCTGGGCAATGGCTAGCCCGCTGCCGACCATCTCGGAGAAAATAGGAAGCTTCTTGGCACATTCTTCGCGGCTCAATTCCCATTTTCATTCCAAGGGCCGAAGGGCATTTAGCCGGCAAGTTTGAGGAATGAACGCCAGTGATCCTGACTTAGTGCTTACACCTTGCCCTTCTTGGCATTTCTTTCGCCTCTCCTTTATCGAGGATCGTCCCCTACATTCGATATATTATTCTCACGTACATCAATAATCTGAATGCTCAGTGAGGCACAGGCGAAGGTGGTGACGCAGATTGCCCGCTCGATTGTTCCATCTCTCAAACAGGCCAAGCTCTACAAGGGTCCCTCACCTCCTTCTACCTGTTTCAGACATTATTATGAATATCTATACGATTCGGACTGGAGGGTATGAAATATGCGTTCGAACGAATGTGATTCATGAACCCCGTCTGTTCTTTGACCTAACCGCTCGTCCTGAAGAAGCAATCGGCCTCTCACATCTTTGTATATTAATTCGAATTACTTTTGAAAAGGTGATTGAAGGACGGGGGATTCTAATTTGTGGGGAATTTTCTTTTATCATGAATCGACGACAACCTCGACCTCGCCGCTTCTTCTTTGCCGTTCCTCCAGGCTCCTTAGACGTCGATTGTTCCATATTATTGCGGTGATGACGTGCCTTGATCTTAGGACAGCTGGGCAAGATTGGAGTGATTGGCGGCGCGTTCGAGTACACAGGGGCGCCCTTTATTGCGGCCATCTCAGCGATGCGCACCGTTCGGCCTTTCCTTGCGTTCCCCATCCTCTTCCTCTCTCCTTCTTATGGTTCATATCGATTGCTAGGGATGCGATTTATCATACGTGATCTGCTCAAAGGAGGCGGGCACGCCTATCAAGTCCTATGGGCCTGAGATCATTGTCCTCCCTCTGCTGAGGACCACCGATGAGCTGGCGCTCGAGCGCGGCACCGAGCCAAGTCTCCTGAGGAGTATCCTCTCTTTTTCCTGATTTTTTTCTTTTTCTTGCATTCTTTTCATCTCTATTCGGGTCGTTAAGTTTGTTTTGATGCAATTGTCTTGAGCTTCTGCCTGTGCATTACGTAATATCGTTCAACACGCTCCCGCTTACATCTTATCATCTAGCGAAATACATCCAAAGTATCTGTGATTGGGTGTCGAGGATGAGCGCCGTCGTCATTGGTCCTGGCCTAGGTCGAGATGGGCAGGTCCACGGCATGACGAAATTAGTCGTCGACTGGGCCAAGCAGAAATCTATTCCACTGGTATTTGATGGCGTACGAATGTTGATCTTATTCTCATGCGAAGAAGGTCTCTAATCGAGCTCTTATGGTGTTTTTATCTGAATTGCTCGCAAGTATTGGTGGCCTTCATACCAATTTTGGCCCAAACTTTCGCTCAGGCAGACCATTTGAGCGGGATCTTGATTTCGATTGTTTTGTATTAACGCCTCATCTTCACTTCTCCCATATCTGACTTTTTTTCGTTGGTAGGATGGGCTGTGGGCCGTTGAGAACGACCCTCTCCTGGTGAGGAATTACAATCTCGCCGTCCTCACACCAAATGTGAATGAATACAATCGCCTCTGTCAGTCCATCTTGAAGAAGGACCCCGATCTTACCAACCCTTCTGAGACCGTCGTCGAGCTCGCGAGGACGTGCGTCGGTTCTTTTTTCTCCTCCCTTTCTCTCAGGTTAAACTATATATTAGACGGAATGCGATACTGAAAATCTACAAAATGACAATCGCGAAAATATTCTCCTATTTACATTTTTTTAATTTGCTCCGGAAAACAGATTTCCAGTTTCGCCTCATTCTAATTGTAACTTTAGTTTGGGAAATGTCACGATCGTGCGTAAAGGCGATATCGATATCATTTCGGACGGAAATCATGGTTCTCTTATCCTCTCTCCTCTCCTCTTTCTTTCTGTCGTTGACTCACTTCGTTTGTTTCAGTCCTCCAATGTGATGTTGAAGGATCTCTGAGGCGAGTAGGAGGACAAGGCGACGTCTTAGCGGGAACGATTGGCACTTTCGTCGGGTGGTCGCAGCTGCCTTTCACCAAGGAGAAACTGCAGAAGAGTTCGTCTATCTTTTCTCCCCTAATTCTCCTCCTCTTTTTCTTGTTTTGTGTCGATTTTCTGAGTTTTTATTGGAACACCAGCAATCACTCTTTGCACCCTGTCCCTTCTTTACAGGAAGTGGTCCCAGCTCTTACACTTTTCTCCCAGTTGGCGAGAAAGAGAATCCTCTGATGCTTGCAGCCTATGGAGGATGTGCTCTAACTCGTTTGAGTGCTCGTCGCGCCTTTAAGGAGAAAGGTCGCTCGATGCTCGCTTATGATCTTGTCGACTTCATTGGCCCCAATTTTGCAGATCACTTTGAGGCCGAGTCCTATTCCTCATCCACTTATTCTTCTTCCATATCTAAATGACAAACCCCATTGTTCCATTTGTTTATCAAGAGGTCGCAAATACTCCAATAAATGGAATGATGAGAAGGTTTATTTGGAGAAAGGGAACAGGATCAGTATGGAGGAAGGTCGAGTCGTCAAAGCCTCATATCCTCTACCTTCTTCTCTTAGGACATCTTTAGTACCAGCCGCCGCGGTAATGGTGGTGATGGTATGGGCGACGACCGTAGTAACCGCCCCAGTAAGGGCGGCGACCGTAGTAACCGCCATACGGGCGGCGTCCCCAATGTCTATTGAATAGACAGATGAGAATTGGGTCAGCAGTTTAGGAAAGAACGAAATCAAGGAGTACTGAGCGTCCACGTCCACCTCCTGCGACTCCACATCGTTGTCATTCTCCTCAGTCTCGAGTGAGCCCACTGGATTCGCAGTGGCAAGGAGACGATCAGAGGCAATAGGCGCCGATCCCACGACAGGCTCAGTGAGTCCAATGCCTTGACCGGCATAGGCATTCTGCTCTTGGCCCACAGGTAGAGTGCCCTTGGAGCCGACGAGTCCCTTGGTGCCAAGACCCTTGGTCGGCATGTCTCCCTTGGTGGGCATGGAACCCTTGGTCGGCATTTGCCCCTTGATGCCATAGTCGACCGAGCCGCCAATGGCGTCCACTCCGCCCATGGGGTTGGCAAACATTCCGCCGAACTGCATGGAACCCACAGGACTAACGCCGAGGCCTCCAAAACCGAGCCCAATGCCGCCAAGCCCACCGAAGCCGATGCCGCCGAGCCCTGGAGGGAAGAGCGGGTTGAGGCCGAGGCCGAAACCGCCGAGCATACCCCAAGGGTTCATCCCCGCCAAGCCCGCACCAAAGCCAAAGCCCCCTAGAGGGGCAATGGGAGGAATGGCTCCAATGGCTGCATCATAAGGACCGGCGAGGCCGATGCCCTCGCTCACTACGCAATCAAATCGATTAAGGGCACTATGATCACTCGATATCACGGCAGTGGCTCGCACCTCCCTTAACGCCGCCTTTGATGGGGAGCTGCTGTTGCTGTTGCTGCTGAGGAACAAAAGGCATTTGTTGTTGTTGGGGCATCGGTGGTTCATAAGACGCTTGTTGTTGCTGCTCCTGTGGAGGCATCATGGCGAACTGCTGCTGTTGTTGCGAGGACACCAAGGCCACCGCGAGTAAGAGGACTGCAAGGACCGCCTTCATTCTCTCTTTCTTTCGTTTGTCGAGTGCAAAGAGACTGATGGGAAAGAAGTAGGGAGGAAGAGGTGGGTGAAGAAGGCAGCCCATTTGGGGGATACTGAACTTTGGCGCCATTTGGCGCGACTATCATCCGGTTTGGTGAAACGGAGGAAGTGAAGAACCCAAACTCCCTTTGAAAATTTCGTGAAGCGGAGGAAATCGCCTGAGTCCCCTTCTTCTCCCTCTCCCTCTCCCCCCTCTCTTGCCCTCTTCTTCTCCTATCCATCTTCTCAAAGAGGTTGAAGTCGGGAAAATAATGATAAAAGTTCTATTGACAAACGATCGTTGAGAGAAGCCAAAGAGTGTCCATTCTCCCTTCTCACCTGACCGTCTTCTTTCTTACATCCACGGCGACCAGCCAGTCCAAGTGCGAGCGAGGATGTTGGGGTCCGTGGCGATCTCAATAAGAAAGTCGACTTGCTGCGCCACGCTCGTGCACTTTTGTAATGGAGAGGGTGGAGAGGAAGCGGAGGAAGATGAGGAAGAGGATGAGGAGGGGGCTTCGATATGTTTGGCGCGACTCGACCCAGCCGTACCGAGCGCGAATCGCTTGAGGAAGAAGACTTGAGAATGGTGAGGGAAAAGAGGAGGGGGCAAAGGAGGCAAAAGGAGAAGGGAATAGGTGTGGACGAGGAGAGTGTTACCTTGAGGTGAGGTCCATAGGGCTTCTTGGCGTGGACACCACTGTCGATCTCGCGATGAAGAATCCACACGGGATTGAAACACTCGAGCTTACACTTGGCCATCTCCACCCTCTCCTCTGAGTAGCTCTTCAGGTCATCTTCTGGGTCTGGGGAAAGAGGAGTGAGACATATGACGGATTTGACGATAAGGAAAACAAAAAAAAGAACGAGAGAGCAACAGGAAAAGACGATAGAGGAGACTCTAGACGAGTAAGTGGTGGATGATAAGAAGAGGGAGGAAAGATGCGGAGAGGAGGAGGGGCGGACTGCTTTGGCCAGAGTGTTGAGCGAGAGCGACGCGCCTCGCGTGGTTATTCCAATCGAGGAGTGGCTCACGGATGAACACGTCCATCACTGAGAGTAGTGTCGACTTGTGCGCTTGCAGGGCACTCATCGCATGCACCATGCACGGCTGCAACAGACCTAGGCGGAAGAGTATAAAATGACTCACCGATAGAGAGCCGCAGAAGGGCAGAGTAAGGTAAGAGCGGAGAGCTATGGGAGGAAATTGAGGCGTATGTTAGTACCATCGAGTTCGAGGGGTTGGAGGAAGGAGCGGAACTGACGGGTGAGGCGGAAGGGGATGAGCTCAGGCACAGGGAGGAGGAGGGCCGAGCCAAAGGCGTGGCCAAAGTCAATACCCACCTATGGGAAAGAAGGTGAAAAATGCGAAAAATATAGGAGGCCGAAAGAGGAGGGGAGGAAGGATATACGAGGGTTCCGGTTTGCAGATCAATGAGGAAGTTGTCTGTGTGACGATCACCAATACCCGCGATATATCCCTAGATACGATATTAAAACGATGGGCATAAGCGAGAAAAAAAAGAAAGACAGCGAAAGGAGGTAGAGGGAATGACGAAAACCGCTGTACGGCTATGGAAATGGCGGCGAGGGACTTCGCGAACTGCGAGCGAATGAGGAGGAAGGCCTCAGGACCGTTGCAAAGCGACCAGATACCACTCCTAGAATTGACACGACAATAAGAGGCTCATAAGAAGGAAGAGAAGGGAGAAAATGATGGGGAGAAGGCGGAAGCAAAGAAGGTGACCTTAGGAGGTCATAGTCAGTGACACGATCGAATTCGTTGAAGCTTTGAATCGCTTGATCGTCAGTGGCCGTCTGATACATTGCCTGATACGCCTAGAAACATAACATGAACTATGGGAAAGAAAGAGAGAGACAGAAAGAGAAAGGCGGGGCGTGGGAAGAGGCAGGAGGCCGGGGAGAAGTGGGAAAAAGGAGGAGGAGTAAGTCAGGAAAGGAAAAAAAATTATTAAGGGGGGACGCGGCCACAGGACGTACTCGGGAATCGCCTGCGAGATGACCGCCATGTTTCTCGATAAATTTATTGTGTTTCCCCATCGCAGGGAGGGAGGCCAGATCTACAACACATGAATCATAAGAAAAGAGGTGGTGGAGGAGGAGCAGGTGGTGGAGGAGGCGGGGAATGAGAAAGATATACCTTTGCCATATCTCTTCCTGACCTCTGCCTCCATAATGGACTTGTAAGGGGACGTCTTATCGATCCACTCGAGGACTCCAAGACGATCTGTCATCGGGATTACACTGGGTGGGAAAAGAAGAGAGTTCAGAATGACGAAATGGACACGATATGAGAAGAAAAGGAGAGAGGAGGAGGGGGGCAAGCGAGAGACGGAGGGAGGAGAAAGAGCAAGGATAGGAAGAGAGCAAGGATAGGAAGAATACAAAAGGGGGAGAAGAAAAGGAGGTGGAAGAAGAGGAAAGCGAAGAGGAAGAGAGGATGCGGAAAGACGGGGGAGGAAAGAAGGAAAGGAGCAAAAACCTATAGGAGCGAATGGTAATGCCGCGTTTGGCTGTCTGAGTATCGAGCTTGAAGATTCGATTCATCGCATCAAAGAGCTGCTGGACACGCTGATCCAAACGGAGATCCTATGATAATATAATTCAATGGTGGGAGGGAGGGGAGGGGAGGAGGAGGAAGAATGGAGGCACCTCTCCTCCCTTGACAAGGAAGTTATAATCCCTCTCGTCAGTGCCGCGAATGGTGAGGCGCTTCGGCTTTCGAATAGAGGACATGACGAGAACTTTATCGCCAAAAGAGGAGATCTTCACATGAGACGCGGGGAGAGGACGCGAGGCACCAGTGTATTGGCCTACAAAGACAAAAGAATGAAGAAGAATGAGGAAAGCCAAAGAGAAAGAGAAAGAAAAAGAAAGGAAGAGGTACCAGGGATCTCAATGGCGTCGCTCTCGGCAAAGTCGGACTCCTTGAAGTCGGAGAGCCACTTCGACCAGTCCGTCAGAGGCTGCTGACCCAAACCCTTAGAACTGAATGATTCATCCTAGGGAGAATGATGAGAGAGAAGAGAGACAAGAGATGGATGAGAGTGGAAGCGGGAGATGAGGAGGAGGTGAAAGAGAAAGATGGGGGTATAAGAAAGTACGGCCGCAGGGGAGGAGAAGTATGAGGAGGAGGAGAGAAAAGGAGGAGGAGTAGAAGATTGGTACGGCCTTCATTCGCGTGAAAAGTGCCTTCTCGCCTACATCGATGAGTTCAGAGAACTTCCTCGCGTCCATCTTGACTAAGAGGGATCCATCGCTTCCAAACGCTTTGACGACATCTTTGCCATAAGTCTCCGCAAACTTCTTATTTACCGTGCCTTTGAGAAGGGGAGGAAGAAATGAGATCAGAGAAGGGGGTAAGAAATGGAGGAGAGAAGTTGCAATTGCAACTCTCCTATCGGAATCCAGAAACCGTCAAGAGGTACCAATGCCATGCTGTTTGGGATCAAAGTTATCAGCGAAGAATTTTTTGAATCCCTCTTGGAGTTCTTTGGCGGTGGTTCCAGACTTATGTAGATCTTGAAGGGCGACCTTCATCTCATCGGCCCAATCCTACACCAGAAAAGATGACCAGGGGATGGAAATTGATGAAGACGACAGCACAGCATGAAGGCGACTATAAAAAGAAGGAGAAATGGAAAAGATGAATTGCTATCAATGGCAGCGGAAAGGAGAAGGGACAGCTCCGAAGAGAAGACGAGGACTGAAGGAAATGGAAGGAAGAGGGAAAGAAAGGCACTTTGAAGCGGTGTTGAGGGTGAGTGAGCTTGCTGAGGGCAGCGATGAACTTCTCCAACAGGTCGCCACGGAGATGCGCCTTGAGCTTCAGAGCCCTCTGAATACCTATCGATAGCGGTCGACCAGAAGATTTCAGTTGCTGCTCTGACTTCTCAAACACCTCACGCCATGAGATGGACAGCGAGAAGTAGATGGCCTAACAAAGGGAAAGAGAGGTATTGAGGATAGGACAACAAGAAGGGAAGCACACTTCGAATAGGACGCAACAAAAGGAGGAGATATGATAGTGAAGAGAAGGAAGGCAGGACCTGAGGATAGTTCTTGGCAATGTCATTGAGAATGGGCTCAACGAATTCTCCTTCAGCTTCACCGAGAACTGCCATCATCTGGTTGATCCATCCGAGCGCCATCCACGACGGCATCTCATTGACGTTTTCCTAGAAGAAGATTAGCAAAGAGAGTTGAAACGATGGGAAGGGATGGAACAGATGGGAAGGGAATAAGGGGAGGATGGGATGGGAAGGGAAGGTAGAAGTTCAGGCGGTACATTGAAGATCTTTCCAACTGAGGGCTCATTGAGGAGTTGCATCAGTCGTGGGAACTTCTCCCGAGCAGCGCTGCTCCCTTGTGCGATCGCCCTCAAGGTAAGACGAACGACATTCACTTTGCTTTCCCTCTCCTCCTTATCGATTCGATGGAGCTCCTCTTGGAGCGCCATCGGTTTGTTCTTGAGGCGCCTCGAGACGGCTTCTCGGCGGTTGGTAAAGTAATCGGAAGCCACTAAGAAGGAGAAGTGAATAGGAATACATATTCGATCCATCAGAAAAAATAAAGGGATGGATATGAGGACAGTAAGAAGAGATATGCAATCAAAGGGGAGTCGAACAGAGATCATCACAGAACTGCGCATATTTGACATAGAGAGATTTCGCCTGTCGACCAATCTTCTCGGTGGATTCTCCGAGGTGCTTGACATTCCTCTCCGCGACACTCTCCGCGGTGGCAAACGCCTTTAATGCGCTCTGACAGGTCTTCTCCATCAAATCCGCTCCATTTTGAGGATTCTACAAACACAAAAAAAAAAGAAATAGGAAAAGGAGATGGAGGTGGTGGATGGGGAAGCTGGAGGAGAAGGAGAACGTACGTCAGTGATATTCTCGTAATTGCCGTATTTGACACGCTCTAACACGTTCTGAGAAAGACCATCAACGCATAAGCCGACTCAATCAATTCGAACTCATTGTGAATGGCGAGAAAAACAAAAACACGAGGTCGTGGAGAAGGAGGCGTATGGTGGAGGAACACAGAACCACGAGAGATTGAAAAAAGTGGGGTCAGAGAATAGGTGATACATCGCCAGCCTTGACAGTGCGGAGGGCAAGGGCTTGAGTGAGTTCGGCGCGGACAGTGCTAAGATGTTGAGCAGTGAGTGCCTCCTCAACTGCCGTCCGCTCAATTGCTTCCTCGTCCATCGCATCCTAACGCAAACAAGATCATGCGAAAGAGGTGGAAGATGGAAGGGACAGAAGGAGAAAGAGCCAATTCGTACGACAGAAAAAAGGAACTTGATAGCTTTGAGCAAGCGATCAGTGGAGGACTTGAAGGAGGCGGTGAGAGCTTGATCACGATACGACTTGACGATCGATACGAGATTGTCCTTACTCGCAGCAATCGGGATCTGACTCCTCTTGCTGATGGCAATCGATTCATGAGAAAGAGGACGGAAAACGAGCAGGAGACAGAAGGAACGAAGAGGGAAGGCGATACAACCAGAGAGGAGAAAAAACCAAAGAATAAAGAACGATGAAATCAGAGGGAAATAAAGAGAGGAAAGAGAGATAAAATAAAACGAGATGACGGTACTCGATGTATTTGGCGACGACGGAGAAGTTGCCCTGGCGTCGCATCGCAGAAGCGATTCGATCAACGGCAGTTAAGCGGCCCTGGAGAACGAGTCGCTGCACTTCTTCCAGTGCCTTCTTCTTGTTTGATTTCTCTTCAGCACTCATTAGGATCTACATGGACACCAGTGAGCAAGGACGGATGACGGGGAAAGAAGGCGGAAGGGTGGCAGGAGGGAGAGTGAGGGAGGCAATACCTTTCTATCCCAGTGCTGTTGGTAGGCCTCGCCAATCTTCTGCAAGAACGCCGATCGAGAACGCACGACGGCGTCCCACACCATAACATCATCAAGCTCGCGCGAGGGGTATCGAACGCTCTGCAATAGAGTTAGAAAATTTCGGGGTAGAACAACAAACGGAGGAATCACAGACAGAGAAAAAGTAAGTATGAGCAAGAAGAAGATGGGGAGAAGAAGGCGAAGAGGAAGCCAAAGAGAAGTGGTATACCCATTCATCGAGGAGGGCCTTGAAAGTGGAGGGCTGATCGAGATTGGATGCGCTCGCCACGAACTCGTGGTACTGTTCGACCTCGTAAACGACCTGCAGCGTTTGCAGCTGACGGTGGCGCACCTCAAAAGCGATCTATAGGGAAGGAGGTGAAGAGGAGGTGAAGAATGCTGCGGAGACGAGATGAAGAGAAGAGTGGGGAGGGATCGGGCTGTGGGAAAAGAAGGTGACGAAAGTCCAGCTGTAAGATCGGATGCGGAGAGGAACGGCAGAGATGGTTACCTCGGGCAATGAGGACCACTGATCGATGAAGTTGTGATAGCAGAGGTTCGCATAGTATCGCGACAGACCTGAGTCGCCCTTGAGAGCGTAGGCCCGAGCCAACTCGGGAGCAAAACGGACCTCTAATAAATTCATCTACAATAGTAGAAAGAATATGAAAAAGGAAAGAGAAAGAAAAAGAGAAAGAGAAAGAGAAACAGGGGGAAGAAAAGGACCTCATCATAATCGCGATTCGCTTGGACGAACTTAGCGATCTGCTCACCTGCGCCTTCTTCACCCTTATGAAGCACTGATTTGATATAGTAGCCCAAGTATGGATCCGCAAACTACAATCATAAGAGGTTTCACTTTCATATCGGAGTAACCTCATGGGATAGACAAGGATGACAAGGAGAGGAGGAGAGAGGAATGAGAACGAGGTAAGGGGGTCAAGTGAGAAGGCGAAGGGAAAAGGAGGAAAGTGAAGAAAAGGAAGGAGATACCTCAGCGGTAAAAAGGAGGGCGACATCGTCCTCAATCTCAACCATGGTGTTCTTGTAGAGTTTATCCCATTCCGTCAGCTTCATCAAGCACTCGAGACGACTGTTGTCCCACATCGTCGACTGAGGCAATGAAAGCGAATGAGGGCGAGAGAAGAACGCGAATAAGGAGAGGAAGAGGGGGAAAGATGAGGAGACAAAAAGGGGGAGAGGAAGTAAAGATGAAAAAGCGGACCTCAGCCGGTGGAGGAGGAGGCGTGATCTTGTGAGCAGAAAGCTGATCCAGAGCGGCATCATAGGTCTTCAAGGCTGTTTGGTAGTCGCCCGTGGACTCGAACCTGAGTAAGGAGAAGAATGAACAAAAGATAGAAAAGACAAAGACAACGAGAAAATAGAGGAGGAGGGAGGATGGGAGGTACCGCAAGGCCTGCTTCGTCTCAGGGACTTTAGCGTTGTGCTCAAAAATGCCCATGAAAATATCATCTTCACCCAAGGCGCGGTAAAGGATGCCGAGTTGATGCCAATGGGCGTCGAGCTGCTTGGCGTACAAAGGACGAACATCATCACCGCCTCTAGTACTCCGCTTGTGTTGATCCTGGAGGAGGAGCAGGAGGAGCATGAGGAGCAGGAAGAAAGGGAGGAGGAGCAGGAGCAGAACAGGAGGAGGAGGAGGAACAGGAGAAGGAACAGATACCCGATTCGCGGCCTCGAGTTTTTCCATCTCGAGGATGTTTCTCTCGAGGAGCATAATGCCCATGTGGAAATTGTTACTCTTGAGTGCCGCGAGAGCAACCACATCCGCCTTCATAAACACCTCCTTGATCTATTATAGAATGAGAAGTGTTAGCGGAAAGACATGGAGAAGAGGAAGGGGAGGGTGAAGACGGGAATGCGAAGCGAAGGAGAAAGGTAGGGAGGAAAAGGAGAAAGAGAAGGAGAAAAACACGGCGAATGAGAGAAGGAGAAGACAGACCTCTATGACGATGCGGAAGATGGCATTGATAAAAGCAGCCTCGAATTTCTTGGACTCTCTGAGGATTCGTTCGAGCTTTGCCATCGTTGCCGCTGCCGCCTCCGCACTTGTCAACGCCACCTGAAAGGGAATGAAGAAAATGTCCATGCCACATCGATATGATGCAAACTAATTATCCACTATCACATTATGCACTGTCTACTCGAGAAAAACTGAGGAAGAGGAGATGAAAGAGGGGTAGAAAGAGAAGAGTACACTCTCCTTGGTCTTCCCCTTGCCCTGAGTTTGGCTGTGGCTCGCGCTCGGTCCCGTCGATTTCCCACTGTCCTCCGATTGGAATCCGATCGCATTGGCGAGCTCCGAGAAGATGATCTTACCGAGGGTGGCATCGCGCGAGATCAACACCTATGGAGAGGCGAATTATGAGGAGAAAACGTTGACAGAAGAAGATACGAAACAGGAAATAAAAGAGGAAGAGAGGAGGAGAGGCACCTTCATGGGCGAAATGACATCGAGGGGTTTGATGCGCACGTCGGGGAGGTCGCCTTGGCGGTACTGGCGGAGGAGCTGCACTTGGTGGATGCGCGCCAACTGACGCTCCTTCTGCAGAACCTCTTTCTGCTTCCTACGATCATACCACGAAAAAGCATTCGGCAAAGAAGATACGAGGGAAGGGGGGTGGATGTACCTCTGTCGAAGGACCTTCTGCTTGTGGTAGAATTCTGTGGAGTGCGCGTATTGCGGCGTCTTCTGGAAGCGACGTTGGATGCGGACATTGATGGAGTCCTCCAAAGACAGCTTTCCTTCGCCTCCTTGAGATGATGGAGCATCTTGACTCAATCGACGCCCTGGGACAAAGAAGAAAAGATGAGAAGCGATTCAACGAGAGAAGGAAAGAGGAGATGATGCCTTGGTGTGGACGCGCAGCGGGAACCTTGAACCTGGGGTCTGTCGAAGAGGAAGAACCGCCTGGAGTTGGCGCCGCAATGTACACGATCGAACTCTACCACACCCAACAATAAGACCACTCAGTAAAGAAAAGCCGGAAGAGGAGGAGGTGGTGGTGGGAGGACGAAGAAAATTGGAAACCAAAACAGAAACGTGAAAAGGAGAGTCGAGCAACGTACGGGGTCGAAGGAGCCGCCAATCTGTGAGGTCATCATGCCGAAGGTGTCCGTCGAGATGAGCGTATTGCGCGGCCCTTGGAACGACGACGCTCCAAACGGTCCCGCTTGAGTCGCCCTTGAGAAAATGAGAACATGACCATATGAAAACTACAATGATAATGCGATGGACATACGAAAAGACGGGGTCTTGAGTTGCCTTGATAGCGAATGGATTGTCGTCGTCGCCCTCGTTCATCGGAGCAAACGAAGAGGAGTCGGTGTCAAAAGAAAAGGACTGCGACGCGAACATGGGCGTCATGGCTGTTGCTCTCGTCGCCCACCCGGCATCGATGTGATACTCCTACATTCACAATCCGAGTTTACCAACATTGCACGAAAGCAGAAAATACAGAAGAAAACGAAATTTGAACTATTAACCGAAAACGGTAACAATCGGCGTGACAATATGAACTCTGTTCGCGCAACAATATACAAGTGGAGCGTTGATGATGGTAAGGGTGAGGCGAGCAGAGGGCACCTGGTAGACAGCGTTCTCAAGACCGTTGAACATAGGGCTCTCAGCAGCGGCGCTATCAGCAGTGAGATCGAGGAGGAGGTGCGTCGCATAGAAGAGGAAGGAGGACTCAAATTCCGCAGCATATAAGGAGTATAAGAGTTTCTCGAGGCGCAGACGAGGGTCATCGGAAAGGCGGTTAGGCCTGTTCCAGAAGGCGAGCATCTTCTCCCGAATGACAGGCGACTTGTCCTCGAAACCCTCAATAACCGCCTTGGCGAACTATACAAGAATCATAGGATATCATTCTGAGAGGGAAGAAAGAAAAAAAGAAAAGATAACAAAAGAAAAGAAAATGGAAGCGCTAATGAACACAACATACGTCTTTCTCTTGGAGGAAGTTGCTGGTATTGTCGTGTTCAGATAGCCAAATGAGCATGTCGTAGTAGACCTCGCGACATTTGAGATTTGGGTGATGCGGGAAGTTCTCCTTGAGCTTCTTGAAGATCGTCATACACTTCTAGAAGAGGAGGAAATGGAGGTGTCAGACATAAGAGGAGGGAAAGAGATAAGGTGAGGATGGGAAAGTCGGGGACTAAGAATGTCTACCATCTCCTATCAATCACTCTCACTATTTTATCTTCCGCTCTTTGAATTCATCCCGTTTGCAACAAGAAAAGGAGAGAATGAAGGAAGAAGGGAGGGAGTAATACATCGGCGTCCTCTTCCAGTGAAGGCAGCATGGTTTGGACTATTTCGAGTGTGAGGAGCTGCGATTCAAGGTCACGATGCTTCAATAACGCGTCGAGGTGAGGGTAGAGCTGCATCCACAGATCCTTCGTCTGCAACACAAAATTGAGTCCAACAGGATGAGCGGAAGGAGGAGGAGCAGGGGAGGAGGAGGAGGAGGAGCGGCGGGGAGGAGGAGGGGAGGAAGAGGAAGGAGAAGAAGAGAAGGGAATAGAAGGGGTCTCATACCTCGGCAGCGCGCAATTTGATGAGCTGCAAAGCGATGACCTGGATCTCACCCACATAGCGCTTCAACCATGCAACGATCTTCACCATGAAGTGATCAATCTCCTCTGGGACATGCTTCGCGATTCCTATATGCGGAAGGAAAGGAGGAGGTCGAAAGGAAAGGATAGAAAATGAAAGGAGAGAGGAGAGATGCAGAGTACCCTCGAGGATGAGGAGAGCACGCAAGTGGTCCTCCTTGCCTAAGAACTCATTGATCCTCTGACGAACCTGGCGCTGGAAAGTCTCTTCGTCAGTCGCCAATACTTTCGCTGCTTCTGCGTTGTTCTGAAGGAAAGGAAGCAAGTGAGGAAGAGAGGTAAGATGAAAGGAGGAGGTAGGAGGGAAAGGAAGGAGGAGGGAGTGACCTTGAGTGCAAGACCGATGACCTCAGAGGCGGGCATGTATGTCTTCTTGGAATCATTCAGTGTCGCCAAGAGTTTATCTGAGAACTTCGTCTAGACAAAATGGAAAGAAAAAAGATGAAAGTATAAAACAGAATTCGCGGAATGATTACAAGCATGGAGCAGAATGACGCACAAAAGAAACCGCCTTGTCGAGCTTGTTGTCATAGAAAGCCCAGCCATTGGCGAGGAGGATGCCGAGTAGCTGAATACCTGTCGCTCGACACACCGCAACCGCTTTGGGCTTACCCTCATACGCCAAGAACTTGAAGATTGACAACTACGAAGTGGGATGGAGGAATGATGGCGAGAAGAACAGAAAAATAGACAGGAGAGAGATAAAAAGGAGAAGGAGGAGGAAAAGGCATTCGACAGACCTTGCCGATGCTCAAGATGGGTCGCCAGCGCTCAATAAGGAGTTTTATCAGCTGCACGTTCGATCGGAGGATCGCTGTCTGAGGGAAGATGGCATGCTCCATAAGAAACTCGATGAAGGCCGATGCTACGTCCTCGTCATCCTTGGACGGTACAAAGTCCCTCCTAGAATTGTCAATCATTGCAAAGTAAGGAAGGCAAATCATTGGTGGAGGGGTGAGGAGGTCACGAACCATTTGAGGAGGACGATGCAAACGTCGCGAACAAAGTAGTTGAACTTGATGGAGCCGAGATTCGCCGCCGACACAATATTCATGATCGTCCGGAACCAGAACCTGCAAGGTGATGACGATGAAGATCAAATGGTATCATCGATGGAGGAATGGGGGGGGGGGGGGGAA
>Ga0154020_10005028_pt1 | contig 15691 bp, 19 predicted proteins | sample Klosneuvirus_201_FD_109709 | JGI IMG/M metagenome (GOLD analysis project Ga0154020, IMG submission 109709) | Active sludge microbial communities from wastewater, Klosterneuburg, Austria - Klosneuvirus_20160825_MG | ecosystem: Engineered > WWTP > Aerobic digester > Activated sludge | place...
ACCAAGGCCGCCAACGTCGTCGACGGCGTCGGCGGGCTGGCCCTGGGGATCGCGGCGGGCAAGGTGCGGCCGCTCGCGCTCGCCCTCGGCGGCGGGTGCCTCCTCACCATCCTCGTACTGCGCGCCCTCGCGCCGAAGGTCCCGGGCATCCTGTTCGCGGTCTGCGCGGCGACCGTCGTCGTCTCGGTGTTCCACCTCGGCGGTCGGGTCGCAGTGGTGGGCCCGGTGCCGCGCGGTGTGCCTCTGCCCGCGCTCCCCCTGGTCCACCTCGCCGATCTCGGCCCCTTGCTCGTCGTCGCCGTCGGCATCACCCTGGTCTCGTTCGCCGACACGAGCGTGCTGTCGCGCACCTACGCCGGCCGCGCCGGCTACCGCGTCGATGCCAACCGTGAGCTCTTCGGTCTCGGGGTCGCCAACCTCGCGGCCGGGCTGTTCCGGGGGTTCCCCATCTCGAGCAGCGCGTCGCGCACGCCGGTCGCCGAGTCGGCGGGTTCGCGCACCCAGCTCACCGGGGTCGTCGGAGCCCTCGCCATCACGGTGCTGCTCGTGGCCGCGCCGGGCCTCACCACCAACCTGCCGACCGCGGCGCTCGCGGCGGTGGTCATCGCCGCCGCGCTCAAGATCATCGACGTCCGCGCGCTCCTGGTCTTCCGCCGCGTGCGCCGGTCCGACTTCTTGCTGTCGATCGTCGCGTTCCTCGGGGTCGCCGCGCTCGGCGTCATCCCGGGGATCGCGCTCGCCGTGGGCGTGTCGATCCTCGACTTCGTGCGGCGCGCGTGGCGCCCCCACGACGCGGTGCTGGGCCGCGCGAAGGGCGTGAAGGGGTACCACGATCTGCGTCGCTACCCGGAGGCGCGACAGATCCCCGGGCTCGTCCTGTTCCGCTGGGACGCGCCGCTGTTCTTCGCCAACGCCGACACGTTCCGCGCCCGCGTGATCGACGTCGTGGAGGAGGCGCCCACGCCCCCGCGCTGGGTGGTGATCGCGGCCGAGCCGATCACGGACGTCGACACCACCGCCGCCGAGATGATCCAGGAGCTCGACGGCGAGCTCGCGGCGCGCGGCGTCGAGCTGGCGTTCGCCGAGCTGAAGGACCCGGTCAAGGACCGCCTGCTCCGCTACGGGCTCCAGGAGAAGATAGGCCACGAGTACTTCTTCCCGACCGTGGGCGTCGCGGTGAAGGCGTTCCTGGAGCGCAACGAGGTGAAGTGGCAGGACTGGGAGGAGGGCGGCTGACCGTTGCGTCCTTTCGGGACCGACGCCGTCTAGAGGAGCAGGAGGCAACGAACATGGATCAGCGAACGGCAGACGAGGTGCGCAGCGCGGTGCGAGAGCTCTACGGCAACGTGGCCAAGAGCGACGGGGCGATCGGCTGCGGGTGCGGGCCGACCAAGGAGGCGAGCCTCGCCCTCGGCTACACCAAGGAGGACCTCGCGGCGGTGCCCGAGGGGGCGAACATGGGCCTCGGGTGCGGCAATCCCCGGGCGATCGCGGCGCTGCGTCCCGGCGAGACCGTGCTCGACCTCGGCAGCGGCGGCGGCTTCGACTGCTTCCTCGCGGCTCGACAGGTCGGCGAGGCCGGCCACGTCATCGGGGTCGACATGACCCCCGACATGGTCAGCAAGGCGCGCGGCAACGCCGGCCGCGCGGAGGCCAAGAACGTCGAGTTCCGGCTCGGCGAGATCGAGCACCTACCCGTGGCGGACGGCGCGGTCGACGTCATCCTCTCCAACTGCGTGATCAACCTCTCGCCGGACAAGGGCAGCGTGTTCCGCGAGTGCTTCCGCGTGCTCGGGCCGGGTGGGCGCCTCGCCATCTCGGACGTGGTCCTGCTCGCGCCGCTCCCCGCGGCCCTCGGCGAGCAGATCGCCATGCTCACGGGGTGCGTCAGCGGCGCGGCCAGCGTCGACACCCTGCACGCCCTGCTCCGCGTGGCCGGCTTCGAGGACATCCAGATCTCGCCGAAGCCCGAGAGCGCCGAGTTCATCGCGCAGTGGATGCCCGGGTCGGGCGCCGAGAAGTACGTCGCCTCGGCCACGATCGAGGCCCGGAAGCCGGGGGCCGCGAAGAGCTGCTGCGGACCCACCTGCTGCGCGGAGAAGGCGTGACGCTGCCCGATCTCCTCGACGCCCGCGCGCGCTGGCGGGGCCCCGCGCTCGCGGTGGATCGCTCGTGGATCCAGCCGCTCGACGCCGCCGAACGAGCCGAGCTCGCGGCGGCCGCGGAGGCCCTGCAGGAGCGACCGCTCGCGGAGATCGGGCGGGTCCCCCTGCCCGCGCTCTCGGCTGCGGTGCGACGCTGGCGGGCCGATCTCCGCGACGGGATCGGGTTCGTCCTCGTCCGGGGCGTGCCGGTCGAGGGTCGCAGCGAGGCCGCGATCACCCGCATGTTCTGGCTGCTCGGGCGCGAGCTCGGCGAAGCCGTCCCCCAGAACGGCGCGGGCGACCTCGTCTGCCACGTCCGGGACACCGGGGCCGATCCGGCCGACGCGAACACCCGCCTCTACACCACGCGCGCCGAGCAGGACTTTCACACCGACGGCGCAGACATCATCGGGCTCCTCGCTCTCCGGGGCGCTCGCTCCGGCGGGGTGAGCCGGATCGTGAGCTCGGTCTCGGTGTTCGAGGTGGTGGCCCGGCAACGGCCCGACCTCGCAGAGCTGCTGTTCGAGGAGTGGTTCTTCCACCTGCACGGCGAGTTCCCGCCGGGGTTCCCGGCCTACTTCCAGATGCCCATCTGCCGCTGGGACGGGCGTCACCTCGCGAGCTTCTTCCTCGGCTGGTACATCCGGCGCGCGCAGCACCTGCCAGAGGTGCCGCGCCTCACCGCGGCGCGCGAGGAGCTGCTCTCGCTCTACGAGGCGACCGCCAACGACCCCGCGCTCTACCTCGACATGGAGTTCCAGCCCGGCGACGTGCAGTGGCTCAAGAACTCGGTCATCCTCCACAAGCGCACCGCGTACGAGGACCACGAGGACCCGGCGCAGAAGCGACACCTGCTGCGGCTCTGGCTGACGGCCCGCGACTTCGAGGACGGCGACGAGCGCCTCCGGGCCGGAATGGACCCCTCGGCCCTCCGCTAGTCGAAACCCTGCGTCCTTTCGGGGTCACCCCCGTCTTCTCGGGGAAAGCGCATGAGATCGACCCTCGCCCAGCCGGTGGATACGATGCCCTCGATGCAGTCCACCCCCAGCGAGGGCCACGCGGCCACACCGGTGTACCTCGCCCTGCGCAAGGGGCTCCGCGCGTTCGTCGCGCGGCGGGTGCACCCCGATCACGTCGACGACCTCGTGCAGGACATCCTGCTGCGCATGCACGAGCGCGCGAGCGACCTGCGCGACGAGGCGCGGCTGCCCGGCTGGGCGTTCCGCATCGCGAGCAGCGTCGTGGCCGACCACCACCGCGCGCGGCGCACCGAGGTCGAGCTCTCCGAGAAGGACGAGCCCGTCGACGAACCCGAGAACGGCAACGTCAACGAGGTGGTCGCCGGCTGGCTCCGTCCGATGCTCGCGCTCCTGCCCGACGAGTACGCCGAGGCCCTCGAGCTCGTCGACGTGCAGGGCCTCGGCCAGCGCGAGTACGCAGAGCGCGTCGGCCTCTCGATCTCGGGCGCCAAGTCGCGCGTCCAACGCGGGCGCAAGATGCTCGAGGAGACCGTCCGCGCCTGCTGCGATCTCGAGCTCGACGTGCACGGCAACGTGATCGGCTACCAGCGCCGCCGCGACGGCTGCCGCTGCGAACCCGTCGCGGAGGACCGGACAGGGACGGTCCGGGAGCGACAGAGCCAATAGCCTCCTCTTTCCCCAGGAGTCCCATGTCTGGAAGCGTGTCTTCCGGGATCGTCGCGCGCGCGGCGTATCCCGCGATCGTCGTGTCCTCGGTCGTCGTGGCCGACGTTCTCCGCGTGCGTGGGGTCTCGCCGGGCCTCGTCGTCACGGTGACCTTCCTTCTCGTCCTCGCAACCGTTGGGCTGCTCGAGCGGATCGCCCCGCGGGATCGGGCCTGGAATCCGCCCTGGTCCGAGGCGCGCCAGGACGGCGCCTACCTTGCCCTCGCCGCCTTGCTGCAGCCGGTGGGGCGGCTGCTCGGTCATGCCCTCGCGGCGTCTGCTGCGCTCGCCCTGTCGAGCGAGGGTCCGACGCGACTGCCCCTCGCGCTCCAGGTCGTCCTCGCCGTCACGCTCGCCGACCTCGGGAAGTACTGGCTCCATCGCCTCGCGCACGAGCACCCGTGGCTCTTCCGCTTCCACGCCGAGCACCACGCGCCGACGCGGATGTACTCGTTGAACGGCGTGCGCCTCCACCCGGTGAACCTGCTCTGGAACCTGGGCATCGACGCGGCGGTGCCGCTGCTCCTCGGCCTCGAACCCCGCGCGGTGGTGGTCGTCGCCGTGCTCCGCGGCAGCGTCGCGGTGCTCCAGCACGCCAACGTGCGCCTCGTGCTCGGCCCGCTGAACTGGATCTTCTCCACGCCCGACCTGCACGCCTTCCACCACTCGACGGCGATGGAGGAGGCCCACTCGAACTACGGCTCGACGCTGGTGGTGTGGGACGTGGTCTTCGGGACGCGGCGTCTGCCGGCCGGAAACCCGCGCGCGCTCGGACTCGCCGAGGGAGCGGCCCATCCGTCGGAGCTGCGAGCGCAGCTCCTGTTCCCCCTCTGCCACGACCGGCTCGACCGTTGTTCTCTGCTCTGCCGGGCTCGCCGCTGACGGCCGGCAGTGCTATCGTCGTTCTACGATGAAGAAGGACGACGCCCCCTGCTGTCCACCGGCGGCCGAAGGCCCCGACCTGCGGCCCGTGGAGGGTACTGCCGCGGACGAGGAGCTCGCCCTCCTCGGCAAGGCCCTCGGGCACCCGGCCCGCGTCCAGATCCTCCGCCTCCTGGCGCGCCGCAGCACGTGCATCTGCGGGGACATCGTCGAGGAACTCACGCTCGCCCAGTCCACCGTCTCGCAGCACCTCAAGGTGCTCAAGGAGGCCGGCCTCGTCCGTGGCGAGGTCGACGGCCCCCGGGTCTGCTACTGCCTCGAACCGCGCACCCTCCGCCGCCTCAAAGCGCTGGTAGGGAGCCTCTGAACCGCCCAATCGTCATCGTTCGTCACCGATAGAGGTACCCATGTCCACCATCCGCGTCTTCGACCCCGCCATGTGCTGTTCGACCGGCGTCTGCGGCCCGACCAGCGACCCCGAGCTCGCCCGGTTCGCGGCCGACGTCGACTGGCTGCAGAAGCAGGGCGTGAAGGTCGAGCGCTTCAACCTGTCCGCCCAGCCCGGCGCGTTCGCCGAGACCGCCGCCGTCAAGGAGGCCCTCGCGCGCGGCACCGACGTGCTGCCGCTGGTGCTCGTCGACGACCGCATCGCCGTCGAGGGCGCCTACCCCACCCGCGAGACCCTCGCCGCCCTCGCCGGGGTGGTCGTCAAGCCCGCGAACGTGGCGCCGGCGGCCTCGGGTTGCTGCGGCGGCAGCGCGAAGTCCAAGACTGGCTGCTGCTGATGTCCGGCCTCGTCGAGCGCGCGCCGCGTCACCTGTTCTTCACCGGCAAGGGCGGCGTCGGCAAGACGAGCGTCGCGTGCGCCACCGCCATCGCCCTGGCCGACCGCGGCAAGCGGGTGCTCCTCGTGAGCACCGACCCGGCGTCGAACCTCGGGGAGGTGCTCGCGACGCCGCTCGGCCCGAAGCCCACGGCGATCGCCGCCGTGCCGAACCTCTCCGCGCTCGACCTCGACCCGGAAGAAGCCGCGCGGGCCTACCGCGAGAAGATGGTGAGCCCCTACCGTGGGGTGCTGCCAGATGCTGCCATCCGCAGCATCGAGGAGCAGCTCTCGGGCGCGTGCACGGTCGAGATCGCCGCCTTCGACGAGTTCTCCAAGCTCCTCGGCGACGACCAGGCGACCGCCGCGTTCGACCACGTGGTGTTCGACACGGCGCCGACCGGACACACTCTGCGCTTGCTCGAGCTCCCCGCGGCCTGGACCACGTTCCTCGAGGCCAACACCGGCGGCACCTCGTGCCTCGGCCCGCTCGCGGGTCTCGCGGCGCAGCAGGCGCTCTACGTCGCCTCGCGCGCCGCCCTCGTCGACGCCACCGCCACGGTGCTCGTGCTCGTCAGCCGGCCCGAGCGGAGCGCCCTCGTCGAGGCCGACCGCACCCACGGCGAGCTCGCCGCCCTCGGCGTGAGGCGGCAGGAGCTGGTGCTCAACGGCCTGTTCACGGCGGCCGGGAGTGATGACCCGGTCGCCGCAGCGCTCGAGGCACGAGGCACCCGCGCCCTCACCGAGATGCCGGCGTCGCTGGCTGCCCTCCCCCGGACGAGCATCGCGCTCCACCCGTTCGGCCTCGTCGGGGTCGGCGCGCTGCGGGCGCTGTTCTCCGCCGAGGTCGCGCCCGCGACCATGCCGGACGCGCCCTCACCCCCGATCGTCGCGCCGCTCTCCGACCTCCTACCGGCGCTCGCGGGCCACCCGCACGGCGTCATCCTCACGATGGGCAAGGGAGGCGTCGGCAAGACCACGGTCGCCGTGACGGTGGCCGTCGAGCTCGCGCGCCGCGGCCTCCGCGTGCACCTCACCACCACCGACCCGGCCGCGCACGTGCAGGCCGCGCTGGGTGACGCCGTGCCGGGCCTCCGGGTCACGCGGATCGATCCCGTGGTCGAGACGGCGAACTACCGCGAAGAGGTGCTCCGCACGAGCGGCGCCGGGCTCGACGCCGCCGGCCGCGCGCTCCTCGAGGAGGACCTGCGCTCCCCGTGCACCGAGGAGGTGGCGGTGTTCCGCGCGTTCGCCAAGGTCGTCGACCAGGGCGAGCAGGAGCTGGTCGTGATCGACACCGCGCCGACGGGGCACACGCTGCTCCTGCTCGACGCCGCCGAGTCGTACCACCGCGAGGTGCTCCGCACGCGCGGCGCCGCGCCAGAAGAGGTGCGCAAGCTGCTGCCTCGCCTCCGCGACCCCGCCTACACCCGCATCCTGATCGTGACCCTGGCCGAGGCCACGCCCGTGCACGAGGCGGCCGCGCTGCAGCGCGACCTCGCGCGCGCCGAGATCCAGCCCTTCGCCTGGGTGGTGAATCAGAGCCTCACCCCGCTCACGGTCACCGACCCGACGTTGCGCGCGCGCCGGGCGAACGAAGCGCGGTACCTGCACGAGGTCGTGGCGCTCTGCCCGCGCGTCGCGCTCGTGCCGTGGTCGTCCGAGGAGCGGTTCCAGCGGCTCGCGCTCCTCGGCCCGCGCGCGGCCTCCTAGCGCGCCTCTCCGCACGGTTCGGGCAGCAGAGGGTCAGAGCCAGCCCTCGACCTTGGTGCGACTCGGAACACCGCCTGCGTGCACGACCAGGCCGTCGACGACCACCCCAGGGGTCGCAAGGACCCCAAACGCCATGATCTCGCGAAGATCCTCGACCTTGACGAGATCGATCTCGACCCCCTTCTGTCGCGCGACGTCCTCCAGGAGCTTCTGGGTCGCCCTGCAATTCGAACAGCCTGTCCCGAGCACCTTGATGATCTTCATGACGTTCTCCTGTCGTCTCACAGCAAGAGGTTGAACACCACGCCCACGAGCACGACGTCGCCAGCACCGACACGAAGACGGCGATGAGCTCGGGCCTGAGCACCTGGCGGAGAATCACCATCGGGCAGCGAGAGAGCGACGACGCTCCTCATGAACTCTTCCGACGATCTCGCGAGCCACGTGATGCCCGCCACGAGCAGAGGAGCAAGGGAGGAGGACATCAAGGCCTCGGGGGTCAGGCGGAGTAGACGAGGAGAGATGCGCCGAGGAGGACGAGGACGCCGCAGGCCTTCTTGAGCAGCAGGGCTCTCCGGGACCGCCCCGTCCACGCGAGGTAGCGCTGGACGAGCGAGGTCGAGGCCCCTGCGACGCCGACCACGCTGGCGTGGCCCACGGCGAAGGCCAAGAGGATGGCCCAACCTGCGAGCGGGTGCGCTGAGGACGCACCGAAGGCGAGGGCGAACACTGGAGCCACGAAGCCGAGCGTGCACGGGCCGAGACCGACACCGATGAACAGCCCGGCCATCAGCGCAGCGAGCAGCCCCTTGCGGGACGGTGCCCGCGGTGCGAACCCCGGCAGCGTCACGAGCTCGAGGAGATGCAGCGCAGCCACCACGAGCAGGAGCGCTGCCCCATGGTTCGCGTAGGACCGGTACCGGAGCAGAGCGTGGCCGGCGAGGACGACGATCGAGCCGAGCACCGCGAGCGACAACAGCATCCCCACCGCGAAGGACGCCGCGAGAAGGGCAGCGCGGGAGCGTGGCGTGTCAGCCCCCCGCTCGCTGACGAAACCCACGACGAGCGGAATCGTGGCGAGGTGGCAGGGGCTCAGCAGCACGCTGAGGACGCCCCAGAGCAGAGCGGCCCCGAGCGCGATCGGGAGCGCGCTCGCCAGCAGAGTATTGAACAGGGCGAAGAGTTGCTGCATGGCTTCACCGATCAGGAGGCCCGAGCCGGTAGCCGAGCTCGCCCCACTTCTCCACGATCGCGCTGGCATCCAGGAAGCCCGTGTGCCGATAGAGTTCGCGCCCGTCCGCGCTGAGGAACACCTGGGTCGGGATGAGCTGGACCGCGAAGCGCGCCGCAAGGTCCTCCTGCTCGTGGACGTTCACGAACTCCACGATCAGTCGGCCGCGATAGGTGCGTCCGAGCTCGTCGAGGACCCCCGACATCGCCTTGCACGGAGCGCAGGTCTTGGACCCGAAGTCGACGAGGCGGGGCAGCGACGTCGCGCCAGTCGGGGTCTCGGTCGAGGCCTTCGGTGCGCGACGTCTCCGGAGCGCGAGCGGAATCCCCACCGCCACCAGGACCAGGGCTGCGGCAGCGGCCCGGCGAGTCGGTGTCGACATGCACCCACATCGTGCACGGACGATGCCATGCGAGCATTCCAGCAAGGGAAGCGGGGGCCTTATCGTTCTTTGACGATAGTACCGGAAGGACAGCGCGCGTGTCGTGCATCCTTCCGCAGTCCGTTCGCGCTAGGTGAGGGCGACGGGTTCGAGATCAGGGGGACGCCGCGCGAGTTCGTCGTCGGTCAGCCGGGCGTAGACCTCTATCGCGGTGCCATCGGGATCCTCGAGCCACAGTTCGTGCAGGGGCGTCCCACGCCAGGTGGTGCGCGCTGGCTTGACGACCTTCACGCCCCCGACCCGCGCGCAGCGCTCAGCGTGGATGACGGCTGCCCGGTCCGAGACACAGACGCCGAGGTGATACAGCGTGTCGTGGTGCAGGTCCTTGCCATCCGAGACCACCAGCACGAAGTTCACGTTCGGCGTGAGGAAGGTCGCGTACCGGTGCGTCCACTCCTTGGGCGACACGCCGAGCAGCCACGCGTAGAAGCGCACGCTCCGCGCGAGGTCTTGCACGCGCACACTGGCGTGGAACTCGCTCGGTCGCGGCCCCTCTGGCAGGTCGTGGAGGGCGGCCAGCACCCTGACCCGCGCGCCGATGCTCTCGCGGGCGGCGCGAAACCCGGCGAGCTGCTCCTCGCGCGGCTGGCCTGCCGCGGCCGGGTCCGGGATGGGCCAGTGCAAGCGCCGGACGGAGCCCAGGAACACCGGGCATACCTCCTCGGCGCAGAGCGTGATCACCGTGTCGACGCGGCTCCGATCGATCTCGTCGACCGACTTCGACCGCTGCGCGCGGGCGTCGATGCCGACCTCGGCCAGCACCTCGAGGGTCAGCGGGTGCACTTCGCTGGGCTCGCTGCCCGCGCTCTCCACCACCACTCGATCGCCGAACGCCGCGCGGGCGAGCGCCTCCGCGAGCTGGCTCCGCGCCGAGTTCTTCACGCACAGGAACAGGATGGTCATGCGGGGAGCGCCTCTCGGTAGTACCGCCGGCGGATCCAGAGCGAGACGTGGACGAGCCCGATCAGCACCGGCACCTCGACCAGCGGTCCGATCACGGCGGCGAGGGCCGCGCCGCTGTGGATGCCGAACGTGGCGACCGCGACGGCGATGGCGAGCTCGAAGTTGTTGGACGACGCGGTGAACGACAGCGTGGCGGAGCGCGCGTAGTCGGCGCCCAACCGCTTGCTCATGAAGAACGACACCGCGAACATCGCGACGAAGTAGACGAGGAGCGGCAGCGCGATGCGCAGGACGTCGAGCGGGAGCTGCACGATCGCCTGGCCCTTGAGCGAGAACATCACCACGATGGTGAAGAGGAGCGCGACCAGCGTGAGCGGGCTGATGCGCGGCACGAACCGGGCCTCGTACCACTCGAGGCCCTTGGCCGAGACGAGCACGCGCCGAGTGAGGAACCCCGCGGCGAACGGGATGCCGAGATAGATTGCGACGCTCTTGGCGATGTCGCTGATGCCGATGGCGACCACCGTGCTCTTCAGCCCGAGCCAGGCGGGGAGCAGGGTCGCGAAGAACCAGGCGTACACCGAGAAGAAGAGCACCTGGAAGATCGAGTTGAACGCCACGAGACCGGCGCAGTACTCGGTGTCCCCCTCCGCGAGGTCGTTCCACACGATCACCATCGCGATGCACCGGGCCAGGCCGATGAGGATCAGCCCGAGCATGTACTCGGGCTTGTCCCGGAGGAACACGACCGCGAGCGCGAACATCAGGATCGGGCCGACGATCCAGTTCTGCACCAGCGACAGGGCGAGGACCTTCTTGTCGCGGAAGACCAGGCCGAGCTCCTCGTAGCGGACCTTGGCGAGCGGCGGGTACATCATCACGACGAGCCCGACCGCGATGGGCACCGAGGTGGTGCCGACGCTGAGCCGCGAGAGCCCCGCAGAGAACGCCGGCACCCAGAGGCCGAGCGCGATCCCGACGCCCATCGCGAGGAAGATCCACAGCGTCAGGAAGCGGTCGAGGAAACCGAGCTTCCGGGCTACGGGGTCGTCCGGCATGGTGTCGTACCTCCTCGTCATCGCTCTAGCGCGATGCGCTGTGCCACTCTACACATATTTCACAGCATAGCGTGGCCATGCATATCGTAATGTGACGATACGACAACGAAACCCTCAGTCGCCTCCTGCATCGTCTCCGAGCTGGTCGAGCGCGAGGGCCGGGTGCCCTCCGGGCAGCGCCGCCGACGTCACGAACGTGGCGAGCGCGAAGGCGACCGAACCGCACAGGCACGCGACGACTCCCCCGAGCTGGAACAGCACCCCTGAGAGCAGCGAGCCCACGAGTCGACCGCCCGCGTTCGCCATGTAGTAGAAGCCGACGTTCAGAGCGACCTTGTCCCCGTCCGAATAGGCGAGGATGAGGTACGAGTGCACCGACGAGTTGAGCGCGAACACCGCGCCGAACACCGCCAGTCCACCCACCACCACGACCACGGGCGCGTGCCCGGCGTGAACGGCGAGCGCGACCGGCGCGGTCACCACCGCGAGCAGGAGGGCCAGCCCCCGAGCGGCGCCCCCGCCCGGCACCGCGCCATGCGTCGCGCGCCGGATCAGCGCGGGGGCCGCCGACTGCACGAAGCCGTACCCGATCACCCACACCGCGAGGAACGTGCCGACCTGGGTGAATCCCCAGTGGAACGAGGTCGACAGGAACACCGGGACGCCGACCACGAACCACACGTCGCGCGCGGCGAACAAGAAGAAGCGCGCGCCCGAGAGCACGTTCACCTCGCGCGACTTGGAGAACAGAGTCGAGAGCTTGGACTTGTGTTTCGCCCGGCCGAGCTCGCGCGGCAGCGAGACCATCGAGCCGACGAGGACGAGCGCGAGCGCCGCACCCATGGCCCACAGCGCACCGCGGAAGCCGAGGGCGGCGAGCAGGAAACCCCCGAGGAAGAAGCCCACGCCCTTGAGCGCGTTCTTCGACCCGGTGAGCAGCGCCACCCACTTGAACAGCGCACCATGCTCGCCCTCGGGCACGAGCACCTTCACCGACGTCTTGGCGCTCATCTTGGTGAGGTCCTTGGCGATGCCGGAGAGCGCTTGCGCAGCCATCACCCACACGACGGCCCGGGTCGCACCCCACCGGTCCTGGACGAGCGAGAGCATGCCGAGCGAGAACACCTGCAGCGCGAGCCCGCTCACGAGGGTGACCTTGAGGCCGAGGCGCGCGGCGAGGAGCCCGCCGAACAGGTTCGTGACGACGCCGAAGAACTCGTAGAACAGGAAGAGGAACGCGAGCGTGATCGGCGAGAACCCGAGCGCGTGGAAGTGCAACAGCACCAGCATCCGCAGCGCGCCGTCGGTGAGCGTGAACCCCCAGTAGGCCGCGGTCACCAGCGCGTAGTTGCGGGCTGCGCTCATCCGAGGCTCGCGGCGACCTTCTGAGCGAGCTCCACCATGCGGTGCACGTAGCCGATCTCGTTGTCGTACCAGGCGAGGATCTTCACGCTCGTGCCGTCGACCACCATCGTCGAGAGGGCGTCGACGATCGAGGACCGCGGGTCGTCCTTGTAGTCGACCGACACGAGGGGAAGCGTCTCGTACCCGAGGATGCCCCGGAGAGGCCCGCTGGCCGCGGCCTCGAGCAGCCCGTTGACCTCCGCGACGGTGGTCGGCCGGGCCACCTCGAAGACACAGTCGGTCAGCGACGCGTTGAGCAGCGGGACGCGGACGGCGATCCCGTTGAGCTTCCCGGCGAGCTCGGGGTAGATCATGGTGATCGCGGTCGCCGAGCCGGTGCTGGTCGGGATGAGCGAGACGCCGCTCGCGCGGGCGCGCCGCAGGTCCTTGTGGGGGGCGTCGACCACGGTCTGCGTGTTGGTGAGGTCGTGGATGGTGGTGATGACGCCGTGGCGGATGCCGAGCCCCTCGTGGATCACCTTGACCACCGGGGCGAGGCAGTTGGTGGTGCACGAGGCCGCGGTCAGCAGGTGGTGCTCGGCAGGCCGATACTGGTGGTCGTTCACGCCCATCACCACGTTGAGCGCGCCCTCCTTCACCGGGGCGGCGACGATGACCTTGCGCACGCCGCTCGAGAAGTACGGGTCCAGGGTCTCGGTCGTGCGGAACTTGCCCGAGCACTCGAGCACGAGGTCGACGCCCGCCTCGCGCCAGGGGACCGCGCCGGGCGACGCGTGGGCGCTGAAGCCGAGGCGCCGACCGTCGATGGCGAGCGAATCGCCCGCGCCCCGCACGTCGTGCCCCCAGCGCCCGTGGATCGAGTCGAACACGAGGAGGTGGGCTGCCGTCTCGGCGCCGCCCTTGGTCTCGTTCACGTGGACCACCTCGATGCCGGCGCGGCCCCACGCCGCGCGCAGGGCGAGCCGCCCCATCCGACCGAACCCGTTGATGCCGATGCGTACGCTCACGTAGCCCTCCTCCTGCCGCTCACGATGCGCCTCTTGCCGTAGGGGCACCGAAGGCGCAAGCCGCGGCCGGTTCGGCCGGGCTTGACGGCTGACATGCACCGTAATACATATGCACCATCATGCATGTCGACGTCTTCGAGACCCTGGCCGATCCGACCCGGCGCCGCATCGTCGAGGCCCTGCTCGGCGGCGAGCACGCCGTGAACGATCTCGTCGAACGCGTGGACATCCACCAGTCGGGCGTCTCGCGCCACCTCCGCATCCTCGGCGAGGCGGGGTTCGTGCAGATGCGGCCCGACGGCGCGCGGCGGCTCTACTCGCTGCGCGCCGAGCCGTTCCGCGAGCTCGACGCCTGGGTCGCTCGCTACCGCAGCCTCTGGGAGGCCCGCCTCGATCGGTTCGAGGCGGCCCTCGAGAAGAAACGCAAGAAGGGAAAGCCGTCATGAAGAAGCGCATCACGCTGGAGCGCACCTACCGCGCCTCGATCGAAGACGTGTGGGAGCTCTGGACGACCAAGGACGGCATCGAGTCTTGGTGGGGACCAGACGGCTTCGCCGTGACAGTGAGCAAGATCGACGTGCGCGTCGACGGCGAGCTGCACTACGCGATGGCGGCGGTCGAGGCGGACAAGATCGCGTTCATGGAGAAGGCCGGCATGCCGACCGTCACCGAGCACGTGATCCGGTACACCGAGGTCGCCCGGAACGAGCGCCTCGCGTACCTGCACCCGGTCGACTTCGTCCCCGGCGTCACCGCCTACGACGTCGAGACGCGCGTCGAGCTCTCGAGCACGGCGGCCGGCGTGCGCATGGCCCTCACCATCGACGCCATGCACGACGAGCTCTGGACGCAGCGCGCGGTCGCGGGCTGGGAGATGGAGCTCGGCAAGCTCGAGGCGCGCCTCACCAAGGTCCGCGGCTCGAAGATCGCGCCGTGCCTGTGGTTCGACGGCCAGGCCGAGGAGGCCGCGCGGTTCTACGCGTCGCTGTTCGCCGACGGCGCGATCGGCGCCATCGCTCGCTACGGAGAGGGCATGCCGTTCCCCGCCGGCACGGCCATGATGGTCGAGTTCACGCTGGCCGGGCAGCGGTTCCAGGCGCTCAACGGCGGTCCGCAGTACAAGTTCACCGAGGCCATCTCGCTCTCGGTCCGGTGCGCCGACCAGGCCGAGGTCGACCGCCTGTGGGACGCGCTGACGACCGGCGGCAAGGAGAGCCAGTGCGGCTGGCTCGTCGACCGCTACGGGGTGTCGTGGCAGCTCGTGCCTGACGCGTTCGTGGAGCTGCAGCGCACCGGCAAGGGTCCGGGCATCGGCCGCATGTTCCAGGCGATGATGGGGATGAAGAAGCTCGACGTGGCGGCGCTTGAGAAGGCCTACCGCGGCGACTGAGCACGCCGGCACAGCACGTCGAGCGCACCGCAGGCGTTGAAGCAGACGAGGTAGTGCGCGTATTCGGCCTCGGGCACCGCCTGCAACTCGCACTGCCGCGCGAGCCATGGAGAAGCGACGACTTCGTAGCTGCAATCGTCGCGGATCCCGGCCTCTTCCAGCTCCTGGAACCGGAAGGCGAGGACGTCGTGGAACACGTGACGGCGCGGGACCTCGTCGTAGGCGACGAAGGCGAGGACGAGGTCTCCCCCGACGAAGTGAACCTCGACGCGCGCGGCGTCGGCGGAGACGATCCCGAGGTCGACGGGGACGTGGGGCACGACCCCACGATACTCACTCCCGGAAGAACGAGGCCTGCTGGAAGCGCAGGCCGTCGACGATCTGGTCGACCCGGGCGGGCGAGAGCGACCCGATGCGGGCGCCGAGGCGGTGCTTCTCCACGGAGGCGATCTGCGAGACCACGACGACGCTCTGCCTCTCGAGCCCGCCCTCCCCGACGTCGAGGAGGACGTTGCCCGGCTCGGTGGCGCGGCCGAGGTTGGTCGTGAGCGCGCACACGACCACGGTCTCGATGCGGGAGCGGTTGAAGACGTCGTCCTGGACCACCACGTGGGGGTGGCGGAACTCGTGGTCCGCAGCCGGCTCGATCCAGAACACCTCGCCGCGTCGAATCGCCGCCACCCTCGGAGCATAGCTTGACCCCGTGGGGCCCCTCGACTTCACGAGAGACGATGGCGCTGATCCAGAACCGCCACGTCGCGCTCGGCCTGATGGGCGCGGGCATCGTGTTCCTGCCCCTCGGCGTGCGCGAACACCTGCGCGGCGAAGCGGTGCACCGACTGTTCCTGGCTTGGCCGGCGTTCTTCCTCCTCGGCAACGCGCTATTCTTCTTCCCGCCGTCGGGGCCCCCGGACGAGCAGGGGGACGCGACGCTCGCGACGCAGGAGAAGCTCGCGATCGGCGCGTCGATCCTGCTCGGCGCGGCAGCGATGCTGGCGTACGAGTGGTGGCTGCTGCGCGCGCATTGAAGGCGAGACCGATGAAGAACA
>Ga0154020_10005029_pt1 | contig 15691 bp, 12 predicted proteins | sample Klosneuvirus_201_FD_109709 | JGI IMG/M metagenome (GOLD analysis project Ga0154020, IMG submission 109709) | Active sludge microbial communities from wastewater, Klosterneuburg, Austria - Klosneuvirus_20160825_MG | ecosystem: Engineered > WWTP > Aerobic digester > Activated sludge | place...
CATACCCGAGACGTCCTGCCGCACTCAGCGACGCGCACCGCTGCCGGTCACGACCCCCGCCGCGCAAGCGGCTTCGTCCAACTACCGGATCGTCTTGCTCGTCCGCGGTGGTTTCCACACGAAAGCATTTCTAGAAAAAAATCATCGGGGACCAACCCGCCGGCCTTGCAGGTCAGGTTTCCGAGGGTACGCCCTGCCGCCTGCCACGGAGGTCCAGTCCGAAGAGGGCTTCAATTCGTGCCTGTCTCCCCACACTCCCCACAGTCCCCACATCCGGAAGCAAGGACACCCTCCGTACAGAAAATGGCGCTCGCATTTTCAGAACCCGTCTTCTCATTTTCCTCGATACGTACTTTCAATTTCAGAAAATGTGGGGATGTGGGGAGAAGAGAAGGAAAAGGGCCGTTTGGATGCTGGCTCGTTGCTCCCCACACTTTCCGGAACTGTGGGGAGTGTGGGGTACGGAACCATCATCCAGCATCTTTCCTACTGGATCATCACTCCCCACATGGTTCGCCTGCCTGCGTCGAAGCAACATCACGGCAACACTTCCCGTCAAACCTGGTCGAGCACGGCACTATCATCGTCACCGTCCACGGCCCGGAGATGCGAGCCGACACGGGACAAGGCGTCGGCCAAGGCGTCCCGCTGCAACACGAGCACGCGGCAACGACTCCCGGCGACCACCCGCTGGACCGTCGCGTGTCGGCCGTCGGTCGCTGTCAGGACGCCCCCAGCCTTGAGCTGGCGATGACATTCGGTCTTCGAGTAGTTCCACCCCACGCTGCGCATGAAGTCGGCAACGGCCACGAAGGTCAGGGCGGGCTCCAAGAAGACCTCCGTGTCACCGGCGAGCCACCCGATCTGGTTGCGGGCCGTGCGGACGAACCCCTCCTCGTTCTCGATGTCGTCGTTCAGAGCGCTGGCGGGGCTATCCGCCAATCCTGCTCGACGCGAGCGCAGCAACGCCCGGATCGCATCGAGGTACGACTCCGCCGCCGTGGCGTCCTCGGTCACGGGTTGGTCGGCAGCGACCTCCAACAGCGCCGACATGGCCCGCTCGTTCAGCTCGGCCACGCCAACCGTGTCCAACACGCCGAGACCTTCGGCAAAGCGCGTGAACGTCTCGAAGCCCACCATCAGCTTTGCCAACGAGGTGGGCAGCCGCTGATGACAGTCTCCCTGGAGGCGCTCCGAGAACAGCTCCCGCCAGCGTGCAAACTGGCCTTCCAGCTCCAACCCTTCGATCGATTCCGCGAGATGCTGGAGGTAGGCATGCGTAGCGATGCCGAGCCGATCGACCGATGCCCGGACCTTCCGGATTGCGTCCAGCGAGATATCCCCTTCATCGACACGGAGCACCACGAGGCGGCCAAGCGTTGACTCGTTGGTTGGTGGAAGAACCTCGCCAGTCCCGATCAGCAACGCCCGGGGTCGCTTGACCTCCCGCTCGACGGCCCGACTATCACAGCGGCCCCGCCCTTGCCCATCGCCGATGGCCTGGAGGGTTCGCAGCGCCACCCCCTGCATGGCCTTGAACTCGCGCTGTGCCTCGGGCGGGACGTAGTTGTCCACCGGGAAGGGCACATCCTTGGCCCGATGGAGGCGAGCCTCCAAGAAGGTCGCAGTGCTGTTCCAGTTGGCGGGCAGGCTGTCGTAGTCGAACGAGCCGTAGAAGCTCTGCACCAACGCGACGATCGAGCTTTTGAAGGTTCCGGTTCGACCCACCAAGAAGACGGAGAAGTCCAGGCCCAGCTCCAGTGGAGCCGTCCAGGCTGCTGCCACGAGCGGCACCGTAACGGTGTCAGGAGCGACATCGAGGACGCCGATCGCATGCCGCACCGCTTCGACGATGCCTTCGTGCCCGGGTAGGTCGGGCAAACGGAACGCGCCCATCTCGGGAGGGTCAACCTCGACATCCGAGCCCTCCAGCCCGATCGCTCGACCTGTGACCAGGAAGCAGCGCTTGCCGTCAATCGTATGCCACCCTGTGCTCGTGTAGATCGTTCGGCTCTTCGGATCGCTCGCTTCTTGGACGGCAGCACGGACATGATCGGGAACGGATCGCCCTGCTGCTAGAGCTGGCCGTGAACCCCACGCCGTTGCGACCCAGCCCATCTTGGCAAAGTCCTCGGCAGGAACCTCGACCTCCGGAAGGGCTGTGCCGCCTTCCAGGGTCCCCGATATCCGGTAGATGCGTGTGTCGTCGCGGAGCACGTCCTCTGTGATGTTGGCCGAGAAGTTCGCGAGCTTGTTGTCCCCGTACCAGATGCAGTTGTCCGCGGTTGTGTAGACCGTGCCGCCCTGGTCCCGCTGCTTCGCCACAAGCAACCCGTGGAAGCTCGCCGCTGCTGCGTCGATCTCCCGGTGCCCGATACTCGCCTTCCGTGTCAGGGCTCCAAGGGCTTTCCGCTCGTGGGGCTCCATGACGTGGAGGCACGCCCGGAAGAACAGCTCATCCAGAAGTGGCACCACTGCCGCTGGACGTTCGTCGGGCTTCTTGCCTTCCATGGCGTGGCTCACACGGACCATCGGGTCCGCCGGGATCGCCTCGCTGAATCGCTTGTGGAGGGCCTCCTGTCCGTTCCGGTACAAGAAGTCATCGGGGCCCTGCTCCGTGGGTTCGGGCGGCAACCCGGGCGCGTCCGGTGTCCAGTCCTGGGGGTGGGCGTAGGGAATCTTCACGACCCGGACATCCGCCCCGAGCTTCGCCAGCGCTTTCCATGTGTAAGCTGCACCCAGCGCAACATGCGGCTTTCCCTCCCCCGTGCTGCTGGCCCACATGCCTGCGTCGTAGATGATAAGCGCCGTCCGTCCTTCCCACTTGATGCGGCGTAGATCGGTGTGGGCGACGATGTCCCGCGTGTCGGCCAGGACGTCGCGGTCATGAGCACCGGCCATGACGCCACCGAGCCCCATCGCACGGATGAAGGCACCACACATCGACAGCGCCTTGAGGGGTGCTTCCGTGATCGCGATCGGCTGCGTCGTGTCGGCAGCAACGGCGGAGACGCAAGGCGGGACGTAGGGAGCGACCGGCACGCCTGCCTGGCAGAGGTAGCGAGGGACCTTGATGGTTTCCTCGCCGATGTGGCTCCCGGGCTCGGGTCCTGGTCGGACGTATTCCTTCACATCGGGGCGGGCTCGCCAGCGCTGGATCCCGTCGGAACACTCCGGGTACGGGATCATCAGCACTTCGACCGGGTGCAACGGGAGGCCCGGGTAACGCCGTGTGCCGGTCCGCTCCTTGAAGGCGATCTCGTCGGCCAGGTTGACGGAGTAGAGCCCAGCGGCAACGGCGATCTCGATGGGGATGGCCCGCTCTTTCAGGATGTCCCGGTGCTTGGCGTTGAGCTGCGGGCGGTCTTTCGGTGTAGTAGTATCTCTAGAAGTCATCGGATTCGTCTCCGAGCGAACAGCCCGCCCTGGTACGGCGGGCTTTCGCACGTCAGGGGTCAGGGGTGGCGAGCCGCGTCCGTGCGGGCTCGGAGCCAGTGGTCGATGGCCACGGGGTCGAAGCGCCAGCGGCGACCAATCGTGATCGCCGGGGCTCCATGGTCTCGGGCCCAGCGCCGAACAGTCTCGGCGTGGACCGCGTAGATGGCCGCGATCTCCTCGGCGGTCATCCGCAACGGGATCGCGTCGCTGTTCGTCGTGTCGTTCATGTCGTTGCCGGTCGAAGCACGCCCCGCTCTTGCGGGTCGGAATCGACAACGACGGGCCAACAGTGACTGAACCGTATGCTCCCCGGCTGGCCTTGCCTTGATGGGGTATTGGGACGTTGCCAACGCGGCGGTCAAGCCGCGGGTCTAGTTGCAGTGGGTACTTCCGACCGTCATCCTCCTTCCGGTTGACGCCGTTGATCTGCGCCGTGGAAAAGCGCTCGTCAAGTTTGTTTGGGTGCGCCCGTGTGGAATGCCGTCGCACCCATCGACCGGCCCGCGGCCTACAAGGGATTCGTCGGCGTCCGGCGACGTGCGCACCGCATCTCCATGAGGTCGTCCGGGCCAGCGGCGTCGAGCTGGTCGTCGGCGGTCCGTGCTGACCACGACCTGCTGCTCAGCCCGGCTCGTTGTCGGCTCCAGTGTTCCGATGAACGTGCCCGACCCGTTGATTGACGCTGGCGAGCCGGGAGAATACGAATGGGCATTCCGCCGACACCCCTTGCGTGACGCCAGCCGGCCCAAACCCAGGTAAACCCTAGCAATGGCGACGACCAAGTGGGCGACCTTCGCCGAGGCCGCGTCGGCCGTGCAAGGCAACAACCCGTACTTGGTCGTCGCCCTCAACGTGGTCAAGACTCGACCATGCCCACCTCCGCCGTGGGATCCGCACGGGGTCTACCAAGTCGCGCTGGTCGGCGACGCCGCCGTGGTCCAGCGTCTTGGCGACAACAATACGTGGGAGGCAGCTTCCCTTCACCCCCCTGCCGATCACCACATGAACGAATCGCAGAAGAGGCTCACCAGGCTGAAAGCTCGGCTTGAGGCTACGGACTCTTGGCCGTGGAACAACATCGAAGCCTGGGTCTCGTCAGCAACGCCCCTGATCAAGCGTGGTTTCGGCGACTTCTACGACGAGTTTATGAACGTCACGAAGAGGCCAAGTTGGACGATGCTGCCCAGATTCTCCTCGGGCGGCAGCATGTGGGATGGCACGCCGCCAAGGGACAACTTTGCCAGTGCTGCGGCTGCCGAGGACAAGTCGAACCGGAAGAAGGCCGAGCAGGTCAAGTTGAACACCCTCGCCTTCTTGGAGGGGTTGCTCGACTTGCCACCCGCCGACGTGTCGTCACCCGCGCCGCAGCCCGTCTCTGGCCACACGATCCACGCCCAGGGTGATGTGAACATCGGTGACGCCACGAAGACGACCTTTAACAACTCCTCGGTCGGTGCAGCGGCTACAGCTCCGGCCGCGGTGGCACTCGGACAACAATTGATGGGGGCTCTGAATCTGAAAGAGGATGTGAAGGCCGTGCAACAGGCCGTCATCGACGACCAAGACAAGCTCGACGCTGTCCATGAGCTGCTGAGCGATGCCCTGTCTCAGCTCCTGCGCAGTGTCAGGAAGATCGAATTTGAGCAGTCCGAGCAAGGCAAGGTCGTCACGCAGATCAAGGCGTCGGTTGACGACATCTGGGTGAAGAATGAGCTTGAGGGCGTCAAGGTGCCGGCGGCCTCAGAGGTCGCCAAAGCGATCCTAGCCAGCCCTCTGCTGGCGGCTGCTTTGAAGGCGATCGTGGCCGGCTAGCTGCCGGGCCAACAGGGCTTGCCGTCGGCCATGGCGCCTTCGTGGCGGTACGTGAGATGCACGTCCACCTCTCCGCTCTTCGTGCCCCACATGATGATCAAGTGGGCCAGGTCCGGGCGGTTCGCCCGATAGACCTCGAACTTCCCGGTGTTCAGGTTCAGCACGAAGCCCCACTCGCCGCTGGCAAGGCGGAACGGCCTGTCGAGCAGGCCGGGCTTGACGACGGGGATGATGGCGTTGGAGGTCATGGTCGCGGGGCCAGCGTAGCTCGGCACCTCGGGCAGCGCCCGTGTGCCCGAGCCGGAACCGCGCAAAACAAGCGCCCGCGCTCACGAGCTTGGCCCTCACCGAATGCGGGGCGAGTATCCCGGCGTCGTGAACAACAGGAGCCCCGCCGAGTCGGACATGTCCGCCAAGATCAAGCCCGCCATCGGGAAGGTCGCAGGACGCGTGCAGACGCAGGTCGGCAAGATGCTCGTCAGCCGGTGTGTTGGTGGTACGACGGGAAGCGGATGGACCACGTAGCCCGAGCGTTCTACGAGTTGAAGTTCAGGCTCGCCTTCATGGAAAAGAAGGCGAACGAGTTCCAAGACTTCTTCTCGACGATCATGGAGAAGGTCCACCCTGCCGACTTCATCCGCGTTCGGCCGTGGGGCAACGTGGGGGACCGCAAGAACGACGGCTACCTCAAGTCCGAGAGGACGCTGTTCCAGGTCTACGCCCCCAATGAGATGAAGGTGGCCGACGCGATCTCCAAGATCGACGAAGACTTCAACGAGGCGCTGCCCTACTGGAAGGAGCACTTCGACAAGTGGGTCTTCGTTCACAACTCGGCACAGGGCCTCGGGCCGGACGTGACCAAGAAGCTCCTCGACCTCGACAAAGCTCACCCCCTGGAGGTAACCCATTGGGGTCGGGAGGAATTGAGCCGGAAGGTCTTTGAGCTGGACCATCCGGACCTGGCATCCCTGCTCGGACCTGCCCCGACCCGCGAGGACATGCTCGACCTGGGTCTTGAATCGCTCGCCCCGGTCCTCGATCAGATCGCCGCGATGCCTGCCCCAGCAAGCCCTGATCTACGACCGCCGCCCGCAGACAAGATCGCACGGAACATGCTGTCCCCGAGCGTGGAGACGCTGTTGAAGGCCGGGATGACCAGGGCGGACCTGGTAAAGGACTACTTCCGGATCCAGCCCTCGAAGCAAGACGAGATCGCGGAGAGCTTCCGTCTCAGGTACGAGGCCGCACGAGGTGATGCCTTCGCACCGGACGAAATCTTCACCGAGCTGCAACGGCACGCGGGGGGTGAGGCTGTCCCAAAGGCGCACAGACAAAGCGCGGTGCTGGCGGTGCTGGCGTTCTTCTTCGAGGAGTGCGACATCTTCGAGCGGAACGACGACGACGAAGGGCAGCCATGATCCTGCCGACCAAGGGTGTTGGGCCCAGCAAGGCCCTGGTCTCCGTCGGCGCTGGGATCTTGCGTGGGCTGGACGAGCCCAAGACGGTGTCACGCTTGTGGAGCGACCTGTGCAAGGAGAACACAGGAACCCTACAGATCACCTTCGACTGGTTCGTCCTCGCCCTCGACCTCCTCTACGCGCTTGGCGTGGTCGAGTACGTCGCTGGAAGGGTGACGCGGCGTCCCGTAGCAGAAGAGGCAACCCGGTGATCCGCCGCATCTACAGCCCTGACCTCAGCTCGTTCAAGGACCTGACGTTCGAGCAGGGCCTGAACATCTTGCTGGCGGAGAAGAGCGAAGGAGCCACCGACAAGCAGACCCGCAACCGGGCCGGCAAGTCGAGCATGGTGGAAGTCGTCCACTTCCTTTTGGGATCGAACGCCAGCAAGGACTCGCTGTTCCGAAGTAGCGCCATGGCCGAGTTCACGTTCGGCATGGAGTTCGAGCTAGCGGGCACCTTCACGCGTGTCGAGAGAACTGGGTCGAAGCCCACTCCCCTAGCAGTCGCTGGCGACTTCACGACCTGGCCCCTCCAGCCGCGAAAGAGGGACGACGCCTTCTTGATCTCCAACGACAACTGGAAGGTCGTCCTTGGAGAGCTGATGTTCGGGTTGGGAGAGGTGGACAAGGCATGGTGCCCGTCGTTCCGATCGCTCTTCTCCTATTTCGCTCGACGCGAGCGATCAGGGGCCTTTCACGATGCCATGCAACAGACGCGGGAACAGCACCTCGCCGACCAACAGGTGAACATCTCCTATCTCTTGGGTCTCGACTGGTCGGTGCCTCAAGCGTGGCAAGTAGTGCGAGAACGGGAGAAGGGCATCCAGACCCTCAAGAAGAGTTTGAAGGAGGGGGCGTTCGGCGACGTCATCGACAAGGCGTCCACGTTGAAGACCCGGTTGGTCGTTGCACGAGACCGCGTGAGCCGCCTCAAGCAACAGGTGGCGTCGTTCAAGGTCGTGACCGAGTACCACGAGTTGGAGAAGGAGGCGTCGAACCTCACCAGGAAGCTGTCGGCGCTCGCGGACGAGAATACCTTGGAGCGCAGGTACATCGCGGAGCTGGAACACACCACTGTTGAAGAAGTCCCTCCGCCGCCAGCCGATCTGGAGAAGGTATACAGGGAGGTCGGGATCGTTCTGCCAGATCTGGTGCGGAAGCGTTTTGATGACGTGAAGACTTTCCATGAGTCCGTCATCCGGAACAGAAAGGGTTACCTCCACAGTGAGCTTGAAGCTGCTACGCACCGGCTCGCCGAACGGCAAGTGGAGATGCGTCGGCTCGACGACCGACGTGCCGAGGTCATGGGCATCTTGAAGTCAACCGGAGCGCTCGAACACTTCACCGCCCTTCAAGGCGAAGTGGCCCGCGCCGAGGCCGAAGTCGAAGCCCTCCGTCATCGCCATGAGACGGCCGAGGCCGTCGAGTCCGGCTCACTCAGGCTCCAGCAAGAGCGCAACCGCCTCCAAGAACGCCTGCGCCAGGACTACAGCGAACAAGAGGCTCGCGTGAACGAAGCCATCCTGACCTTCCAGAACATCTCCTCCGCGCTGTACGAGGAGTCGAAGGCAGGGAGCTTCACGATCACCCCGACCGAGAACGGCCCAATGTTCGACATCGAGATCCAGGGGTCCAAGAGCAAGGGGGTCAACAACATGCAGATCTTCTGCTTCGACATGATGCTCACTCTGCTCAGTTTGAAGCGTGGTCGAAGCCCAGGGTTTCTAATCCACGACAGCCACCTCTTTGACGGCGTGGACGAGCGCCAAGTCGGCAAGGCGCTGGCCCTTGGCGCCGAGCTGGCAGAGGAGCACGGGTTCCAGTACATCGTGACCCTCAACACGGACGACATCCCGCAGGAAGTCCCCGACAACTTCAAGGTCGAAGACTACGCCTTGGACGTGAGGTTGCTGGACTCGACGGAGGATGGCGGCCTGTTCGGGTTCAGGTTCGAGTGATGATCGCCGACCATGACGCCCCGCGAAGAACTTGAGTGGAAGACCCGCAAGCAGCGGATCGATCCCAAGCTCGACGCCCTCGGCTGGCGTCGTGGCGATCCGGGCAAGGGCAAGCCGTGCCGGACCGAAGAGGAGGAGACGGTCAACGGTCCTGCCGACTACGCCCTCTGGCTCGACGGGAAGCTCGTCGCCGTGGTCGAGGCCAAGAAGGTCACCACCGGCCCGCAGAACGTCCTGACGCAGGCAGAGCGTTACGCCCGGGGGCTCCAGGGCTCCTCTTTCAACTACGGCGGCCTGCGCTGCCCCTTCCTGTACTCCACCAACGGCGAGGTGTTCTGGTTCCACGATGTCCGCCACCCGCTCAACAGGTCGAGGCGGGTTGCCCTGTTCCACACGCCGGACGCGCTTGCCGAGCTACTCGACAAGGACCTTGACGAGGCGGCCGAGCGAGCCCTGGCGCTGCCCCATGACCACCCTCGTCTTCGCCCGTATCAGAAGGACGCCAACGCCGCCGTCGAGCGGGCCATCGCCGACCGGAAGCGGGATCTGCTGGTGGCAATGGCCACCGGCACCGGCAAGACGTTCACGTTGGTGAACCAGGCGTACAGGGCCATGAAGGCGGGGATCGCCAAGCGCATCCTGTTCCTCGTCGATCGTCGGGCGCTTGCAGCACAGGCCGTGCGGGCCTTCTCCGCCTTCGAGGCCGAGCCCGGGAAGAAGTTCGATCACATCTACGAGGTCTACTCGTCCCGGTTCCGGATGGGGGACTTCGACGACGACGAGAAGTTCGACCCCAAGGTTCTGCCCCGCGAGTACCTGGAGCACCCGAAGCCCGGGCATGCCTTCGTGTACGTCTGCACTATCCAGCGGATGGCGATCAACATCCTCGGCCGGTCGGCGATCTTCGGTGTCGGCGACGAGAACATCGACGAGGACGCCGACAGGCTGGACATCCCGATCCACGCCTTCGACCTGATCATCGCAGACGAGTGCCACCGCGGCTACACGTCGCAGGAGGTCTCGACCTGGCGCTCGACCCTGGACCACTTCGACGCGATCACGGTCGGGCTCACGGCTACACCGGCAGCCCACACGACAGCGTACTTCAAGCACAAGGTCTACGAGTACAGCTACGAGCAGGCGGTCCGCGACGGCTACCTGGTGGACTACGATGCGGTGTACCTCCGGTCCGACGTAAGGATGAACGGTCTCTTCCTCCACGAGGGCGAGAACGTCGAGGTGGTGGACCCGAAAACCGGGCTGTCCAAGATGGACCAGCTCGAAGACGAGCGAGCCTTCGACACTGGCGAGATCGAGGCCAAGGTCACGGCTCCCGAGTCGAACCGGAAGATCCTCGACGAGATCAAGAAGTACACGGACGAGCACGAGCGGGAGTATGGGCGCTTCCCCAAGACCCTGATCTTCGCGGTCAACGACCTGCCGCACACGAGCCACGCCAACCAGGTCGTTGACCTTGCCCGCGACGTCTTCGGCCGTGGCGATGCCTTCGTCACCAAGATCACCGGAGCCAAGGACGTCGATCGGCCCCTCCAGCGCATCCGCGAGTTTCGCAACCGTCCGAACCCAGGGGTCGCAGTCACCGTGGATCTGCTGACCACCGGCGTGGACATCCCCGACCTGGAGTACATCGTCTTCCTCCGGCCGGTGAAGAGCCGGATCCTGTTCGAGCAGATGATCGGCCGCGGGACGCGCACGGGCGAGAAGTACCCCGACAAGGACCACTTCACGGTGTTCGACTGCTTCGACGGGACGTTGCTCGCCTACTTCAAGTGTGCCACCGGCATCACGGCGGAAACCCCGGCGCCACCGAGCAGGACCGTCGAGGAGATCATCGAGGACATCTGGTCGAACCGGGACCGGGACTACAACATCGGCTGCCTCGTGAAGCGGCTGCAACGGATCGACAAGGCCATGTCCGGCGAGGCCCGGAACATGTTTGCCAGGTACGTCCCCGATGGCGACCTCGCCAAGTACGCCCGGCAGTTGCCCGCGTCCCTGCGTTCCGACTTCGGGGGGTCGATGAAGCTCCTGCGAGATGGCGAGTTCCAAGAGCTGCTGGTGAACTACCCGAGACCGGAGCGGACCTTCGTCCGGGCCTACGAACAGACCGACAACGTGTCCTCCGTTTACATGTTCCGCGACGTCGCTGGAAACGAGTACAAGCCGGAGGACTACCTCGGGGCGTTCGAGAAGTTCGTCACCGAGAACCAGGACCACATCGACGCCGTCCAGATCCTGCTCGACCGGCCAAGGGCGTGGAGCCCACAGGCGCTCACCGAGTTGAAGACCAAGCTCACGCAGAGCCGATACAGGTTCAGCCCCGACAACCTCCAGAAGGCCCACGAGCTGCGTTACAAGAAGGCGCTCGTGGACATCGTGTCTATGGTGAAGCACGCGGCCGACGGAGAGGCACCGCTGCTGACGGCGGCCGAGCGGGTCGAGCTGGCGTTCACCAAGATCACGGCGGGCCACATCTTCACGGACGACCAGCAGCAGTGGCTCGACCGGATCCGTGAGCACCTCCGGGCCAACCTCTCGATTGACCGCGAGGACTTCGAGCTGGTGCCCGTGCTCTCGGATGCTGGGGGTTGGCCGGTGGCGAGGCGGATCTTCGGGGAGCACGAGTTGGAAGAACTGATCGCAAGTCTGAACGAGGCAATTGCAGCATGAGCGACATCGTCCAGAAGCTGTGGGGGTTCTGCCACACCCTGCGCCACGATGGGATCGACTACGGGGACTACATCGAGCAGATCACGTACCTGCTCTTCTTGAAGATGGCCGACGAGCGGGGCATCGACCTGTCGAAGGTCGAGGTCCAGGGGAAGAAGGGCAAGCCCGACACCGTGGACTGCTCGTGGCCCACCTTGGAGAAGCAGAGCGGGACCGACCTCACGGAGCACTACATCGACATCCTCCGGGCTCTTGGGCAGGCACACGGGATGCTTGGCGACATCTACTCGGGGGCGCAGAGCCGCTTCAACAACCCGGTCAACCTCAAGAAGCTCGTGTCGCTGATCGACGAGACCGAGTGGACGGCCCTCCAGGTGGACGTGAAGGCGGAAGCCTACGAAGGCTTGCTAGAGAAAGCTGCCGCCGAAGGCAAGAAGGGGGCGGGCCAGTACTTCACGCCCCGCGTTCTGATCCAGTGCATCGTGCGCTGCATGAAGCCAGACCCGAGGTCGAAAGCGGACTTCACGATCTGCGACCCTGCTGTCGGCACCGGAGGCTTCCTCGTCGCCGCCTACGAGTGGCTCAAGGAAGTCACCAAGGGCGGCGCCATCGACCGGAACGTGATGAAGCGGATCAGGGCGAGGACCTACTTCGGCGAGGAGCTAGTCCCGCGTCCCCGGCGCATGGCGCTCATGAACCTATACCTCCACGGCATCGAGCCGCAGATCCGGCTTGGCGACTCGATCTACGAGCCGCCCGCTGCCGATCGCTTCGACGTTGTCTTGACCAATCCCCCGTTTGGCACACGAGGCGCTGGTCAAGCGCCGACGCGGGACGACTTCACGGTCTCTACCGCGAACAAGCAGCTCAACTTCGTCCAGCATATCCTGACGATCTTGAAGCCAAGCGGCCGGGCCGCCGTCGTGCTCCCCGATAGCGTGCTGTTCGCCGACCAGGCGGGTGAGGTGCTCAAGATCGTCGCCGAGGACTGTAACCTCCACACTGTCCTTCGGCTCCCGCGGGGCACCTTCACCCCCTATAGCCAGGGCGTGAAGGCGAATGTCCTCTTCTTCACCAAGGGCGAGACGACCGGCAAGGTCTGGATCTACGACGCCAGGACGAACGTCCCCGGGATCACCAAGAAGGACCGGCCGTTGACCCCCGCGCACTTCACGGAGTTCGAGAAGTGCTTCGGCGCGGATCCGGACGGCAAGGCCAAGCGCAAGGCGAGTGACTCGAAGGAGGACCGCTGGAAGAGCTTCGGGATCGGTGAGGTCGAGGCGCACGGCTTCAAGCTCGACGGTTTCAAATGGCTCAAGGACGAGACCCTAGAGGACACCGACGACTTGCCAGAACCCGAAGAGCTGGCCACAGAGGCGATCTCCGAGTTGGAGGAGGCCGTCGCCGAGTTGAACCAAGTCCTTCGACTGCTTGAGAATGGGAACGGCGTGACGAAAGGGGCGACCGCGTGAGCGACGCCGGGGATCTGCCAGAGGGTTGGGCGGAGGCCCAGCTCTCGACCATTACGTCAAAGATCGGCAGCGGGGCGACGCCTCGCGGCGGGTCCAACGCTTACCAGCCGAGCGGCATCCCATTGATTCGCTCGCAAAACGTCCACTTCGATGGCTTCAATACCGATGGGCTCGCCTTCCTAGACGATGCGCAAGCCGCCGCCCTTGACGGAGTCAAGGTCCACTCTAACGACGTACTGCTGAACATCACCGGAGCGTCGATCGGGCGCGTGTGTCTCGCTCCCGGCATCATGGGTGGCGCTCGGGTCAACCAGCACGTGGCGATCATCAGGTTGTCTGGCGCCCTAGAGCCAAGCCTGCTTTCACTCTACCTCCGGTCCCCGGCGATCCAGAATCGGATCAATACTGAGGAGTACGGGGTGACGCGCCAGGCGCTCACGAAGGGCTGGATCAGCGACCTGCTAGTACCGCTCCCGCCACAGCCCGAACAGGACCGCATCGTCGAGAAGGTCGAGGCCCTGCTGGACCACGCGAGCAAGGTCGAGGAGCGGCTCGACCGTGTCCATGCCATCCTCAAGAGGTTCCGGCAGGCGGTGCTGGCTGCGGCCTGCTCGGGCAGGCTCACGGATGATTGGAGGGCGCGGGCGAGCTGCGCTCCGGCAATCGAGATCGAGGGCCTACCTGGTTGGCGGCGGCGAACCGTCGGCGATCTTGTCGAGGTGGCCACAGGAGCCACGCCGTTGAGGAAGAATCCTGCGTACTACAAGGGGGGAAAGGTTCCGTGGGTCAAGAGCGGGGCCGTGAACCGCGACCCCATCATGGAGGCCGACGAGTTCATCACGGAGAAAGCGATTCGCGAAACCAACGCAAAGGTCTTCCCGGCAGGCACTCTCGTGATGGCCATGTATGGTGAGGGTGCGACTCGGGGAAAGGTTGCCGAACTGGGCATCCCTTGCGCCACGAATCAGGCGCTGGCGGCCTTGATCTTCTCGGACACGGCAAGCGATCTTCGACACTTCCTCAAGCTCGCGTTGCAGAGCCAATACGACGCCATGCGTGAAGACGCAGCAGGCGGTGTTCAGCCGAACCTAAGCCTCGGCGCGATCCGCGACATCGAGGTGGATGTCCCTCCGCCGGGAGAGCAGGCCGAGATCGTCCGCATCGTCCAGAGGATGTTCACTTTGGCCGACGCCATCGAGGCCCGCGTCACCGCCGCTGCCGCTCGGGCCAACAAGCTCCCCCAGGCCATCCTGTCGAAGGCGTTCAGGGGCGAGCTGGTCCCCACCGAAGCCGAGCTGGCCCGGGCCGAGGGCAGGCCGTTCGAGTCGGCGGAGGAGATGTTGAAGCGGGTGACCAAGGAGCAGCCGGTGACACGGGCGAAGAAGACCAGACGGAGAGCGCCTGCTTGAGCCAGAAGCCGCGTCTCTTCCTCGGATCCTCGTCCGAGGGGCTGCCCCACGCGCAGGTGATCGAGGCACACCTGGCCAAGGACTTCGAGGTACGCCTCTGGACCCAGGGCCTCTTCTTGCCCGGGCACTACCCGCTTGAGTCCCTGGAGGCGGTCGCGAAGGAGTGCATGTTCGCCGTCATCGTGGGCACCGACGACGACGTTCTCACGAAGCGTGGGACCACGAGTCGAGCCATCAGGGACAACCTGGTATTCGAGTTCGGGCTGTTCTTCGGCCTGTTTGGAAGGAAGCGCACAATCCTGGTCACACCAAAGCGTGTCGCCCTCGCCTTGCCGAGTGACCTCGACGGGCTGACGCGGGCCACCTACTCACGTCGGGCGGGGCCACCGACCAGCAAGGCGTGGATGAAGTCGCTTCACGTGGTGGCGGTCGAGATCTCGAAGGCCCTGCTCAAGGAGATGACCGCCGAACGGGCACAGCGTGCTCGCCAGCATGAGAGCAAGCGCCAAGCGCGGCGTCAGCAGGCCGCCCTTCGCCTCTATCGCGCCGTCACCCAACTTCGGGATCTCTTCATCGAACTCCCCACGAATGCTTTGGGGGCGATCGGGAAGAAATCGAAGTTCGACAAGGTCAAGCAGGACGCGAGCAAGAAGGTCCGGAACCTGGAGAAGGACTGGCACGACGACGCGGAGCTACTCGGTGTGGTGCCGCAGCTCGACGCGTTGGCGTCGGCAACATCGAGGGCGTTGCTGGCATTCCCGTACCCGACCATCCACGTCACGGGTGACGAGGCAACGGAGGTAGCGGGACGCCTACTGGCACGGGTCAAGTCGGGCACGCCCACGGAGCGCCTTGGCGCCGCCGCCAAGCAGGTCGGAGATGAGGTCGAGCGAAAGGTCGCCGAGTTCGCCAACATGTACAAGGACTGGTGGGCGAAGCACGCTCCAGTCCTTCGAGAGCGGGCCTACGCCCTACAAGACCGCGTGACGAACGGCATGGTCGGCGATGGCCGCTGAGAAGATGCCCTCGACGGACGACGACACCCCGATCAGCAGGCGCTGCATCCTCGCCAAGCTCGGCTCACGGGAGCGCATGAAGGCGCTCGCCGAGACCGGCACCGTGTACATGCAGAAGCTCTCGGTCTACGTGAAGCTGGAGAACCCCGCTGTCGGTGACCCCAACGAGGGCCTCCTCGCCAGGTACACGCCCGAGAACCCCACGCTGCGGATCGTGGCCCGGGTCGGCGACCAGGAGCTGCCGCTCCCGGGAGCTTCCCTCAAAATCAACAGCACGGCCCTGGACCACGGCGTCTACTGCATGTCGGCCATCGAGACCACGAGCGGCGACCTCCGAGGGTCGTTGCTCGCGTTCTTGGCCGACCGCCGGCTTCGGGACTTCGGCGACACCCTGGTGTTGTTCAAGGACACGCCCGAGTTCATCCGGCGCCTTGAG
>Ga0154020_10005030_pt1 | contig 15690 bp, 14 predicted proteins | sample Klosneuvirus_201_FD_109709 | JGI IMG/M metagenome (GOLD analysis project Ga0154020, IMG submission 109709) | Active sludge microbial communities from wastewater, Klosterneuburg, Austria - Klosneuvirus_20160825_MG | ecosystem: Engineered > WWTP > Aerobic digester > Activated sludge | place...
CCAGGAAGTTGGACATGAAGACCACGTCCACGCTGCCGGGCGGCAGCGGGAGATGCGCCGCGTTGCCCACCACCACTTCCACGCCAGGTGCGGCGTGTTGCGCCACCGCGGGGTTGATATCCGCGGCAACCTTGCGGCCTGCGCGTATGGCGTTGATGAACTCACAATGTCCTGCCGCCATCTCCACAACGGTTGCGTCAGGAGGAACATCCGCCTGGAAAAAATCCTCGCAAAGCACCTTCCACATTGCCGGGCGGAACCCTTCCGGGTCAGCCAGCCGCGCTTCATAGAGACGCTTGAGCAATTCCGGTGTCATGGGGCTCCCAGCACCGGAGCCAGCGCGTCCCGCTGGTTGTGTATCCAGGCGGCAATGTCCTCCACAACCGTCTCCACCGGGCGGCGGGGCTTCCAGTCCAACAGCCGCTCCACCAGGCGCGCATCGGTGATGAACAGCGGCACGTCCCCCGCGCGTGTCTCCGGCTGACGCTCCAAGTGCAGGTTGCGTCCGGTGACGCGGGCGCACGCTTGCGTCAGCTCCAGGAGGGACACGCTCACCGCGCGGCCACCTCCCACATTGAGGGTGCGTCCTCGCACGTCCTCCATCCGGTCCAGCTGGCGGTCCACCAGGTCACACAGGTCCAACACATGCAGGATGTCCCGCACCTGTTTGCCCTGGCCTCCGTAGCCCACATAGGCCAGCGCGCCTCCCAGGATGTGGCGCGCCACCCACAGCGCCACAAAGCCCTGGTCCTGCTTTCCAAATTGCCAGGGGCCGGCCAGGACGCCGCAGCGGTTGATGACGGTGCGCAGTCCAAAAACGTCGCCGTATTCGGTGACCATCAATTCACTGGAGAGTTTGGTGGCGCCGTAGAGCGTGCGGGGACCGTCCAGCGGGAACGCCTCGGAAACACCGTGCGGGCTGACGCCCGCAAGCTCCTGTTGGTCATGCAGTTCCATGCGGGTGGCGGTTTCCACCAGGTGCAGGCTGCGCAGGTGATGGACGGGGTACACGCGGCTGCTGGAGAGGAACACCACGTCCGAGCCATGGCGGCGCGCCAGTTCAAGGCAATGCAGGGTCCCCACCAGGTTGGACTGGATGAGGTAGCCGGGGTCACCGCTGGTCCCCGCCAGGACGCTGGGTTCGGCCGAACACTCCAGCAGCGCATCCACGCGCACCGTTGGGAAGTCCTCCTTGCAGCGGATGTCCCCGTGGACAAACTCCACGCCGCCAGCCGCCAGGCGCGCCAGGTTGAGTTCACTGCCCCGGCGGTGGAGGTTGTCCATGGCCAAAAGGCGCCAGGATGGATGCGCCGCCTTGAGGTGGAGCGCCAGGTGGCTTCCCACAAATCCCGCGCCGCCGGTGACCAGGACGGTCTTCATGAGCGTGCTTCCGCGCGGGCCGCGTCTGCAATTTCCCGCAGGATGTCTTCCAGGCAGCGGGTGACGCTCCATCCGGGATGGTCCGCCTGGAAGCGCCGCAGGTCCGAGAAGTACAGCACGTGATCCCCCACGCGGGGCTCTTCCACGTATTCACAATCCAGCTTCCTGCCCAGCAGGTCCTCAAAGCGCGCAATGGCCTCCATCATGGAGATGGCGTTCCCCCGGCCACCGCCAAGGTTGTAGACGGCGCCGGGCCGCCGCCGCTCATGGAACGCCATCATGGCGGTACACACGTCAAACGCGTGGATGTTGTCCCGCACCTGTTTCTGCTTGTAGCCAAAGATGCGGTAGCGCCGCCCCTGCGCCACGCACTTGGCAAGGTAGGCCAGGAAGCCGTGGAGTTCGGCGCCGGCGTGGTGGCCACCGGTGAGGCAGCCACCCCTGAAACACACCGTGGGCATCCCGTAGTAGCGGCCATACTCCTGGACCATGATGTCCGCCGCCAGCTTGGAGGCGCCAAACGGGCTGTGGAGCGTGGCGTCCACGCGGCAGGTCTCATCCACACCGTGGAAGTGCTCCGGGCGTGCGTAGTCATAGCGGGTGGCAAGTTCCACGCGCGGGTATTCATTGGGCGCGTCCCCGTAGACCTTGTTGGTGGACAGGAAGACAAACGTGGCGTCGGGACAGGCGCGCCGGGCGGCCTCCAGCAGGTTGTGGGTCCCCACGGCGTTGGTGTCAAAGTCATCAAACGGCCGCGTCTTGGCCAGGTCATGGGAGGGCTGCGCCGCGCAGTGCACCACCAGTTCAGGACGCACAGAAGCCAGGGTTTCCAGCACCGCTTCCCGTGCGCGGATGTCCAGGTCATGGTGGGAAAAATGGCGCGCAGTTGCCTTGAGCCGCTCAAGGTTGGGCCGGGTGTCTCCGTCCTTGCCAAAGAAGTCCTGGCGCATGTTGTTGTCCACGCCGTGGACCTGGAACCCGCGGGCGTCCAGGAACAGCACGGCTTCAGAACCAATGAGGCCGCTGCTGCCGGTCACCAGTGCCTTCTTCATGGTGTGCTCCGCTTGTCGTAGTCACCGGCACCAAACCACTTCTCAATGAGACAATACAGCACCACAAACATGTAACGGCTGCCCATTTCCTTGATGCGCAGCTTGGATTCCCCGTGCTTGCGGTTGAACCAGTCATTGGGAAGCACCACGTACGTGTAGCCCCGCACAATGGCCTTGAGCGGGAGTTCCACCGTCAGGTTGAAATGGTGGGAGAGACAGGGCTTGAGCCCCTCCAGCGTGCTGCGCCGGAACATCTTGAACGCGTTGGTGACGTCATTGTAGTCCAACCCGAACAGGGTGGAGATGAAGCGGTTGGCCGCCCGGTTGAGAACCAGCTTGGGCAGCGGGTAGTCCACCACGCGCGAGCGCGGGTCAAAGCGTGTTCCAAACACGCAATCCACGTTGTGGCGTTTCATGGCTTCAAGGAAACGCACCAGGTCCCGGGGATCGTCTGACGCGTCCGCCATGTACACGGCCACCGCCCAGCCCCGGGCAGCGTCCAGTCCATCCCGCACCGCAAGGCCGTAGCCCCCCGGCGGTCCCCGGGTCACCACGCGCAGGCCGGGAACCTCCGCGGCCAACGCGCGCAGCACCACGCCGGTGTTGTCTGTTGAATTGTCATCCAGGACCAGCACCTCGTGGGTGATGCCGGCGGCGCGCAGCACGGCATACAAATCCCGCACGGTGGCCTCAATGTTGCCAGCCTCATTGCGCGCCGGGATGACCACGCTCAACTCCGGGTTCTCCGTGGTGAACCCACTCATGGCGTGCCTGGGGGGCGGGCGCCGCGCAGGCGCATCAGGTTGTCTGTGGCCTCCGGGTGCCCGGGGGCAAGTGCCAGCGCATGCTCAAATTCGGCGCTGGCCTCTTCCGCGCGGGACATGGCCAGCAGGATGGCTCCGCGGGTGTTGTGGGCATTGGCGTTGCCCGGCGCAAGGGACAGGACCTGGTCAACCTCCACCAGCGCCTCCGGGAGCCGTGCGGTGCGGCCCAAGACAATGGCCAGGTTGTTGCGCGGTTCAATGGCCAGCGGGTTGGCTGCCAAGGCGCGCCGGAGGTGGTGTTCGGCGGCTGGCAGTTCTCCACGGGTCAACAGGATGTCTCCCAGGTTGCCCTGCGCCAGCCACGCATCGGGATTTTTCTCAATGCTCGCGCGCCAGAGGACCTCTTCACTGCGGTAGTCCAAAACGTCCACCAGGGCCATGGTGAAAAGCCCGGTGGTGGCGGCCACGCCGGCCCACCGCATCACCGGGCGCCAGCGCACCAGCGCGGCCATGCCCGCACCAGCCAGGAGCATCACCGGGATGGAGGGCACGTATTGGAAGTGGTCTGACACAAATGAATACCGGAAGAAGTAGCCGTTGAGGAACGCCAGCAGCGGAGCAATGAGCAACCAGTGGGACACCACCGCAGCCCACACTGCCGCCAACCGGTGGTTGCGCAGCCACCATCCCGCCGCCAACACCAGCGCCGCCGCCACGGCGGGAAACAGGTGCTGCACCTGCAGCGGTGACACCTGCCAGCGCGGGTACACAAACATCACGGGTGACGGCCAGACCAGCTTGCCCAGGTAGAACCACGCGTTGATGCCGGCCACGGCCAGGCGTTCGCCCATGGGGCGTGCCCATTCAGGGCCCTGGGTGCCTACCCGGGATGCTTCCGTCCACAACGTGACCACGCCAGACACCAGGGAAAGCATGAACAGGGGAGCAATCGAGAGGAGCGCGCCGCGCCAGCGCGCGCGGGGCTCAAACATCACCACCCACAACAGCAGGACCACGGGGAACATGACCACGGCGCTCTTGGCCAGCAGCGCCGCGGTGAACAACGCCGCGGTGCGCAGCGCGGCGCGGCTGCCCAGCTGCGCCCGGGGGAACCCGCCGGGCTCCACCCAGCACCACAGGGCTGCCAGCGTGAACACCGCGGACAGCGTGTTCTTGCGTTCCACAATCCAAGCCACGCTCTCAACATGCACCGGGTGCACCACAAACAGCGCGGCCGCCCACCCGCCGCCAGCAACGCCCCAGCGCCGGGCCACCGCGGCAATGAGGACGCCTGCCAGCCCGTGCAAGACCGCATTGTCCACCCGGTACAACCACGGCTGCGCTCCCACCAGTTGGTACTCGGCCCAGAACGTGGTGAACGTGAGCGGGAAATACGGGAACCGCCCTACGCCGTTGGTGTCCACCCAGGCACGCCACAAGCCGTTGACGTCACGGTGGTTGGCATTGTCCACAATCCACTCAAAGTCATCCCAGATGAACCCGCCCTGGAATGCCGGTGCGTGCAGCAGCAACGCCAGCCCCATCAAACCCAACGCAACCAACCACGGCGCGTGACGGGCGTTGGGCGGCGCGGTGGCGGTTGACGTCTTGGACATGGTTTTGGCTGCCCAAGGCTGGCACCCAGGCCACACGGCTGGCAAGGAACGTCAGGCAGGTTGTCAGCTTGTGGGCGCGCGGTCATGCACGGTTCACAAGGACGGAGTTTCTGTCAGCGCCTGCCGCGGTTGTTGGACGCGCTCACCCACGTGTTGCCCTGGAAAGCCCACCCCCGCCCAACCCGGCCAGAAGGACGGGAGGGCGGGGGCAGGGTGAAACGCACCGCGCACTGCTTTCAGTTCTCCTCGCCGGGCATCAGGCCCGCGCGGAACCGGTTGCGAAGCTCCTCGCGCAGCAACGCCTTCTCCACTGCGTCCAGGGAGCCGTCACCGTTGGCGTCAAACTGGGTGACCAGCGCCTGGTGGCGTGCCTCCATGATCGTGCGTCCCTCGTCGGGGGAGAGGCACCCGTTCCCATCCGCGTCGTTGCTGGCCACCAGGCTGGCAACCCGCGCTTCGCGTTCGGAGGTCACCGTCTGCACGCCGGCCTGGTGTTCGGCGTCACTCAGAGCACCATCCTGGTCGGTGTCAAAACGTTCCAGCACGCGCGCCTGGTGCGCTTCGCAGCGGGCCACCACGTCCTGCGCAAGCAGCAGGCGCTCTTCGGGGTGGAGCAGGCCGTCCTCGTTGAGGTCATGGATGTTGGGTGGACCACGCCGCGGGCCTGCGCCAGCTCCGCCGTCACCCATGCCGGGCGGGGGGCCCATTCCGTCGGGCGGCGGGCCGTCCGGGCGTTCACCGGGTGCGCCTTCGGGGCGCCCTTCACCTTCGGGGCGCGCAGGCGGTTCACACGCGCCGGGGGGAAGCGGAGGACGTTGGCGTGGGCCCATGCGCGCGCCGGCCCCCATGTCCGAGGGAACACCGCCACATTCGGGCAGCGCCAAGGGGTCCGGCGGCGGTGCGTCCGGTCCGCCGCCACCAGGGGGACCCCAGCCACCTTGCTCGCCACCACGCGGGGGACCACGCCGTCCTCCGGGGCCGCGCGGGCCTTCACCGTTGGAGTCTTCACCACCGGGCACGCTGATGCCTTGCTCCTCCGCGGTGTCCGCCACAAAGGCCACGCCGTCCTGGAGCGCCTGTGCCTGGCTGCAGCCCACCCCACCAAACGCCGTCAACATCACAAATCCAAGGTGCCGCTTCATGGAAGAATCCCTCCGGTTGTGGACTCCAGCAGGCCCAACGGCGCTGCTGGTTCCTGGTTGCCAGAAAGGACGCGACAGTGGGCACGCGCTTCCCAAAAAGCGCGCTCAGATCTGATCCAGGGGTGATCAGAAAATAAATGGAAGTGGCGCGCGGCTGGCCCGTCTTTCCCTGGTCAGGACCGCCGCAACGCCTTCATCTGATTCAGGGCGTGGTCTGTTCTGAATACGTCACGCTGCCGCCGCTGAAGAGGAAGCGCGTGTAGATGTCCCCGGAGCCGGTGCCGCTGCGCACAATACGGTCCGTCCCGCCGCTGGCCGAAGGCACCACAGATGCGCTCCCCAACGAGCCACCGCCGGCGTTGAAGAACTGGAAGTTGCAGGTCAGCGCGCCGCTTCCTTCGCCGCCCAACACAGCAAAGTACCAGCCGTTCTGGATGGGCGTGGTCAACGTGATGTTCTGCGGTGAAGTGGAGGTGGAGTACAGCGCCGAGGTGCTGAGCCCGGAGACGTCCTGGATGGGCAGACCATTGACGTCCACGCGACCATAACGGAACGACCCGCCGCCACCCCCGGTGGTGGTGCAGCTCACATAGATGCGCGCAATGCTGTTGGATGAACATGCGCCGGCGTTGCAGATGCCGCCGTTGCATTCGGTGGGTACGTCACAAGGGGACCCGTCGGTGTTGGGGTGGCAGGTGTTGTTGTTGGCCACGCAGTGGAATCCCGCGCCCTGGCACTTGAGGTCATCATTGGTGGCGCACGATGTTCGGCAGCTGTTGGCCGCCACATCACACGCATAAGAACCACACTGCGCCTGGGTTCCAGCGGTGCAACACGTTCCACCGCCGCAGCAGATTCCGTTGTTGCAGGTCCCGTTGATGCAATCCTGCGCGTTGACGCAAAGCCCACCGTTGGCCACCTTGTCCTGGCAGGTCCCGTCGGCGGCGCAACGTCCACTGGTGCATTCGGTGCCCAGGTCACACCTGTTTCCGGCGCCAGACGCATCCGGGTAACACAGGTTGTCCCCGCTGAAGCAGTGGTACGCCGTCCAGCACTGCCCATCATCATTGGCGCAGGACGTGTTGCAGGCGCTGGTGCTGGACGCAAAAAACGGCTCGCAGCTGACACAGTTGACGGAATATCCCCCGCCCACCCCGGCGGTGCAGCGTGCGCCGCGCGAATAGCCGCCCTGGGCCACGGGGCCGCAATATTCGTTGTTGGGTTGTGGATTGTTGACGGGCGCGCCCCAGCCGTTGGCGCCGCCACAGGTGCGGGTGTGGGAGCCGTCCTGCGCGCACTCCACGTAGTCCACCGGGTGAAACACCGCGCTGCCGTTGGGGCATTGGTTCACCGGCGCGCAACGCTGGTTGGGTGCCACAAAATCCGCCGTGCAGCGCCCGGATGCACAGTCCCCGTTGTTGGCGCACGGGCTCCCATTGGCGCCGCCGGCCACGCTGCTGCTGTTGCCGGCCAGCGAGGATGACCCCGCCACCAACGACGACGAAGCCCCAAGTGAACTGGCGGCGGAGCTGCTGGTGCCCGCGCTGGAACCCAGGGACGTGGATGCCGGTCCACTGGAAGGCTGGGACGTTGCTGGCTGTGAGGTGGACGGTTGTGACGTTGCGCCCGCCGAGCTTGCGCCAAGTGAACTTGCCAACCCGCTGCTGGTGCCCGACGCCGACGCGCCCCCGCGCGAGGACGAGGAAGCGCCTGTTGAGGTCACCGCCCCGCTGGTTCCGGACGCCGCACCGGACGAGCCTTGGGCCGTGCCGCTGCTGGTGCCGTTGGTGTCGGCGCGCGGAACGCAGGTCCCTTCGCGGCACTCATTGTCTGACACGCAGTCACCGTCCTGCGTGCAGCGCGCGCTGGGCAGCAGCCCGCAGCTCCAGGACGCCAGCAGCAGGACAACCAGGAAGCTGGCGCGCGTATGCAGGCGCCGAACACAGGGGTGCATGTGGGATGTGACGGTCACGGTGTTCAAGCGTCTCCAAGCCCCACCCTCAAGTCAACCGGAGAAGTTCAACAGATCCGGGGAGATCCAGCCCAACCAAAAAGTGGAAGCGCGGGGGGGTGTAGCCCGTCATTCACATCACAAAGGACGGTGCACCTTGGGCGCGGCAACGCTGGCGTGGGATGGAGGTCTTGGTGGGCTGTTGGCTGGCCTCGCCCTGGAGACCCACGCGCGCGTGACCGGCACCCTGGAACTCTCCCGCCTGGCGGCGGATTGCCGGCGCGCCCAGCAGGGTGACCCGCAGGCGTTCCGTGCGTGGGTGGAGCAGGTGACGCCCACGGTGTGGCGGTTGGCGGTGCGCATGGTGCGTCACCACCAGGACGCACAGGATCTGGTGCAGGACGTGATGGTGCGGGCGTGGCAGAACCTGGAGACGTTGCGTGAGCCAGAGGCGTCCTTGGCGTGGGTGTGTCAGATCACCCGCCGCGCCGCGGCGGACAAGGTGCGCTGGCGTGGCGTGCGCGAGAAGGTGACGGTGGACGTGGAATCCCCCAGCGCAAAACACGCCGCGCAACGCCTGGCGGACGGGGCCATGGACCCGTTGGAGCTGGTGGCCAACCAGCAAGCGCAGGCCATCCTCAAGGCGGCCTTGGAGCAGCTGCCAGAGCAACACCGGTTGGTGCTGTTGTTGTGTGACGTGGACGGGTTGGGCGGAACAGACGCGGCGGCCGCGTTGGGAATCCCCGAGGGGACGTTGGACTCCCGGCTGCACCGCGCGCGGGCCGCATTGGGAAAAACGCTGCGGGGCATGGCCGCACGCAAGGGATGGAGGTGGTGGTGATGAACGCGCCGCACAACAATTCAAGAGGCCCGCAGCTGGCGGTGGTGGCGCCGGAGGTTCCGGTGCCCCCGGGTCTGGCGCAACGCGCCGCCAACGCGGCGTTGGCCACGCCACGGGTGCGGCCCCCGTTCTGGGTCAACGTGGTCCCGTTGGGGATGCTGACGGCGGCGGCGGCGGTGGCGGCCTCTGCGGTGTTGTGGTTGGGCACCGGTGGTGTGGCGCGTTCCGCAGGCACCTCCGGCGTGGCGTCCTGGGAGGCGTGGCCGGACCAGATGTTGGCCAGCACGTCCAATGATGTGCGCAGCCGTTGGACGGTGGAGGGAGGGACGCCATGACGCTGGACCGCAACGCGTTGATGGCTGGGCTGGTGCTGCTGCTGGTGTTGCTGGCCGGCGCGGTGCTGGGTGGCACGGTGGTCAGGACGTTGATGCCGCCGTTTGGACCGCCAGGGATGTTGCGGGGCGGCGGTCCTCCTGGGGGCCCGCCCGGCGGCCCGCCCGGCGGTGGTCCCCCCGCGCCGGAAGTTGTGGCGCGGTTGATGGGACGGGAGCTTGGACTCACGTCAGAACAACAGACGCAGGTGGAAGTCCTGCTGCGTGAAGAGATGGCGGCCACGCGCGCAATGATGGAAGAACTCCGGCCCAAGCTGGACGGGCTGCACGCACGCTCCCGTGAACGCCTGGAAGCGTTGTTGACGCCGGAACAGAAGCAGCGCCTGGACCAGTTGCGTCCCGTTCCGCCAGAAGGCGAGCCCATGGGCCCGTTGGGTGGACCCGCCCGCCGGCCGCCACCGTTTGGTGGTCCACCACCGCGGGGTCACTTTGGCGGCCCGCCGCCGGATGGTCCGCCGCCGGATGGCAGGTTCCCTCCGCCACACCCGCCGCCCGGCGGGGAACCGCAACCTCCACCGCCACCGCCGTGAACCAAAAAAACACCGGAACGGCAGCACATGGTGCGCCGCCGCGTGTTGTGCGCTAGCAGCCTTGGCCGTGGACCGCTGGCAAATCCCCAAGACCCTGGATGGAACACGCGCAGACCGCGCGCTGCGCACGTTGTGGCCCGCGGTGGACCGGGAAACCGCGCTGAAGGCCCTGAAGAAAAAAACCCTGCTGGTCAACGGAACCCCCGCGTCATTGCACACGCTGGTGCACACCGGTGACGTCCTGGTGGCGCAGGGTGTGAAACCCAAGCCGCCGGTTGCCAAGAAGAAATCCGCCGAACAGCCCGAGGGGAAGAAGTCCCAGCCCAGCGCGCCTCCGGTGCCGGATACGCCGCTGCTCAAGGAACACGGCGTGGAGCTGTTGGCCCTGGATGCGCACCTGTGCGTGGTGAACAAACCCGCGGGCATGCCCACCCACCCGGCGGACGGCGTGGGGGACCTGGCCACCCTGACGGATGTGGTGCGCCGCCAGCTTGAAGCGCTTCACATAGAGACCGAACGTCCTCCCAGCGCGGCAGGCCGTCTGGACCGCGGAACTTCTGGTGTGGTGATCCTCACCGTGTCCCGCGCGGCGGACCAGGGAATGGCGCGTGCGTTTGAGTCAGACGCGGTGGACAAGACGTACCTGGCGCTGGCGCGCGGGGTGACGGCGGAAACGTTCAGCGTGGACACGCCGTTGAGCGTGGCCCGGTATGTGCGCGGTGAACCCAAGAAAGAAAAAACCAAGGACGCGGTCACAGACTTTGAACGCCTTGTGGCCGGCGCCAAGGTGACGCTGTTGCGCGTGCGGCCCAAGACCGGCCGGCTGCACCAGATACGCCGCCATTTGCGTGAGGTGGGGCATCCCATTGTGGGGGACGGCCGCTACGGGTGGCGGGAGGACCGCGGCAGCGTGGTGTTCTGCCTGCACTGCCAGCGCGTGGCGTTTGCCCACCCGGTGACCCAGCAGCCCATGGTGTGGACGGTGCCGCTGCCCCGCGCGTTTGCCGAGGAGCTGGAGAAATACGGCGTGGCGTTCAAGGGGTGACCGCGGCGTTGCCTATTTGATGGTGGTGCCTTCATCAGAAGGCTCCGGTGGCGGTGACGGCGGGGGCGCAGGTTCCAACGCCACCGGTGGTTCGGGAGCGCGTGACGGCATGGGTGCTGCTTCACCAGGCGCATCCGGGAGTGCTTTGACCGGGGTGTCTTTTCCAGGCGCCGCGGCGGGGGGCGTGAGATCCAATGCCTGGTTGTACGCGTGCATCACGCTGGTGGGCGCAATCCACAATTGCCACAACGTCAACGGAACACACCCCACACACATGGCCAGCATGGGGCCCACCGTCACACCCAGGATGCTGCCAAGCACCAGACCCACCGGGGCCCCCAGCAGTCCGCCGCCACACAACCCCAACAACGTCCCGCCCACCGGAATGACCACAAAACCTACAACGCCAAGCACCAGGCCCAACAGCAACGGCCCGCTCACCGTCCCACAAAACGCGCCCAACGGGCCAAGGCACACGCCCGTACACGGCAGGGCCGCCGCACAACCGCATGGGCCACAACCGTGCAACAGCGAGGTCCGGCGCACGCTGCCCTTGAACGCTGGGCGCTCGGCGTCCTTGAAAAACCAGTTGCGGGGAATGAGCAGCGCCCCAAACGGCGTGACCGCCATCAATGCCCGCAACCCCACCGAATGTTCATCCAGCACCGGGTGCAGCTTGCCCAGCGCGTAACACGCAGCGTCTGCCACGCAGCTGTCCTGGTCCTCCATGGCTTCGGTGGCGGGCGCCTTGGCGTCATCACGTTGTGGGCCGGCAGCGTGGGCCACCGCGCAACACCCGGCCATCACCACAGCCATCATCCATCTCATGGGGCACCATTGTGGACGGGCGGTGGTGATTCCAGCAAGCGCGTGAGGCCCGGTCCCGCTTGAAGGTAGACGCGCCCCCGCGTGGATCCCAACAACGCCAAAGCGACCTGAGCCACGCTGCCGGGGAGCACAACCTGGGCCTCGCGTGCGCGTGGCCAGAGGGCTCCCACGTGGCCCACCAGCGACAACAGTCCAGCGCGGTGCAATGCGGGCGGCAACACGCGTGCGCCCAAAGACGTGTCCAATCCATGCGCCGCGCGCAGGCGCTGCCATTCCTGTTGTGCCACGCCCGCGTGCTGTTCCATCAGTTGGCCGGGGACCATGCGTTGCACCGCCAGCAGTTCGGGCAGCTTGAGCATGGTGCTTCCACGCTTCAGCGCGCGCAGCCAGAGGTCTGCGTCCGCCAGGAGGCGGTAGGACAGGTCCAGGCCACCCAGTGTGTTCCACAGGGTCCGGCGGAAGAACACCGCGGGCTGCGGCAACATGGCCCCCGCCGCCATGAAGGGACGCAGCCACCGCGGTGACGGCGTCACGGTCAGCGCCACGCGCGTTGCGGTGAGCTCCAGTGCGTCGCCGTAGACCACGTCCACGGCCGGGTGTTGGGCAAACGTGTCCAGCACCAGTTCTGCCGTGTACGGCAACAGCAGGTCATCACAGTTGAGCCAGCCCAGGACCTCCCCGCGTCCCAAATCAAACGCACGGTGGAGCGCATCATAGATGCCGTGGTCTGGAGTGGATGCGTAGGTGAAATGTGGCCGCTGGCTGCGCACCAAGAGCGCGGCTGTCCCGTCGGTGGAGGCGCCGTCCTGGACATGGTGGTCCACGTTGGGACCCAGTGCGGCAACGTTGCGCAGGTTGTCCGCCAGGAAGTGGGCCTGGTTGAAGGACGGGGTGACCAGGAACAGGCGCATGGTCAGCTCAGGGGCCAAAACGTTCCAGCACACCGGACATCATGCGCCCGCGTACCGTGATGGACAGGATCATGCTGGGTGGCACGGTGGTTGGATCGTCCGAGAGCCACGTCATGTCCGCCGTGGCGCCTTCCTTGAAGATGCCCAGTTCGTCCTCGTGGCCCACGGCGTAGGCTGCCCCGTGCGTGAACCCTTCCAGGGCCTGGGTCCCGCTCATTTTTTGCGCGGGCGTAAATCCACCGGCAGGCGCGCCGGTGTGGTCCATGCGCGTGACGGCGGCATACAGGCCCCACAGTGGGCGAATGTCCTCCACCGGTGCATCCGAGCCGAACGCCAGGTGCGCATCCGCCGCGGTCAACGCCTGCCACGCGTAGGCACCCTTGAGCCGCGCGGGTCCCAGCCGCTTCTGGGCCCACGGCATGTCTGAGGTGCAATGGGTGGGCTGCATGGAGGCAATGGCGCCGGTGGCGGCAAACCGTCCAAAATCCGCCGGGTCCACCACCTGCGCGTGCTCCACCCGGTGACGGCGGGCGCGCGCGTTGGCCAGGCGCCCATAGAGCTGCAGCACCTCACGGTTGGCGCGGTCTCCAATGGCGTGGATGGCCACCTGGAAGCCCTTGTCATGCGCCGCGCGTGCGGTGTCCTCCAGGATCTTTGGCGCGGTGACCAGCAGCCCACTGGTGTCTTTTTCATCTGAGTACGGCTGCAACAACGCCGCACCCCGGCTGCCCAGCGCACCGTCGGCGTAGAGCTTGATGCCGCGCACCTCCACGCGGCCCTCCGGACGTTGGATGCCGCCAGCAGGCAACGCCTCCAACACGCCCTTCTCCGAGCCATCCAGGTACACAAACCACCGCACCGCCAGTTCCCCGCGGCGGTCCAGCGCGCGGCCGGCTTCCAGCTCCGCCAGGGACGCACCCATTTCATGCACGGCGGTCAAGCCGGTGCGCGCCGCAGCGTCGGCGCCGGCCTTCAAACGCGCCTGCAACACCTCCGGGGTGGGCGCGGGAATGCCCTGGGTCACCAGGTCCATGGCGGTGTCCACCAGCACGCCAGATGCGTCGCCGTTCTTTTCTCGCAGGATGCGGCCACCGTGGGGGTCCACACCTTTGTTCTGCAGCGCGGCACCGCCCGCCTCCAGCCCGCGCTGCAGCGCGGCGGTGTTCACCCACGCGGCATGGCCATCCACCCGCCGCAACACCACCGGCGTGTCTGGCGCCACCGCGTCCAACAACTGCCGGCTGGGCATCTCACCGCCGCACGGGGACACCTTGGGTTTGGCACAGTCCCAGTCATTCTGGTCCCAGCCCCGGCCCACAAGAAAACTGGTGGGTTGTTCTTCCAGGCGGGCCCGCACACGCTCCACCACCTGCGCCGCGCTCCGGGTTCCCTCCAACGCCAACGTCTCCTGCGCCTGTCCCACGCCGGAGAGATGGGCATGTGCATCATGCAGGCCCGGCACCACCACCCCGCCGCCCAGGTCCACCACCCGCGCACCCGGTGGCGTGGTCTTGGGCCGCGTAGCAAACACCTGGCGTATCTTTCCCCCCGTCACCAGCAGCGCCTGCGCGCGTGGTTGCGTCTCATCCTGGGTCAGGAAGGTGGCGCCCACGTAGAGCACCGCCCCGCCGCCAGAAGGTCCCTGCGCCATCACCCCGTCCTGCGGCAGCAACGCCAGAAATCCCAGGACGGCCAGACCACACCGATGAAAAGACATGTGAACCCCTCGTCTTCCCTGCAGCGCGGCAGCGTCATTTCACCGGCGTGATGGTTTGTGGACCAGGCACCACGCGGTCCACCCACTCCTGCACCTTGCCCTTGGTGGTGACGGCAAAGCGGTGGTTGCCCGAGGGAAGTTTGTATCCCTCCAGCGGCACAGACAGGCCGGTCTCAATGCCATCCACGCTGAACCCTGCGCCCGGCGGTGTGTTGATGGACAACTCGGCGTCAAACGCAGCGCACTTGAGTGCCACCTTCTGCGCGCGCGCGTATTCGCCCTTGGAGGCAATCTCCAGTTCCGCGGTGTCACAGCCGGGGCGCATCACCTTGTAGACCGCGCGCGTGTCCTTCTTGACCTTCAGGCTGGGTTTGTTGCCGCGGTACTCCTTGCCTTCCATGATGGCCGCGTCCGCCGGTTCCAGTTCCAACGTCACGCGCGTGGCCGGGAAGACCAGGTCCCGTTTGATTTCAAACGGCTTGCCCTCCTCCACCGCCACGCTGAACTTGGACTCCAGGCTGTCTGGGTGTTTGAGCAACACGTCATGCTGGCCAACCGGCGGGACTTCCATGTCCAGGATGGGCGTGACGCCGGGGAGACGGCGGCCATCAAGCGTCACGGTGGCGCCGGGCGGGTTGGTGATGATGCGCAGCGTCCCCTTGGCGGCGGTTCCCGAAAAGATGACGTTGGTGATTTCCAGCGGGCGTATGTCCACCTGCCGGATGTCCGGTTGGAATCCATCCCGGGTCACGGTCACCTTGTGGCTGCCCACCGGAAGCATGCGCGCCACCACGCTGCCGGCCAGCGCCGCGCGGTCATCCACGGTGACCTGCGTGGTCTCATCACCGCCGGTGACCACCAACGCGCCACGTCCCAGCACTGGCGTGAACAGCAAGCCCACCACACTGCCCGCGCCAATGGAAAGTCCCAGCACCAGTCCCACGGCCACCTTCAGGGCTCCGCCGCCACCGCGGTCACGCAGCACCTCGGCCTTGGGCCGCGTGGACGCGCTGTGGATGGATTGCTCCGAGCTGCGCACCTGCACGCGTTCCACCGGAGACGGTGGAGGAGGTGGCGTCGCAACCAACGGCTCGGCGGTGGGCGCGTCCACCAGCGCTTGCGGCTCGGAGAGCTCCGCGCGGATGGCGGTGGGCAGGCTGGATTCGTCGGTGGTGGCGCCCGGCGGCGGCGGTGCAAGCGCCTCCATGCGGGACATGGACGCGCCATTCTGACGCGGCTGCATGGCCACGCGCACTGGAGGCAACGTATCCAGGCTTTCACCGTCATGCGTGGGCTGGTCTTCCAGCGGCGGCGCAGCGCGGGACATCTCACGCACCGGCGCGCGCGCTTCCACCGGGATGGACGCACCGGACATCACCGGGGCGCGGTTGGCCAGGGACGTGGCCGGGCGTGCCGGACGCTCGTCGGGACCGCGCCGCTCCTCGGACTTGCTGCGAACGTCATTGCGCTCGTCGGAGGGTTTGCGCGCATCGCGTTCCTCGGCCTTGGCGCGCGGCTCGG
>Ga0154020_10005031_pt1 | contig 15686 bp, 19 predicted proteins | sample Klosneuvirus_201_FD_109709 | JGI IMG/M metagenome (GOLD analysis project Ga0154020, IMG submission 109709) | Active sludge microbial communities from wastewater, Klosterneuburg, Austria - Klosneuvirus_20160825_MG | ecosystem: Engineered > WWTP > Aerobic digester > Activated sludge | place...
CAAAGGCCCCTTTGCCAAGATCGTCCAATTGAAAAAGAAAAATTGTCTGCGAAAATAAATTTGTCCGAGGAAAAACTCAACGACACACGTCTATGGTGTCCGAGCACTGGACGCTAACGTTTTCCGAACTGGCGCCGTTGGGCTTTCGAAGCACTCAACTGTCTACCCGCCGAAAAGGTTATTTAAAGATACTAAATTTTATATTACCTCTTCCGCCCAATGGAGCCAGTTTGGTGTTATAGCGTCGTAGGGGCGCACCCAGCTTAGGCGACTGGTTACGCGTCTGCATACATTTTTTTTGTCTGCGTGATTGCGGGGGAGGAAAGCAGCTCTCCGAATGTCTTTTTAATACCGCCCCCTTTTTAAAATTATTTTGCGTCGGCTTTTTACACACAGTTCGATACACACAGGCGGGGAGGAGATTTTGCAAGCTTTTGTGGCGCCAAATAAATTATCTGCCTTAATCTAAAAGCGACACAAGTGCTTGCAAAATGTGCGGTGGGTACGTACTGGTGAACGGGTTTAGGTCTACGGGTAACGGTTAGCAAACACAGGTCTGTGCACCCAGGTCTATACGTTTAGGTCTATACACACAGTTGAACGGTTAGCGGTGATAAAATTACGCCAATTTAAACTAATTGGCGTAGTTATGTTCTTCAGCCCGCCGCAGGCGCTTCGTTATAAAGTCCCACCGTTAGCGGCTGTAACCTTGTTGTTTTTTGATTTGTAAATGGAGTTGCAAAATAATACACTGGAGTTGCACTTTGCTGCACTGGAGCTTTTTTTTGTGTAAATGGAGAAAACTTTTGTGTACATGGAGATTTCTTATTTTAAGTTGGAGTTTCTTTTTTTATTGCGAGTGGTAACGAGAAAATAATTTGAGTTTTCTTTTTGTGCAATGCTACTTTCTTTTGTGTAGATGGAGATTTCTTTTGTGTAAATGGAAACTACTCGGATGTCAATGGAGATTTCTTTTATGTCAATGCTATTTACTTTTGTGTAACTGCTATTTGCGCTTTTACCAAGGGAAAACAGCCTTTTGTCTGTGAAGAAAACTCAACCAGCTAACTTGTTTTAGATTACCAGATGTTAGTTTTCCCAAGGGGATTAACGAATTTTTAGAATTTCAATGTATACTTCGGCATAGAAAGTGCGTTATAGTATGTAATATCTCGCCAAATTAAAACGCAGATATAGAAAGAGAGAAACACATGGAACCACAACGTAAATAATCAGTACTCATTGAAGCCACGCAAAGCGGCGCGCTTCTACTGGGGTTTCTCTTATCCGAATACTCTTCCTCATGCAAAAGTTCTGACGGGATCAGAACACAGAACCGGGCAAAAGTTCTAATCAATAATTATTAAATTTTGAAATCATGAGTACATACTCAGAAATCGGACATGCCAAGAATGTGGCTAATTTCGAAGACTTAATTAACCGTTGCGTAGGCTTCGGTGTGTCCTACAATCCAAGTCTTAACGCGATCAAAATCGCAAACATGAATACCTTAAGAACTAACGCACTCGGTGCACTTGCAAGTTCTGTATCAGCAGGCACAGCTTATGTAAACGCAGTTGATAACAGGCAATTTATTTTTGACCCTCTGCAAAAGATGGGAACAAGAATTATAAGCGCCTTGAAAGCTTGCGGAGCAAGTGATGCAATTATTAAGGATGCACTAAGTATAAACCGTAAAATCCAAGGGAAACGCGCGAAGCCCATTAAAGAAGTGGAAAACATACAGGTTCAGGCCATTCCTAATCCGAATGATCCTCCTGTGGAAATTCCAAAAAATGTTTCTGTTTCGCAGTTGAGCTTTGACAGCATGATCGAACACTACAGCAAATTAATTGACCTGCTGGCTTCGGTTGTATTGTATAACCCGAACGAGAACGAGTTAAAAGTTGTAGGACTAAATACATTGCTTACAAGCATGAAAACAAGCAACACTGCGGTAATTACTGCAACAACCAACTACATTAACGCAAGAATAAATAGGGATAACCTGATTTATGCGAAGAACACAGGTGTGGTTGAAGTTGCGCAAGACTGCAAAGATTACGTGAAGAGTGTTTTCGGAACTAAAAGTCCGCAATACAAACAAGTAAGTTCAATCAGGTTCACTAAACGTCGTGGGAGTTAATTTAAAAACTGAAGTTATGAAAATGACAGATAAAGAAAAAAAGATACTCTTCACTCTTATTCAAGGAATGAGTAATGGGGAGTTGATTGATGCGATTGCTTCAAGTGCAAAACTAACAAAGGCTGATGCAGGACGGTTGATAGCATCTTTACCAAAGAGAGAAATCATTACCTATCTTTTTGGAGTTGAGAAAACCGTTTTGATTGATGCTATTTCAGCAGGAGCAAAGCTTACCAAAGCCGATGCAGGAAGAGCGTTAGACGCAACGATTGAACAAATAAAAAAACTCAAAGTAGTTTTTGGTGGTAAGGGTCAATAGTGAGGCCATTGACTTTTTACTGAGACCGTCGTGAGAAATCTCGGCGGTTTTTTATTTAGAATTTTCTTCAAAAACGTGTAGTTCACCGCCTGCATTGTTAACAGCACCATAAATACTACCATGGAGAAACACTTTAGAGTTATTTCTTAAAACAAGTAATTTATGAATTTTGCCAAACAATCGTGCGGTAGTATTTTCTTCAACGGTAACAATATCTGCGTTTAAATAGTTGATTTGCGTATCAACTTTTATATTGACGTTTCCGGTGACCTCCTTTTTGATAATTTTAAACTCCTTATTCATATTATATTTTTAATATTTTCTTATTCAAACCTGTCTTTTTCATCATCGGTAACATGTTCGTGAAATAAATTTTCCAATTCGTTCTCAAAGAAAAATTTCTCATCATCAAAGGCAGGCTTAAGTTCATCCATCCAAATGGCCTCTTTATCATATTTAGCAAAAAACGGACGCGCAATCCAATCAGGATTTCTGCCTTGTAACATTCTAAGCGCAAAAACCTTTTCTCCTTTTATTTCGGTAACACCTAATACCTGAACTTTTCCTGGTGTGCATGACATACTTGGGCCTCTAACCGTTCTGCAAACACCGCTTACCTTTTGATATGCATTTCGGAAGATCTGCCATGCATTTTCGAGCGTAATGGCGAAATATTCCTGCGCACCTGTATCGCGCGGTATAAACATGTAATAAGGGATGCAGTTTAAGTTTACCTGTTTGCGCCACATTTCAGCCCAAAGTTCGGGCTTATCATTTATATGTTTTAATACGGGCGATTGTGTTCTAATTTGAACTCCAACACTTCTTAATTTTTTTATTGCAATTTTTACAGCTTCTGTTTCCAATTCTACAGGATGTGAAAAATGAGCCATGATTGATAAATTGATGCCTTTCCTAATAATACTTTCAAATAAAGTAAGCATTTCATCAGTGTCGTCGTCGCTAATAAATTTGTATGGCCAGTATGACAAGGCTTTTGTTCCAATTCTTATAGTTTGCAAATTTGGTATATTGGCATCTAATAAAGGCTGTATGTATGTGGCGAATATCTTAGCTTTCATTATCATTGGGTCGCCACCTGTAAATAAAATATCTGTTACTTGAGTATTTTGTTTTACATACTCTGTTAAAAGTGTTGCTTCTTTTGATGCAAATTTTAATTCATCCATACCAACAAATTGAGGCCATCGAAAACAAAATGTACAATAGGCATGGCAGGTTTGCCCTTGGCTAGGAAAAAATAAAACGGTTTCCCTGTATTTATGCTGCATACCCATTAATTTTTCGCCGTTAACTTCCGGCACGTTATGTTCAATTTGTCCGGCGGGATGTGGATTTAATTCAGCTCTGATTTTATTTGCAACGTTTTTTACGGCGTCACGATTGGAAGTTGCCATTAATGTGTTCCACATGAGGCTGTAATGATTTTTACTTAACATTTCTTCTTGAGGGAATGTTAATTTAAACATGGGGTCGTTTTCCAAATCATCCCAATTTATTAATTCGTTCACTACATAGTTATTGGTTTTAAAGGGCAAAACATTGCCTACCACTTCAATTGCCTCCAACTGTTTTGCATTAAGCTTATTTATTTGTGGAATATTTTTGTAGTTGTGAAGAGAGTACGTGATTAGTTTCATAATAGATCGTTTATCAGTTAATATGCAGTAAGTAACTAATAACATACTATCGATCTGTTGACATTTGTCAATTAGAAAAATTAATTATTCTAAAAAATCAAGCAAATGCTTTATAGACAAGGCTTCGAAGTCATTTACTCTTTTTTCGAGAACAAGTTCTTTTAACAATTTTTTTAATTTCAATTGCTCTTCTTTAGATATATTGTATTCAATAAGCGTAGCGATATTTTGGATATCGTCTGTATCAGTGGAATTTGAAAGCTTATCAAGTATTTGTTCTTTACTATATCCCATTCTTAAAAAGAAAAACCTGCTAAAACGGAACGCCTTAGCAGGTTGGTATTTGGTAATGAAAAGTAATTATCGGAACAAACTTAGTAAAACGATATGATTTAGAAATTGACATTTGTCAATTTTATTTTTATTATTAATTAATATACTTAGTGCATGGAGTTTAATATCGAAAAATATCATTTAAAGTCGTCTTCGCTTTTTGATTTTCTTACTCCCAGTGAGGCACAATTAGTGCGGGATAAGATGATCAGGCGTGAGTATGAAAAAGGAGTGTATTTGTTTAGGGAAAACAGTTACTCAAAGGGAGTTTATCTTGTAAGAAAAGGTAAAGTAAAAATATTTCAAACAAATAGCGAGGGTAAACAAAGCATAGTTTACATATACAAGAAGGGAGACTATTTTGGATATAGGCCCCTTTTAGCCGAGGAACCGCACCCTGTTTCGGCTGTTGCTATGGATAATTTAGTTATTGCATTCATCCCTCGAGATCTTTTTTCGAATTTGCTCTCTAAATCATCTCATTTAGCGAGAAAATTATTAGGTGTTTTGTCAAAGGAGTTTTCAGTCTGGATAAACAAAATGACTATTTTTTCGCAGTACGCTGTGAAGGAACGGGTAGCACTGAGCTTACTTATACTTAATAAAATTTATCAGCGTAGTGATGAAAATATAAAAGCTGTAAGTATATCCATTAACAGGGATGATTTTGCAGGGTTTGTTGGTACTGCCAAGGAAACTTTAGTAAGAATGTTGAGAACGTTTAAAGATGAGGAAATTATTGTGACCAAGGGTACAAAAATAAAAATTCTGAAGTATAGAACATTGTATAATATGGTAGCAGAGGTTTAGAATTATGCAAGTACATGTTTTAAAATCGAAAATACATAATGCTCATGTAACGGAAGCAAATATAGAATACATAGGAAGTATTACTATTGATGAGGACTTAATGGATGCGGTTGACTTATTAGAAGGCGAACAGGTGCATGTAATTAATCACAGAAACGGTGAACGATTAATAACTTATGTAATAAAAGGAGAGCGGGGAACTAAGGTTATTTGCATGAACGGACCTGCTGCCTTAAAGATAAGCAAGGGAGATAAAGTGATCATTATAGCTTATGCGGGAATGACTGTTGCAAAAGCAAAGAAGTACAAGCCTAAAATAGTCTTTCCTAAACCTGATAATTCCATTTGAAATGGATAAAGATAGAATAACATATTTAAGAGTGCAGCATAATAACCCTAAGAACTGGTACTCGCGTATGTGTAAGAAATGCAAGAAAAAATATACAATCAACAGGATTACAAAACCGGAATTAGATGAGGAATTAAATTTTTGTTTTGATTGTTTTACTAAATTTATTTATGAATAGCGTTCCGTTTTATTATAGCTCATGAGTAGAACTGTAAAAATAGAGATGCCTTTATTAAAAAAGAAGTCGAACGTAATTGACTTAGTTATTGGTGAAACTGAAATTTCATTCATGCCAATAAATGCGTCTTTGGAGGAAATGAAAATATTTTTATTTAATTCGGAAAGTCGACACCTAAAGCAATACGTAACTGTTGGCTATGAATTGCCAAAATTAAACCTTAATGTTGCTAGCTTCAATTCGTTTTGGATTGAAAGAAATGGTAATGGGTTTAAGTATGAAGTAGATGTGATTATAAGGTAGAGTTGGGCCTTTTTATTTAAAAAGCCTATCTTTAGCTTACCGTGTTAAGTTTTTTCGCCATATTAATCACTATTTCCGCTCTGTTTGGTTACTTTAATCATAGGTGGCTAAAATTACCAACAACTATTGGCGTAATGCTTATCAGTGTTGTGTTAGGTGTTTCCCTTAAGTTATTTGAAATTATTAAACCTGAGTTGATCTTGCCTATTAGAGATTTTTTGACAGGGTTTGATTTTAGCGCTTTTGTTCTTGATTTTATATTGTGTTTTTTGTTGTTTGCAGGATCGTTGCATGTTAATATTAGTGAGCTTAGAGGAGCAAGGTCAACAGTATTTTTGTATTCCACTTTAGGCGTCTTAATCTCTACCATTCTAATAGGTTTTTTTACAAAGCTTGTAACTTTGTTTTTTGGTTTTGATGTTGGATTAACGATTTGTTTTTTATTTGGTGCTTTAATTTCACCAACCGATCCAATTGCTGTTATTGGTATTTTGTCTAAATATAATATACCACAGAAGTTGAAAACGGAAATTGTTGGAGAGTCGTTATTTAATGATGGCGTTGGCGTGGTTGTGTTTACAGTAATTTATTCATTGGTAACAGGAGGGGCGGACGCTTTTACGTTTAGTAATGTGTCGAAAATATTTGCAACCGAAGTACTTGGTGGAATTGGAATTGGTTTATTGATAGGTTATATCGGATTTAAGCTTATGAAATCAATAGATCATTATCAAACGGAAATATTAATCACTTTGGCAATTGTAACCGGTGGGTATTCTTTAGCCTCGAATTTTCATTGCTCGGGTCCGCTTGCAATGGTTGTAGCAGGATTGCTAATAGGGAATAAAGGAAAAGAGCATGCCATGTCGGACACAACGGCGGAGTATGTGGATAAATTTTGGGAGCTGATAGATGAAATATGTAATACCATTTTATTTGTGTTGATGGGACTGGAAATATTTCTTGTACGTTTTGAGTTTAAATACTTATTGGTTGGCTCTTGCCTTATTATTTTTTCACTTATGGCGCGATATATTTCGTTGCTACCCGCCTTTTTTATATTTAACAGAAATGAAACCAGAAAGAGCTTAAATTTAGCTGTACTCACTTGGGGTGGACTAAGGGGAGGCATTTCAATTGCACTCGTATTATCGCTAACCAATAAAATAGGTGAAAGTAGTTTGTTTATTGTAAGCACTTATTGTATTGTTTTGTTTTCAATACTTGTGCAAGGATTAAGCATTAAAAAACTTTTAGCCAAATATTAAATGAGTATGGCTAATACTTTTAAGAAAATATTTAGTGATGAGTTGAACCATAGCAATCACCATAGATTACGGAAAAGTTAAGAATTTCCCGAACTCGGGCTTCCTTATCGGGCAAAGTGGCTACTTTGTTTTGGAACTCAGTAAATATTTCTTCTGCTTTTTTCACTGGATTATTCTAACGAACTTTGAATTAATATGTCTCGATACTTTTCTAGTACAGTTGATTTAGATATAAAACCTTGATACTTCCCGTTAAAAACAACAGGTATATTCCATAAGTGCGCTTCATCAAAAATTTTCATTGCTGAGCTTATATCGTCTTTTTCGGTGATAATGTAGCGGCATGGATGCATTAATTCTCTAACCGAAATTTTGTCATAAAGTTCCTGTTTAAACATTACGTCTCGAATGTCATCAATGGTAATAAAGCCCTTTAAATTACCCTCATCATTAACTACCGGAAAAATATTTCTTTTTGAGGATGTAATTAATTCTACCAATTTCCTAAGTTTAATGTTTTTTGGAACTACGGTAAAATCATGTTCTATAAATTCAGCAAGATCAATATTGCTCAATACGTAAGCGTCTGTACTTGTAGTTACAATTTTTTCTTTTTCGGAAAGCTTAAGCATATCAATGCTTAAAGGCATAAAATATTTTGATACGGCATAACTTAGGGCGGAAACAATCATTAAAGGGATTATTAATTCGTAGCCACCTGTGATTTCAGCAATTAAAAATATACCTGTAAGCGGAGCATGAAATATTCCGCTCAATATGCCTGCCATTGCAACAATGGTAAAATTACTGACTGGTAAAACAAAACCTAAATCTGTTATAATGGATGAAAATAAGAAGCCGACAAACGCACCAATAAATAATGAAGGGGCAAAGTTACCACCATTGCCACCACCACCTAAAGTAAAGCCTGTTGCAATAGGCTTTAACAGAATAACGAGAAACAGAAGTGCATACAAAACTGGTTTTGTGGCAAGACCAATAGGAACTATGGAATAGAGGAATAAAGAGTTTGTATTGGAATTTGAAAGTGATTTTATGCTATTATAACCTTCGCCAAAAAGAGGTGGTACAAATAGAACTAAAAAGTATAATCCTACACCGCCAACAATAATCTTTATGAATTTTTTATCTCCGAATTTCTTGAAGTACTTTTCAGAAGCAATAAATACTTTTGAGTAATAAAAAGAAAAGAAGCCGGTAACTAAGCCTAAGACTAAATAGAAAGGCACGTTTCTATAATCGAATGGTTGTTGCAATTTAAAAATCAACAAAACATCTTCGTGCAAAATAATTTTAGAACATAAACCACCTGATGCAGCTGCAATTAAAATTGGTATGAAGGCAGAAATATTCGCTTCAACCAATAAAACTTCTAAAGCAAATAACACTCCTGCGATTGGTGTATTAAAAGCGCCAGCAATACCTGCTGCTGCACCACATGCTAAAAGTAATGTCCGTTCTTTATAACTGAGTTTATACGCAAGTCCGAAATTAGAGCCGATTGCAGAGCCTGTAGTAACAATCGGAGACTCGAGACCTGCTGAGCCACCAAAGCCAACCGTTAATGCACTTGTAAAAATGTGACTGTAGGTTTGGTCTTTTGGTAGTATGCTTGATTTTTTTGCAATAGCAAATAAAATGTTTGCTAAACCTTTACCAAGCTTGTTGCCATTTAAATAGTGAACGAACAAAACACAGAGACTAATGCCAATAATTGGAAACATTGCTACAATGGCTTGTCTATTATCTGATATAACACCAATTTTAGAAATAAACCAATGGACAAATAGCTTCAAAAGGACGGCGGCTAAACCGGCAGTTAATCCAATTAATATAGCACTAAAAATTAAAAACTGTTTAGGTGTCAGTTTATTTTGGATCCAGATAACTAAGCGGTTGCCCTCAAATATTAAGTTCGGTAAAATCTTCATTTCGACCTATAAAAATAGTAAATTAATTGGACTTATTTTTTTATTCCTGAAACCCTTTACCGTTAGGGATTGTAGAGGAAATCCTTTGCCTGCCTCCTGCAAAGATTGGAACGAAAAGCCCGACCGCCTTTTCGGCGGGAACGGCATAATTATTTAATTGAAATTATTTTCAGCTATAATTCTGTCCAGAGGAACATTTTTGTCTTCTGAAATACTTAAACCTAATACGTTGAATGGAGGCTGAAAGCTATTGCCATAAATTGTTCTGTATTCTAAAATTAAATCATCAAAGTTTTTTGGATTTAATTTAATACCAAAGTCGTCTGTAAGTTTTTCGTCCAGAATAAAGTGTTGAACAGACTTTAAAGTAATTTGTTTAATATATTTTGGGCCAACTTTCATAGTTAGTTATTCAGTAGAATATCTTGAATTTTCATGTAAATATTGCCAGTCTGAGAGGCGTGTCTTCTTTTCCTTAAGAGTAATTGCATTAAATCAATTCGTCCTTCTAATACTGCCATCAAATCCGCTCCATCCATTAAGATCATTAAACGCCTACCAGTTGAATGATTTGTTACGGCATCTGGAGAAAATCCATTTATTGAACAAAATAATCCTAAGGTATTATCTAATTTCCGCGTCAGTTTACCGCTAAAAGCATCTAAGTCTTGAATGTTGCATAGTTCTTTTTGCCATTTGCCTTCAAACAGAAAATCATTATTTTCAAAAGTAAAAGCACCATCAATTTGTTCACCTATAATTCTAAATGATGCTTTTGGGTCTAAATCAAATAAAGAAAATAACTCTTTAATTACTTTTTCAAATTTAAATCCTCTGCCTTGCGGATCATTAGAACCAACAAGTTCGAAAAATTCACTTTTTATTTCTTCTAATTTTTGTTGTACGCCCTTAACTTTGACGGTATTTTCTTGGGTAGCTTTACGCCTTTCCTCTTGTTTTTTTAATTCTTCAATAGCTTCAACATGACCTTTGACTTGCTTGCGAAGCGCTTCAACTGTTTGTTTCGCAAGCTGTGCTTTTTGTTTACCATCATCAAGCCTTTCTAAATGGGAATAATCATCTATTTTACAGACCTCGGTCATTAAACGCAAAAGGTCGTTCTTGTAGGTATCTTGATGCTTGGCTAAAAATGAAACTAATGTCGAAACAATATCTCTTTTATAATCTTGCCAGTTTAATTTAGAAAGAATTGTGGCGTCTGAAATTGTATGAGTTAAAAAACTTCTTAATTCTTTTTTGTACCAATAAATATGTGTCAGCGCTTCAGACAAAGCATTTATTGCGACAGGGGAAATTACTTTTTTAGTTTGCTCCATTTTTATGAGAGTTCCAATTATCTAAAATCAATTTATAAATAGCTAATTTACAAAAAAAGCCAATGAAATAAAAACCATGCTGCCGCAGGCGAGCGCCTTGACTGAGCGTAGCGAGACGCGCACCAACGTGGCTTCGCCACACCATATTGTGTGCGTCGGCGCGAGGTGATTTGGAATTTTGGAGCGCAGCGGAAAAATTACAAATGACCGCAGCTTGGGTTAGCCAATCCGCCTTCCGAAGGAGGCGAAAAGGAGGTCGTGCGATGGCTGTTACTATGGCTTCCAGCCAAAAAAGTGCCTCGGCAAAAAATTTTAAAAATCTTTTTACCTGAATGTTCTTGTCGAAGTGAAAGAGCTGCTGTGCGGTCGCCCGTGTGATTGTCCTGTGGTCTGGTCCGAAGCGAAATGTTTTTTGTCTACCGAGTACTTGTCTACGAAGGACTGTCCGCCCCTATGCGCTATAACGTTTCGCGTGCAATTTTCTGGCGGGCTTTTGAAACATTACCCCGTCTACACGCACAAACGTTTATTTAAAGATACAAAACGGAATTAGAGAGGGCAAATGAAAATTGCATCGCGCGTCTGCGCACCGAAATTTGCCCGAACGATCAACCGCGTCCGCCCGCTGGAAATTGCACGCTGTTAGCACTTCGTAGGGCGGCACCCAGATTACGTCTAGGTACGTGTCCGCCTGATTTACTTTTATACGCCTTTAAGGTCACCATATTTTTTTACGAATGCTGTAAGCTCGTCAAGTGTATATTTTATAAATGATTGATCAGAAGCAAATGAAAAGGTCAGTTCGTTTTCCGAAGGAAAGTTTTCGCTGAAGTCCCCGGAGATTTTTACGTGTCCTAAGTCGTCATAGGAAGCTGTAAATTTTAAATTGCTTTCATATGAGTCATAGATCGCAGAACCTTTTAGTTTACTATTGCAGTCTTTGAGTTGTTGATAGAAAGAAAATACTTCACCCGTCGAAGTGTAGAAAGCTGATTTTACTTGAAAGTTACCTGACTTAATTATAATTTCTGCTCGCGCGTCGTAACCGCCCCAATGACCAGTTTTGTCTGGGAAGTCATAGACGTCTGTCATAGTCAGCGTTAAGAAGTCGCCTGTTTCGCCTTTTATTGTAAAACCTTCGGTCATAATTTTGTCTGTCTGTCTAAGCGGATTGTCCGCCCTATGAGTGCTAACGTTTGGCGACTACGCGTCCGTTTTTTGCTTTGTCAAGTTACGCATTTGAGCGTTAACACGCAAAAAATGGAGCGTAGTTGCTGTTATAACTCGTTGCCGCCACACAGGTGCGACACGCTCACGTGTCCGCCGAGTATTGTTAAATGATTGTGAATTCGTGTTTTTCAATTATTTCGTATGCTTTTTTAAATGCTGAAATTCCGTCTGACCAATTAGGAAATTGATTTTTAAAATGTTTAATCATATTAATAAACACTCGACCTTTTTGAAGATCGTCAATGTCTGCCTGTGAAATATTTTTATGCGTGCATAATTTATTAATGACGTCAATTAAGTTTTCTCTTTCGCCGAGAAGTCCGTCATTGTTAGCGTGCATACGTAAACCAATTTCAAATAACACAACTTTAAAATAAATTTCGTCTGGAATGTCATTGTCTGCAATTTGTCCGTAAACTTTAGTACAATTATTGTAAAAAATACGCAACGAAGGTCCTGCCTTTAGCAGGAGTCCGAAGTCGCAATCTGTCTTACGAGGTGTATTGTCATTTGTAACATGGCCAGCATTATAAGTTACCATTTCTGGAATTGGTCCCTGAACCAAATTAAGGAAGTCCAGATAATTACCATGTCTGATGTGTCCGAACTCGTTTTTAAAGTGAGTAATTGTCACGCCGGATTTTAAAACCTTGAGCATGTAACCGACTGTCGGCTCGATGATAAGTATTTCTTTAACTGGATTCATTTTTGTCTGCCGATATTATTTTCATTTCGGTCTGTCCGCGGCAATGAGTTATAACGTTTTGCAAATTTGCCCAGTGCGGATTTGAAAGAACAAACTTTCTATACCGACAAAAGGTAGTATGAAGGTACAAAAGGTTTTTAGCGGCCGCAAATAAAATTCCCGGAGGGGCAATTGTGTCTGCGCGCCGCGATCACCGATGTCCCCGCATTGGGCAAATTTGCTGTTATAACCAGTAGCGGGCACCAAGATAATTCTTGCTTGCGTGTCCGCATTTCGTGAGTCATTGTCCGACGGAATGCAAAATTGCGAAAAGGCAAGGAATTGCAAATGCAACGCTAATACCTAAGGGTATACCAACTAAACTTGTTAAGAAGATCTTCATTAGTCCAGTGTGTGTCCTGAAGAAAAAATAATGTATAACGCATTGTCCAAGAAACATACTTGCAATACTAATGAAGTAGAGTAGAAGCTCTGAATTTTTTCTTAGTCCGTCTAAATTGTAATTTCCTTCGTCAATATAGAAAACAAACGTGGTTAAAAGGACTGAAATAACAGAATAAATTAAAAGGAAGTAATTTCTTTTTGTATTTGTCAGAGTTATTGTCGTCATGTCTGCTTTTAACGAATGTCGTTGAATTTTATTGCATAAATGTCTGCTTGATTTTTTTCTGCGGAATTTTCGTCCCGCTATTGGTTATAACGTTTGGCGGCTACTGGTCGTTGGGCTTTCGGAGCATCAACTTTCTTTTACCTACCAAAGGTTATTTGAAGATACAAATGTTTATTAGCCGCCGCAAATTAAATTTCCCGAAGGGACCTTGTTAATAGCGCGCGGCGATGACCCTCTTCCGCCCAATGGCCAGTAGGTGCTGTTAGGTGAAGGTGGTGGCACACAGATTAGTCATATTGAATTAACCAATTCAAACTGTCCGGAAAGTATAAATTGTACCTTTTAAAGTCATTTGGTAAAATGAGAATTGCGTTGTTTTCAGGATCGTCGCAATCTAAAGCAACAGGAAATACTTTGTTTATTATGGGAAGCGTATTCGGCCAATGACTGTAAAAACCTTGATAGATTTTATTGTCACGATAAAATTCATAATTATAGCCTTTACTACTTTTGTAAAGAGATATATACTTCGTCACACGTCCATATGAAATGCATTTATTCTTATTTATATTGTCTATATGTCTGTTTTCGTTAAAATATCCAAAAACAACAAAGACCGCAATAGCCAAAAGGAATATATGTCCAGGATGAATTTTTATTTTTTTGGTGTCTGGCTTGAAATGTTTGTTTGGTTTATTCCCTTTTTTGGATTCTAATTTATTGAAGACGTAGTAAAAAGCAGCAATAAGACTTAATGTCGTTGTAATTATTATCTCAATTCTACCCATTGTCTGTCATTCGGTTGGTTGTCGGTCCACCACTTGCACCTAACGTTTTCCGAATTTGCGTTCGGCGGGCTTTCGGAGAACCCTGTGTCTATACCGACCAAACTTAATTTAAAGATACAAAAGTTTTTATTACGACGTCCGCCCGCTGACGCGAATTTGGTGTTAGCGGTAGATTTTATTTTTAGTTATTGCCACGATTAATAGTCCGATTGTCAGTGCCGTCAAAACTGTAGAGATAATGTAAGTGAAAACCGTGAGTCCGATTGCCGTCAAACTTATATTGGAAAAGCCTGATGTCTGCAAGGGACTGAAAAAAAGTCCGCCGATAATAAAAATTAAAAGGATAAGTCCGAAGAGCCAACTATTAACGAATAAAGTAAAAAGAAAACTTGTCTGGATAATTGAGTATTTTTTGTCCAAGTGTTTTTTTATTTTTTTACCTGCGGTCCAAAGCAGAAAAATGAATGTCGCAGGAATAAGTCCAGCCCAAATTATTGGATGCCAAAAAAGTCCGCCACCAATAAACGCAAGTCCGAAGTCTAACATTGGAAAAAGCGAAATAAATAAAACTGTCAACGAAAAAATTGTCCCGAACGGAAGTCCAACGAAAAGCGCTGTCCGTGAGCCTATTTTGTCAAGATTTACTGTCGTCATTTTTGTCTTTTTAAATTTACCGCTAACGGTTTCGGGCTTTGCGTTGGTGGGCTTTTGAAACCGAAAACTGTCTGCCAGCACCAACGTTTATTAATTGCTCAAATGATTCTATTCGCACTGTCCGCCCACTAACGCAAAACCCGTGTTAGCGGCTGGGCTATTGTCTGTCTGGTGAATTTGTATTATTCTGCGTTCCATTCTATGTTGTCGGGTTTCATTCTTTTTTCAGCAAAGTCGACAAAGTCAAGATAGAAGTGTGTCGCAGGAAAATAGTTTGTATGTTCCTTTTTTCTGCTTATCCAAGTCAAGTGAACTGTTGCAAATCTACTTTCTTCACCTTTCTTTTTAACTCTAAAAAGAACATCGTCATTCGGTCCGTATTTAGCGAATGTCGAAAATTCAGCACCAACTAATGTATGGTTGTCTTTGCTGTTAGATGATAAAAAACTAAAAGGAGACTTTACAGGAGTAATTTCTTTTGTCAGTTCATCCTCAAAAGAAATTTTCTGTGCAATTTCTATTGTTGACCAAGGTTCAAGTAAAGTGTCTTTAGTAAAACTTAAAAGGTCAAGATCAATACCTGCTATGTCAATTCGTTTTGGCTCGTTTGGAAAGTCAGGACTGTCGTCAAATGTGTAACCGCCTTCTGGAAAAAGAAAAAAACCGTTGTCAAGTCTTGCGTTAAACCGCAATGAATACCATTTGTTGTAGTCTGGTTTATTTGTCGCCCAAAATTCCCAAACGAATTTTTGAATGTCTTTGAAGTAATTGTCGTTAGGAATAAATTCTCCGAATACGCAACCCATGCTGTCGTCACCGACTTGCAAGTCCGCAGTCCCGATGATTGTCTTGTGAGAGTAAATTGTTGCGTTCATTTTTTATTGTTTGTTTGTCGTTGCACTGTCGGTCAAGCCTTGCCGCTAACGTTTTGCCTTTAGTTTGTAAAGTAATAAATATACAATAAATTAACTGAACAGGAAACGGGTGAACTATAACGTTTTGTAAGAGTAGAGTCTTAATAGTCGCATTAGTCCCGTTTCCA
>Ga0154020_10005032_pt1 | contig 15682 bp, 6 predicted proteins | sample Klosneuvirus_201_FD_109709 | JGI IMG/M metagenome (GOLD analysis project Ga0154020, IMG submission 109709) | Active sludge microbial communities from wastewater, Klosterneuburg, Austria - Klosneuvirus_20160825_MG | ecosystem: Engineered > WWTP > Aerobic digester > Activated sludge | place...
CGGGTAACTTTTGCTCGACTGGCCTGCCAAGAGCATCATAAGCGTACTCTGAGGCATAGCGCTCCGCTGCCAAGGCCACACTTGCCGGATTATCCCAATTGGGTTCGGTGGTAAACTGAGCTAGTAATTGACGCTCGGTTTTCGACGGGATGCCGCCAGGGAAGGCTAACAGTAGCTCTTGAATACCGGCCTGATCGTAGTGCTTAACCAACGCACCTCTCAGATTTTTTTCTTTCGCGCTGGTGACAGACCCATCCTCCCCATAGACAAATCGTTCCGTGATCTGATTTAGACCCAATGCGCCATCCACATGTACCGTTAACACACGGCCTAATGGGTCATAATGAGTCCTCTGATGCACATTGCGGCTGTCCCAGAGGTGAATCGTTTGATCAAGGTTATTATGGAAACTCCATTTTTCACCGGCATCTATGCTTTTTTCGTGTAGCTGCCTGCCCAACATATCTCGTTTGTACTGAAAAGCCTTCAGCCCTCTAGCATCGGTTATTTCAGCGACATTCCCGTTAATGTCGTAGCTATTTTCTATCTTCCGGATCGTTCCGTCATTGTTGGTTTTGATGACGACAATTTCTCTGCCTAATGGGTCTAACTGCACGCTTTCTGGCGTATCTTTATGTGCAAGACTTCTGTCCAACGCCATCCGCTCTGGTGATGTTGCCGGTTGAAATTCTCTGAATACCCTGTAGAGCGACCGATCGACCGTGTCATTCTGGTCAAAGGACTGTACGTCCCATGCCGAGAACTTGACTTCTGTAAATGTTTTGTTGGGGAAGTCGGTGCGATGAACCCTCCCCAAGGCATCGTAGTAGTTCTGGGTTGCGACGCCATAGCGCGCTAAAACGGCATCGCTTTCAAACGCGAAGGCACTAGAATAGAAGGGTTCGAACTGTCGGACCGGCTGGACTTTATTGTTGTAGACGATATGCCCGGTGACCAGCCAGCGGTTGCTTGTATGTGCTAGCTCGGGTACACCCGATGCATCCAGCACAACGTTGCCATCCGGCTGGCGATGGATAGCGGGGCCGTCCTCGACCTTACGTTTACTTTGGATAATTCGTCCAAAGCCGTCCTGATAACCCAATTCAACTTGCAAGCGAGTTGAATGATCAGTTCCACCTTTCCCATTGTGGATTAGGTTTTCCCGCGTCAGCTGAATGGTGGTTAACGGCTTGCCTTCTCTCAGCCAGGCATCGCAATCGTAAAAACTGAACGTGGCAGTTTCCTGCAGAAATTGGCCAGGATTGTTCAGAATATTGTCAAACGTTTCATCATTTCTTCGGGTATAGTCTTTGATTAATCCATTGCCATATTTGTGTACGGCCCCTCCATCACCCAGCACAGTCCCCTGATACGAGGTCACAACAGTAACACCTAAGGCATCATAGAGCACTTCTGAGACATTGTCGTTTGGATCAATAAGGCGGAAGGGTTCGACATTGTTATAATCTATTTCCCCTCTGGTGACATTACCCAATGGGTCTGTGATTTCAACGACATTGAGAAAGTAGGGGTCGTATTTGTAGACGGTGGCTTGCCCTGCTTGTCTCTCGACGCGGTTAAGACTGAAGAAACCAGTTGCACCATCAAAATGGCTCACCGCTGTATGCTGCCACCAATATCCATCTTTAGGGATGTAATGACCTTCCTCGGTCGAGGAAAGCATGGATGGCAATACTCTTGCCGAATACGTATCGGTGATGACCTTGTCATTGAAACAGGCGGTTTCTTCGTGATGGGCTAAAAGAACACTACCGGTTTGACCAAGCGGTAACACAGCATCCAACGCACTGCTCCAGAACAACGTGCGATTCCACGACAGCAGTCTGGCGGTTGACGCACCACCGTGAGAAAGAGGTTGGTCAAAAGAAACTGCACCACCAATTAAGCCATCGAAAGCATTTTGCGTCTGCCTATACGAAACTAAATCGTTGATGTCATGGGCTAGATGGTTAATTTCATAATCCAGTGTTTCATACAGCGTCCCGGTTCGATACTGATTGAGTCCGTCCGTTAGGGCGAAGCGATGTGAGGCGGCCGTGATGTAATCTCTGCTTTGAGCAGGTAGTCTGCCAGGTGCGGTGGATCTTCTGGCATACGCAATGCTGACTTCTTTTTCTATGTCACCGTAATTATTGACCAGCAGGGATAAATGGTGGGATATTTTCGGATCGCCAGGATTTTTTTCGTACGCGATGGACAGAGACTCGGTCTGATATCCGTAGAAACAAGAATCACTGGATGGCCCTTTAGGTTGTAACCGCCTAATACAGTATCCAGTTTGGTTTATTTGATACGGATGGTCTTCTGGTATCCCTTGAAAATCAGCGGCATAGATCTCTTGCCGTAGGATTTTGCCTGCTAGGCAATGATAGCCCTGGGCGAACTCTTCAGAGTCTAACGCGTCCGGTTGCTCAAAAAACTGGGCTAAGAGGAGAGGTTGGAGTGAATCTCCCTGATAGTATTGTTTAGATCTCCTTTCATCCCAGCCGAATACCCCATTATGTAACCATGTTTTGACATAGCGTGGCTGTGCATGGGTTGGGTCCTGGGTATCAGAAACATTTGCAAATAACGCAGTATCGTATTGTTCTACGAGGCCAAAAACGACGAACGTTCTTTCATTGTCATCATAATGGCCATCTCGGTATTTGAACTGGGTTTCAAAACGGGTATTGGTGATGTGATCGAGAACGACTTTCTTATCTGCGACAGTAAAATGATGAGGGATCTTGGATATCCATGGACTGTCAGACTCTTTTGCTATCAAATAATGCGCGCTGGAATGGCCATATTCGATTTGCACTTCATTGCCCATTCCATTTTTCAGAGAAATGAGTAATCGAGGCTTTACGCCGTTCGTCAGCTCAAGATACTGGACCGCATTTTGCTGAAAGCTCGTTAAGGAATTCGACCAGACCAGACAGGGCGTGCCCTCCCCCAGCAAGTCGAGAATAACGGCAGAACTAATATTATCGATATAGGGAAGCCCTCTAACCGTTACTCCTTCGATAAACTTATTCCCCGATGCATTGTGCCAGCACCGTAATTCTCCGTTAGCGATATACACAATGTCTGTGGTCCCACTGCCATCCAGGTCATATAATCTGATTCTGCTCGCATCAAACGCGTTATCAAAATCGATAACCGGGGCATTCTCCATCAAGACCCCTTGACCAAAATGCCCATTTCCTAAGTTTGGATAATAAACGACTTGTCCATTAGTGATTCTGACCTGATCGGGCAGCCCATCACCCGTCATATCCGCCATGAAGTAATCAAGCGACAGCTTGTCACCTAATGTCGGCGCATATTCCCCTCGATGCGATCGCGGTTTCGCAAACTCAAAAGGTTTTTCAAAGCCTTCCTTGCCCTTAAATGGATAGCAAATGATCCTGTCATCGCATTCAACGACAAGATCGGCGAGTCCGTCCGCATCAATATCGAGAAGTTTCGTATGACCTACTTGCGGAATACTCTTGAAGGGTTTGAAACCTGACCACTGTTCGCGATCTCGATTGTATTCATAGTACCCGGCCTGGCGACCTTGCAGTGAGAAGAGATTCAAGTTTCCATCATTGTCGAAATCTCCTAGTGCATAGGTCCCCAGGTTTTGTGAAGGCTTCTGGATGACAGTCGATTGTTTTCCAAATTCACCTCCTCCACAGTTTTGCTTGTAGTACCAGGTCGCAGCTGATTCAGTAAGTATGCCGGGAATGCCTTCGCCGAATAAGTCAATCCATCGGGTCTGTGGGTGGTTAAATCCCTCAGGAACATTAGCCAAGGTATTGCGCGTCACATTGTTGAAAGATCTCCCAAGCTGTGGCTGAGAGTAGGCAAAAGAAAGCTCGGGCAATTTCTTTTCTGAATAGACACCGGTCAATAAGTCTTTTCTCACCCCGGTGTACGATACTCTGGCAAGTGTGGTCCCCGTGCTTTCTTCGTTAAAGTGACAGGTAAAAATTCCGGTTAAAGAAGATGCTGCGGCCAATTCGTCGAAGTGGTGGTAGATTAAGATTCTCTTGCAAAGCCGATAGGTTCGTATCTCAAAGCCGGGTGTGTATATCGAGAAAGGATCAAGCCTACTTTTCCACTCTCTTCCATTTTGCGGCTCGGTATTGGTGTAAGGTCGGTTTTCCAGTTGCCCATAGTCAAAAACCACCTCATACAGCCATTTATTGTCTACACTATTGGGTGTATCTGCCAATGATGGGCGTGTATTTCCGTATAAAATCTTGTAGGGGTATCTTTGGGAAAAGCCCTCTTCCTTAAAATGTTTTAGCCTACTGCTTTCATAAGGCAGAGCGGCATTGATATCATTCCCATCCTCTTTCTTATACAAGTATTGAACGGAGTTCCCCAGATTGTCATATTGGACTTCTAGCAACCAGGTGAAGACCTTGTGGGACTTTTTCGGATCAAATATTTTGGTTATGCCTGATGAGTCATGCCCATATATTGAAAGTACATTGTCTTTTGATCTCGTTCTCCAGTGAATTTGCCCGTCACTTTTTCTGACCCATTTTTCAAATCGTGTGAAACTTGCTTCAATCTTTAAGCGGTAGTAGTGAATATAGAAATCCGCTGTTTCATCGACTCGTGGCTTCCATACGGAACCGTCCTTAATGCGTTGAGGTTCAAGAATAGAGGTTCCATTGAAGGCATATTTGTCCTTTCCATCATATTGGGGGAGGCCTTTTGTTGTATCAACGGAAACAAATGGCAAACCATTGAGATTCCAGCCAATTCCAAGAGCGGAATTTCTGGACGATGAGCTATAACTGAGCGACAGTGTAGGGGTTAATCCATTCCTCCCAGCAGGCAGTGGAACCGCGACCACACTTGTGGCTCTACCGGTGGATGGATCAACTTCTATGGAATGGTCTAGCTGCAGATCTTGTATATTTACTTTGCTGAAATTCATCGGAGGAGGCTCCACTCGAATGAACGAGAACGGGTACTACAGGTCCTATTTCTGCACCCACAAGCCTTCTTCAAGCTAGAGACATATGCATCTATTGATGCATGGAGCTGAATGGCTGATTCCCGGAAGGAGTTTCTCAGAGACTGCACCAACGCCCTCGAAAAGCTCCTTTGATGCGCTCGACCTATGTCACGCCGGCACTGTATGGCCCAGTCCTTTGGACTTTCCCGACATCACCGTCACTCTCGGCGTTACCTTCCGGCACCGGCGCCACAGCAAGCAACTCATCGAGCATCATGGCGTCCGCCGCGTTCAGCGAAAGCGTAAGACGTGCAAGCACCGTGTCAAGTGCTGTCGCATTTGCGAGTGCGATCGGAACGAGTCGGGCAAGATAGGAAACCCGCAAATCGTCGAGTAGGTCGGCGCGACTCAATAATTCAGCCGAAAATCTCGCAGCCAGCAACGGCGCAAACTTGGGATCTGGGACCGCGATCTCGGCGCCAGCATCAATTGTCTGCGGGGTACCTGGATTTAACCGCTCGAAAGCGGACACCGGGAGATGAAAGACGTTTCGCGCGAGGTCGGTCAGGGTGCGTGCGTTCCTAACTTCGTCAAGCGCCATCCGTTCCTCGATCTTCGGTCGCTGCCTGAAGTCGTCAGCGACCCGATGGATCGGAGCGAATCGACGCGCGAACGGATCGCTAATAAAGTCGTCAAGAACACCCGTCAAGTCGTCTATCGGTTCGGCCCACCATCGGTCTCGCATCGCATTGACCCGCGCTGTTGTCCGCGCACAGAATCCGGGATCCTGGACGTTGTGTGCCGAGCTTCGCGCCTGAATAAGAGCAGCCGACAGTGACGCGTCATCGGCCGGCCGAACGATTTCATTCGCTTCGGCGAGGGTCAGGCTTGCAGGAGCCTGGTAGCCGGCGAATCCAACCGGAAGCGTAGCAGCTTCGTTCAGGTACGCTTCCGCGAGTGACTTATCTTTGAGGACAACCGCTGTACCTTCGGCCAGGCACGAAAAGCGACGGCCGTAATTACCCCATGAGTCTGATTCCCATCGCGTTCCGTGAAGACGTGCGGCAGCATCGCGTGTCTCTCGCACCGTTCGATCCAACTCGGCGCGAGCGTCTGCCATGCCCGCACGGGCACGACAGCATTGGATGGCGATACGGAATGCCTCGCGAAAGCGAATGGGGCTTGGCGCGAATGCACCCGTGACCAGCAATCTCGTCATATCCCTGGTCCAATCGGTCTCTGGGTGGCAGAGCACCGCGCCAAGAATCCCCCAGAGCGATCGATTGCGATAGTCGGCATAGGGATTCGCTGCGTGAATGCCAATATATTGACGCATCAGCTTCGTGCCAGACTGGCGGTTCATCGGCGGAATCGCAAAGGCGACCAGATGCGGCGCATCGCCTTCCGCAATGTAGGTCGGCGTTTCCTTGCCCGTTCCTCGCCTATGTAACGACTCACGTCCTGGCACGCGGACGGGTTGGATGCCGCTGATCTTGGAAGCCGGCGATTGATCGGCGCCGAGCTCTGCAATGATTCGTTGCATCTCGTCCTCGCTGCGTGGTTCAGGCATCGTATTGGGGTAATAGGGCAGCGTGAGAACCGGTGGGGCGCCATCACCAATCGTGGTCCGCACACGATCCCTGAACATCGGAAGGGGCGGCACACCTGCCCAGCCCCCGCCAAACGAACGCAGGGCCGTTCGGGCGGCTCCAGTGTCGTAGGGCGCTGCCAGCCACGCAATGAGGAGTTTGGCAGCGTCGCGCCAATGATCCTCGGCCTGGAAGAGCGCCAGCCGTCGTTCGGCCTCTTCGACGCGCCCCTGGCTCGCGGGCGCCAGCATGGCTTCAGGCAGTAGCCATTTGTGCTCAATATGCTCATGTTCCATCGCGACGCGGGCCAGCAGCGGTACAACCGACTCATCTGTCAGGCGTGCGATCTCTTGCATGACGCGTGGCACGTCGAGCTTCAGCCCTGCGATAGCATCTGTGGCTTCCACCCGTCGCTGTTGATACTCTTCGTCGCAGATAAGATTTACGACCTCTTGTATTGCGCCCAGCCGCTGCGTCGGCGTAGCAGCCTTGAGCGCGTCGAGGCGGCGAGTGACCGCGAACGAAAGGGCATAGCGGCCATTATTCTTACGCCACTGATCACACCAGTCCGCCAGTCGGTCTCGGTATGGACGCTGATCCGTGTCTGTCAGCTCTTTGCGGACGAGATAATCCTTGAAACGCCAATGACTCAGTGAGAATCCGCGCTCGGCATCGCCAATAATGAAGCGACGAACGCGCTCGAGGGCTCCGTCCAATGTAAACCCGGAAAGACTATCGTCGGGGCTGAGATCTTTGAGCTCGGTTGCCGAAATCGGCCCTTGCGCAACGAGGAGATAGCCGAGCAAGTCCTTAACCTCCTGGCGCATGGCCTCTGACTTTCCTATCTCATTCCACCAACGACGCAGGTACTCGTCGACGCCCTTGGGATGCGTCGCGAGAGCTTCTGGTGTCTTGATGCGGCCCAGCAACAGATCGTCAATGAGAACGCGAAGGTAAAACGGATCGCCATCTGCTTTGTCCGAGAGTACTCCAAGCGCATTCTTGTCGAATGCCCACACTGGAACATTGGCGGCCCGCAATACCTCTTCCACGCCTGTTTGTGACAGCGGCCCGAGCTCTAGAAGTCCGGGGCGTTGAAGCTCGAGACTCTCAATCCAGTCTTTTCCCGCGACCTTTCTCGCCGACAGCACAACGTGAACGTTAGGCGCAAGTCTAGCGGGGAACAACTGCGGTCCAACTTCCCAGCCCTTTGCTTCATCGAGTGCATCAATAACAACGACGACGTTCGCGTTCGATTCAGTGATCAGTTCGATGAAGCTGGATTCCACCTCTGCGCCTGATGTCCCCGAGGCCGGCTGGCTGTTCCAATAGGACAACTGCTGCACAAGTGACAGCAGCGTTTCATCATGCCCGGCCGTATCGTGCTGCAAGCTGATGAAGTGATACGCGACCTTCGTGCCACGCATTTCGAGTCTTCGGACCCAGTTCGCTATCAAAGCGCTCTTGCCGCTTCCCGATCCGCCCGTGACGACCATGTATCCGGAGGGACCAACCACAAAGGCGTCGAGCCGTCCAAGTTCCTCAGCGCGACCGCCAAACACCTGATGTGATTCAAAGATGCGCCCAAGGCGGCGCTTCAACTGGGGCTTGACACGCTCAAGGCTCCGGCCGAATGGATCGAGAGGTGCCTGTTTGCCGATGTCTTGCAGATAGGCAATGTCGACCGCAAACTGCAACGGGCGATCAGCTCGATCGAGTTGCTCGCGTCCTGCTTTGATGGCACGCGCGAAAGACAATCGACCGTCGACGCGCCCCTGGCCTTCTGGGACATCGACGGGCAGAGCGTCACTTTTCGCGAAACCTGTGCACTCGACAATCAGATAGCGGTTATCGTCAACGAGGGTGCGGAGGGTTGTCGCATCGCTCAGGATTCCGTTTTCTGCCCACTCGCCGTCACGCGATGAACGCCTCGGGAAGTCCGCGTCGCGTCGGCCGAATTCCAGAGAGATCGCCACCACCGCATGACCGCCGAGAGGGCCGCCGATCACAACGACGAGCGGCAGCAATTCATTGCCAAGTGCAGCTCCAGCGAAGAGGAGAGCCAAGTCCAGACAGGTGCCGTCTCCCGATCCGTCGAGGATTGTATCTGGGTCACGAATGGTCTGCTGTTCCTGAAGTGGATTATACAGCGCGCGTGCGTAACGGATATCTTTCGTGCATAGGGCGTTAAAGAGCGCTTCGGTGACGACCTGGCGACCTCCCGGTTTGGCTAGCTCATCATCGCGTGTGATCGCTAAGTGGATCCGGTTGGCGATATGAGGTAGGACGTACTGCGCCAACCCCTTTTCATTGATCTTGGCCCAAGCTCCCCAAGGCATCGTCGGATCTCCACGGGATTAAGCACCTGCAATTTCGAAGACGTCCTGGACCGGCGTTGGCTGCGTTTCGCCTCCAGTGGCCGAGCTGACCCGCACACGATAGAGTCCGGCAGATAATCCTTCGAGTTGTAAGCTCCAGCCTGAATCCGTTGCGACAAAGGATTGTTCTGTAGTTTGAGTGGTGGCAGATTCAATTCTCGCGATGAGTCCGGGGACCGATCCCCCAATGACCGAGGCATGGAAAACCACTGGTTCCTCTCGGAGATACAAGTCATCGAGCCCCAGACTAATGACTGGAGGTTTGCCCGCTTTCCAGGTCGCATGTATGTTGCCAAGTCCTTTGGACTGGAGTTGCTTGATGCGTTCGCGCATGTCGTCGAGCGCATACCTGTTATTCTGGAGTGAGGCGTGGCGCTCGCCAAAGAACGTCTCGCGCTGATCGTCCGAGAGTTCGATTGGAGTGGCCGAGATTCGCGGTACCGTACCATCGCCACCCTCAAGCACTTCGTCTATCCCGTCCGGAAGATCTATGCTGGCGCGCAGGCTGTTGCCGTCAAACGTGGCTGATTGCAGTGTTGGCTGCGCCACGCCAACGAATGGGAAAATTCGGTAGCGATGCTCAAGGTACTCGGGATCTTTTAAATGTGCCTCGACAGCGCGCTTGATCTCTCGATGAAATTCCGCAGCGGCAGCGACATAGTCGGTCACCGCGTTTGGGAGTGTTCCCTCCGAAGTACGACGCCACGTGCCATTTTCTTGCACGGCCCGATAAATCGGCAGAAGCTCATAGACGGATGGACACGATCGAAGAACGGTCGTCAGGTCGAGGAATGACTCCTTATATCCGTTTGCAATAAAACTGATCGCGTTGACTGCTCCTCGGTAGGGCGTGCCGAACGTAAGCAATGCGCGACAATCCCGCCATCCGTCAAGCACCTCGAGGTAGTATCTCGAGACGAGCCCGCCCATACTGTGTGCGATGAGTATACATTTCGCGTCTGGTGCACCATCGGATGCGGTGCGCCATCGAGAGAGGCAAGACTTAATAAAGTCCCGTAGTTGTGTCGCCGAATGTCGGTTACTCAACCTCCAATCGTAAGGGAACTCAAAGAAGTTGGCGGGAACGTCACCGTCCATGCGGCCAGGCGTTACAAGGAATTGATCGGTTATCAGATTCGTCAGCGCCGTGTACCCGTCAATCTTGCCAAGTCCAAAAACACCGTGAAAACTTTTGACAATACGGGTTGCGATAAAATCAGTTTTGGGCGGCGATTTTCGTGGATCGTGCGTCGGCACTTCCAGCCGTTGAACACTGTCGCCGAGGCTCTTGAGGGCCTGCCACAAGGCTTGGCCTGATGGCGCCCAGATGTCAACAGGGGGTTTTTTAGGATCCCCTTTGTCATCCTGGTGGGCGAGAACACTTCCAGTGATTCCGGGAAGGACAATTACCAGATCCCGCATGCGTGTCTTGACCATACGCCCTGCCATTCTGCGTAGCGAAGTCCCGATACTACCGCCAATCAACTGGCATCGCCCAAACCTTCAACATCTAGGGAACATCTGATTAATTCATATTTCTACTGAGCACTCTATTCCTGGGTTGATCAATACCGACAACCTCCCGGATCTCTGTTGATCCGGGAGTATCTGTCTCGGATTCGCCTGCCGTCAGGCTGCCCGCGGCCCTCTTCACGTACCGTCCGCTAGGCCACGGCCATGAGGCGCTGGCGCGCCACATACAGATTCGCCAAGCCGCAGCTGATGAATAACCAGCGGGTGTTCTTCTCCAGTCCACGATAGCGGACTTTGGCCCACCCGAAGATCCGCTTGATCACCAAGAACGCATACTCAACTTTCGCCCGGACTGTTGATTTTATACGGTTCCGGGCCCGCTCGACCGCACTCAGGGGGCGATGACGATGGGCTTTCGTCTGGATGAAGCAGTGAGCCTGTGGGGCATGGTGCTGAATCACGTCACGTTGTCCAATCGGTTTGCGATGTGCCCTTACTTAAACCAACTACGTATAATAGTAAAGGCAGAAGATGTTGCTTTTCATATCTTTCAGCAGAGCAATGTTCATACCTCACCGCAAGAATATCTCTTCGCTGCTCAGGGCAGATATTTAAAGGTGAATTTCAATCGATAGCGGTGGAGGTAAGCAGCTGGAGCAGTCACCTGTATCCAATTCGATTCACGGTGAATCTAAAAAGATACGTTGATAAATGCGAAACTCCTTTTATGTGGCTATTCAGCTCTCCACTGCAATCGCCCGAGTGCCACTACTCCGGTGAACGGTACTCAGCAGTAAGAGGGCAAGGCATCACACTCAGCCCGTCGTCCCCATCTTCTGGGGATAACCTTGTTAACAAATCGAGGTGAGCGCACGAGTAACAGCGGATTACGCCCTCTTCGGCGTGTTGCCTAGTTTTTAGGCGTCTGCTGTGTCAAAAACAGACCACCACGCGTAGTAGGGACCTGCAGTCGTCCGAATGTGTCGACAGACATCATCTGCTCAGAAAGATAATCGGTGGGAGGTATGACAGGACTTTCGCTGTCGCTTCACAGCGGCCATCCCTGATCTGCAAAACTATAGAGACGGTCGTCACCAAGAATGAGATGGTCGAGTAGCCTGATGCCCAGTAAGTCTCCCGCTTCCCGCAGTCGTGTGGTGAGCGTCCGATCCTCAGGGCTCGGCGTGGGATCCCCGGACGGATGGTTATGGACCGCCAAAATCGCACAGGAGTTGAGGAGGATCGCGGCTTTGAAGACTTCACGAGGATGCACAAGGCTGAGCGTGAGTGTCCCGATGGAGACGATGTTCACGCCGATGCTGGCGTTCTTGGCATCGAGACAACATACAAGGAACTGCTCGCGATCAAGACCATCAAAGCACGGACGGAGTGCGGCTGCCGCGGCAGCGGAATCCCGAAGAACGCCGCATGGAGTTGTGTGACCGCCTTCAGCGACGAGCGTGACGCGGTAGCGCGGAATGAACTGTGGAACGGGAAGTGGGTTGACGGACTGTTTGGCCATGGTGGCACCTCCTGCATGTTGAACAAACTGGCGCTTTCGCAGAAACCGAAGCGCCAGAGCAGGACAACGGAGGTGGCAGGGCGAGGACTGCCGAAGCAGCACGGAAGGACGGAAAATAGCGGCGGCCGTGACAGATCTTTGCTGGCACGGGCGCTGCGTCAGGCGATCAGTGCGCGGCAGGACACCGGCTCGACATGGCCGAACAAGTCCAATCAACAAACGATGGCAGATGAATGCGCCTGCTTCAGAGAGATGGAAGATGGACGGAATGCAATAATCGGGAGAGCGAAGCAGATCAGAAAGAGAAGATAGGTTGATATGGAACTGAGCATGAAGAGCGTGATGGGGAATACTGCGGGGATTGCTCCCCAAGCGCGGAAGTGCTGCGCGGCTCACTGCACCGTCTCGTACCAATGTGCATCATGTCGTTCTCATCAAAAAGCAGGTAGGCTGCCCCTGGCCCGAAGACCAGAGGCAGCCGTGAAGCGGCTATACGGCGTGCTCACGAACCCATCGCTCCACTTGCGCGACCACAGTCGCAACAGCGGAGAGGTCGTTCCTGCCGAACGAACAGGAGCTCTTCGGATGTCCCTCGGCATCCATGAAGGTGCGGGACAGCGTGATCGCGTGAAACGCGCCGCGCTTGCCCTCATTCCTCCAAATCGACGCACGCACGGTTGCGCACTGAAACGAGTGGACGGGGCGTGATACTTGAGTGGCCATGTGAAAACCTCCTGTGTGAGTGTGAATGTGGCTCTCTCACAAGCGGGGGAGAGCCCAGACACACGGCAGGAGGGATGGAGTCGGGCCGTCGAGCGGCTGGCTCGGCGACAGGCAACGGGCATGCGCGCGGGTGGAGACGGGCGAGACCGATGCAGCCGAGCCAGGACAAGCGGAGACCGGCCCAGCGGACCAGGCCACGAGATTGCACGCCCGGATCGAGTCGAGGAGCACCCTGACCAGCAAGTGGAGGAAGCACGGGATCGCACACGTGGCTGCACCGGAATAGAGGGCGAACGGACTGGAGGATACAGGACATCGGTTAGATCGCATCACTCACACGTGGGTTCCAACGACGCAACGCGGAGTGAGCAAAACACAGGGCGAGGGCTGGGGCAGCAACCTTGCGCTCTTCAAAACAGACAGCTATATATCAGCGCGCCGAAACTCGCTCTCTGCGAGAGAGATCGTACCTATGAAGCAGCACAATAGAGTGAAAGCAATGCCAAGCCCGCAGTACTGCGCGCGGCAAGAATTTCTCCGGCACCTCGCACGTCTCGCCGGTGTGAATGGGGTCACCGTGAGGGCCGTGGGAAAGAACCGCTACCGCCTGAGTGCGATCATCCAGGGAAAGACGCAAGAGTAGTTTATTGAACTACCGCTGTCGACCCTTAGCCAAAGTCCACGACCGCCCGCTATCAGAAAGATGACCTTACGCCAATCCGTATAAGAACCCGTGAAATATGGTCCCACCGTCGCAACTCATTGAAACGACAACGGTCATGGCGTATTCTTCACGAACTGTTGTGGCGTGTTATGCGGACGGAAATTGGCAGATCCGGTTCTTATACGGATCGGCCTAAACATTGTTAGCTCCTCACAGCATCACACAAGGAGAACAAAGGTATGACTGCAATCAGCGATAAGTACGCCCAACTCGGTGGAGCGTCCGGTTTTCTCGGGTCTGCCGACACTGGAGAGATTCCGGCAGCTAACAGCGGATTGAAGCAAGAGTTCCAGAACGGAACAATCTACTGGCATGCGCGAACGGGTGCTTTTGAAGTACATGGAGCAATCCGTGCTCGATGGCTCGCACTTGGCGCGGAAGCCTCCGCATTCGGGTATCCGACATCCGACGAGACGCCCACTCCAGACGGCGTAGGAAGATTCAATAGCTTTGAAAATGCATCTGTCTTCTGGCATCCATCCACTGGTGCTTTTGAAGTGCATGGATCGATCAAGGCCCGTTGGTTGGCGATGGGCGGCACGAGTTCAATTCTTGGTTATCCTACGACTAATGAACAAACAACCCCTGATGGGATTGGACGCTACAACCATTTCCAGAAAGGATCTATCTATTGGTCACCAACGACAGGTGCTCATGAAGTGTACGGTGCCATCCGTGCACGTTGGGCGGAACTTCGATGGGAGCGCGGTCTTCTTGGCTATCCGACCACAACTCCATATGAAGACATCAGAAACAGGAACACCTTTCTCATTGGAGAATTCAAGGGAGGAAGAGTCGAAGTCAATTTGACTACTCAACGCGTTCTGGTAGAGAAATTCGCCACTGCTTCCTCACCAAACTATTCAATACCGGTCGTCGCTTATCGGGTTTCTGATGATGATGGGAGTCGTCCATGTGCAATAACCGTTGATGGGGTGCAGCAATGGGTCGATGAAGCAAATCGGATTTATGCTGCGGCGGGCATTCGATTTGTTTACGACGGTGTGCTACGCGATTTGCGTGATACTGAGGTCAATAACGTGACGGGAGAACAGTATCCCGCATGGCAGTCCGTCCAAGCCAAGCTTAACCAATTGGCCGCAAACCATCGAAGCATCGTACTGGTGCACCGCGCCGAGCTAGGTGGCGGCTTCTCTTGGTGGACCTATGATTTTGTCGCCATGAGCTTCTTCGATTCAGTGCACTTGAATGCCCTGTCAATTCTGGCCCATGAGCTAGGACACCATTTGGGGTTGCCGCATACGCATGCGAGAACCTTTCAGACTGTACGTGAGGCCGAGGATTTCCTTTTGAGTGGCGGAAACCTTGGTGACCTGGATGGCGATGGTTCAATCATCAACGACACCCCTCCGGATCCGGATATCGTAGAAATCCGCGAAAACCTGGCACTCGACGCCGTCACGCTAGCCGGTCAGGCAGTCCCGCTAGCACGCAAGAACATCATGTCGTACTGGAATCATGGCGGAATGGGGCAGCTCTCGCACGGTCAGATTGATCGCGTTCGACAGTTAGTGCTTGACCGACGCGCCCGCTACCTCAATGTAACTGTGATTACGCCAATTGACTGCGTAGCCCTGTTGGCGCAGATAGCAGCCGCGCAAGCGCGCCTCGCAGTAATGATTGCTGTTCGTGATGCCGAAACTGACCCAAAAATTAAGGGACGGTACTATACGGCAATTACGCAACTGCGAAGTCAGATAAGAACGCTTACAGACAGGGCGCGTGTGGCAGGATGCATCTAATGCATTCTTTGTCCCAAATGATTTGAATGTGCAGGACTTGCGCTAGCAACGTCCATCAACCCGGACGTGCAAAAGCAGAGCGAAGCGGCGCTTTTGCACGCCGGTTATGGCGAACGTTAATACAGCACGGCTGAGTGTGTGTCGCCCCTGACAGGACACGCAGTGCTGGTTCACCCTGATTCCGATCAGTCTCCCCATCTCCATCCTGTTCTCTACGGTCGTCCTCTCTTCCCCTACGTAGTGCCCACAGGCTTGCACTAAAAACTGAACCTCACTACATGTCACCCCCGTTTGGCGAGTATTGCGAGTATAGATGGCGCTGCAAACTCGCCACAGAGGCCACTTCACAGAAAGGAAGGGAAGATGGAGGACGTGATGATGGGAGCGGGAGTGACACAGAAATGTACTTCAGGGACAGGGACCTTGCGAGGGGTCAGCCGAGGGAATGGGCGCCTGATCGCTGCCGCCTCGTGGCTACTCGGGTTGGTCATCTTGTTTGAATCAGACCCGGCCTGGGCCCAGATCACCAAGGTGAACACGGTGATGC
>Ga0154020_10005033_pt1 | contig 15681 bp, 12 predicted proteins | sample Klosneuvirus_201_FD_109709 | JGI IMG/M metagenome (GOLD analysis project Ga0154020, IMG submission 109709) | Active sludge microbial communities from wastewater, Klosterneuburg, Austria - Klosneuvirus_20160825_MG | ecosystem: Engineered > WWTP > Aerobic digester > Activated sludge | place...
CGGTGTCCGCCGGCTCCTGTTCGCCTCGAGCGGCGGCACGGTCTACGGCGAGCAGAAGGTCTATCCCTGCGACGAGGAACACGCGCTCCATCCCACCTCCCCCTACGGCTGCGCCAAGCTCGCGGTGGAGCTCTACCTCGACGCCTTCCGGGTGATGGGCGACCTCGACCCGATCGTCTTCCGCTACGCCAACATCTACGGCCCGCGGCAGGAGCCCAAGGGCGAAGCCGGGATCGTCGCGATTCTCGCCGAGAAGCTCCTCGCCGGCGAGACGCCGCGGATCTTCGACGACGGCGAGCAGACGCGCGACTACGTCTACGTCGGCGACCTGGCGCGGGCCCACCGGGCGGCGATCGCGAACTGGTCGCCGGGGACCTACAACGTCGGCACCGGCGTCGAGACCTCGGTCAACGCGCTGTACGAGAGGGTGGCGACCCAGCTGGGCTCGACGATCCGCCCGCGCCACGCGCCGCCGGTCTCGGCCGAGCTGCGCCGCAATAGCCTCGACGCCGGGCGCCTCGAACGCTCCCTTGGCGCGGCCCCGAAGACCCGGATCGCCGAAGGCCTGGCGCGGACCCTGCCTTACTACCAAGGGCGAGCGGCCGCGCGCAAAGCGACATGACCCGCCTGCCAGAGCTCTTCTCCGCTCTGCCGAGAGTCTTCGCCGGGAGCTACGACAGCAAGGGGCCGTGGACGCTGCTCGACACGCCGATCGAAGAGCTCCTCGCCGCGCTGCCGTCGGCGGAGATTCTCGGACGGGTGCATCCGGGAGCGCATCTCGTCGGCAACCAGATCGTCCTCGGCAAGGGCTCGCGCATCGCGCCAGGAGCTGTCGTCGAAGGTCCCATCTGGATCGGCGAGGATGTCGAGATCCGCGTCGGCGCCTACCTGCGCGGTGGCTGCTGGGTGGGCGACGGCTGCGTCGTCGGCGCGAACGTCGAGATGAAGCGCGCCATTCTCTTCCCCGGTGCCCACGCCGCGCACCTGAACTACGTCGGCGACTCGATCCTCGGCCGCGACGTCAACCTCGGCGCCGGCGTCATCCTCTCCAACTTCCGCCACGACGGGAAGCTCATCGAGATCCCGGCCGGAAATGGCGAACGCCTCGCCACTGGCAAGCGCAAGCTCGGCGCCATCCTCGGCGACCATGTCGCCGTCGGCTGCAACTCGGTCCTGAATCCAGGCACGATCGTCGGCGCCCGGACCCAGATCTACACCGGCGTCCAGCTGCGCAGCGGCCTCTACCCCGCCGACTCCCTCATCAAACTCCGCCAGGAGCTCGACGTCGTCGAGATCGCACGACCCGAACCTTAGGTCGAGCTCCCCGTTACCGGCAGCTGTGTCGGCGGATAGGTGACGACGACGACGCTGCGGTCGTCCTGGGGTTCGCCTTCGCCGCGGTAGGTCTCGACGGCTTTCATCATCGCCTCGCCGATCTCCTTCGAGCTCTTGCCGCGCAGACGACGGGCGATCTCGACCAGGCGCTCGATGCCGAACTCTTCGCCGCCGTCACTGTCGGCCGGCGTCGCCTCGATCATGCCGTCGGTGTAGAGCACCACCATGTCGCCGGGCTCGAGGCGCACGAAGCCGCGCTCGTAGGTCGAGTCGGCGACCGGGCCGAGGACCGCCCCGCCCTCGTCGAGGAAGCGCACGTCCCCGGCGGCCGAGAGATGAAACGGCGGCGGGTGGCCGGCGTTGACGTAGATGAAGACGCCGTTCGGCTCGAGCTCGCCGTAGAACATCGACACGAAGCGGCTGGTCAGCGTCGACTTGTGGATGATCTGGTTCAACCGCTCCACCGTGCGCACGATCTTGAAGTCGCGCGCCATCCCCATCCGCAGGCCCATGTAGATGTCGCGCACCTGCAGCGCCGCCGGCAGGCCGTGGCCGGAGACGTCGGCGATCGCCAAACCGAGGATCTTGTCGGTGATCGGGATGTAGTCGTAGAAGTCGCCGCCGACCGACTCCATCGGCTGGATCCGCCCGTAGAGCTCGAAGCCGCCGTAGACCGGCGTGCGGCGCGGCAGGATCGACGCCTGGATCTTGCGCGCCTGGTCGAAGACCTCCTGCATCCGCTCCTGGCGCAGCTTCTGGTTGATCGCGTGCCGCAGTACCCCGAGCGAGAACAGCACGTCGTCGCGGTGGCTTTCGGGCGCGAGATCGAACGACAGGATGAACTCCTCGTCGCCGACTTCGATCGCCGCGAACCGGTCGACGCCGATCTGGTCCTCGAACTTGTGGTCGAAGCGCGGGTCGTCGGGGCCCATGTAGACGACGCCCTCCGCGAGCGCGATCTCGATCGGCGCGTAGGTCGCGGGGACCCGGATCTCGCGCTCCGCCGGCTTGGCGTTCGGGAACGTCGCCTTGAGCTCGTAGGCTTCGCCGTCCCACTGATAGAGCCGGCCGCCGTAAAGACCGAGGGCATCGCGGAAGCGCGCGATGATCGCGTCGGCGAGGTTGTAGATCGTGATTCCGACTTCGTCCGCCGACTGGATCTCGCGCACCAGCTGCTCGACGCGCTTCATCAACTGCCGGATGTCCGCGTAGCGTGTTTCGGTCATGACCTGCGTTCTCTTCTCCCCTCGCGGAGGGGGGCGATCAACCGCGATCGATCAGCGCGGCGACGATGCGGTCCTGCGCGGCGTGAGCGCCGGCGTTGCTGCGCACCTGATTGAACAAGATGGAAAAGGCGTAGACCCGGCCCGAGACCGCCTTGGCGTAGCCCGACAGCGTCGAGACGCCGTTGATCGTCCCGGTCTTGGCGAAGACATTGCCGGCGTAGGGCGGCTTCGCCAGGCGGCGCTGCCACTTCAGTCCATGCTCGCCGGAAAACGGCAGCGAGCGCAGGTAGTCGCGACCGAAGGCGTGGAAGTACATCTGCTCGAGCAGTCCGGTCATCGACCGCGGGCTCATCTGGTTGCCGCGCGAGAGGCCCGAGCCGTCGACCAGCGAGAAGGAGCCCGGCGCGATCCCGAGTCCGGCGAGGAAGTCTCCGACGACGCCGACGCCGGCCGCCCAGCTGCCTTCGCCGCGCACCTTCCAGCCGAGGAGCTTGGCCAGCGACTCGGCGTAGAAGTTCTGGCTGCGCTTGTTGGTCACCTCGAGGGTGCGCGCGAGATCGCTCCTGTAGGAGGTCACCAGCTGCCACTCGCCGGCCGGCGAGCCGTGCGCCGGCACGATGCCGCCGGCGACTTCGACGCCCTCCTCCGCCAGCGCGGCCTTGAGCGAGGCGCCGAAATAGGCGGTCGGATTCTGCACCGCCACCCACTCCTCCCCCGGCCCGGTGCGCAGTCCGATCGTGCCCGAGACGACGAGCGTGTCGCTGTCGCCGAGCCGGCCGACGAGCAGGCGGTTGCGGCGGGTTCCGGTCGTCGTCGCGCTGTTGCGGATCGCGAAGTAGTCGAGCTTCGGCACGGTCTCGACGCGCGCCGGGAGGCCCGCCCGCGACGCCGGCCAGACCCGCACCAGGACGCAGTTGTCGTTGAACGACAGCGCCTCGACCGGCGCCTCGTACCAGCTGGTCAGCTGGTCGCGCGGCCAGTCGGGGTGGATGTTCGGCGGGTTGAAGAGGCCGTTGACCAGGAAGAGATTGCCGGTGATGCGGCGGATCCCCTGCGCCTTCAGCGCGGCCGCCCATTCGCGGAAGATGGCGTACGGGTCGCCGTCGTGGAACCGCCCCGAGAGATTCGGGTCACCGCTGCCGAAGACCGCCAGGTCCCCCGCCAGCACCCCGCCCGCAGCCGCCCCGCGCACCATCACCCGGGTCTCGAAAACGAAGTCCGCGCCGAGCGTGCCGAGCGCGGCCGCCGTCGTCAGGAGCTTGGTGTTCGAGGCCAGGATGCGCGGCTGGTCGGCGTCGAAGGCGAAGGCGCTCTGGTGCGAAGAGAGATCGACGATGTGAATGCCCAGGGCGCGCGCGCTCTTCTTCGCCGCCTCGGCCTCCAGGGTCAGCGCCTGCTGCAGCGTCGGAGCTGGACGGGCGGAAGCTGCCGGACCGGCCTTCGACGCCGGAGCCGAACCTGCGGCCGGCAGCGCGCCGAGAACCAGCACCCCGAGCCAGACCGCAGCGCGCCGAGCCGCACCTGCCGACGAACGAGTCGCCGTATGCCCCGGTGAGCCGGGCCGATCGCCTTTCGAACGCGCCTTCATTCCGGTTGAGGCCTCCACAATCAAGAAGAACCGGGAGATCCCGGATCGCCGCTGGCTCCGTATCCTACCGCGTCGTTCTGCCGGCCGTCAGGGAGGAGGCCGCAGGCTGAACGCGGCCCGCTTCACCGGCGCTCCTTGACGCCGGCCGAAGGTACATAGACTGTCGCTATGCCCTTGCGCTCCCCGGCCCTCCTCCCGCTGCTGCTCATGGCGCTCCTGCCGGCCGTGGGCTGCGTCGCCATGCAGCCCTACGCCGCAGCGGTCCGCGGTCTGCCGCCGGAACGCCTGCTCGAGATCGACGGCCAGCGGATCTCCGTCGAACGGGCCGGCGAAGGCGCGCCGCTCGTCCTGCTCCACGGTTTCGGGGAGTCGACGATCTCCTATTCCGCGGTCCTGCCGGAGCTCGCCAAGCAGTTCGCGGTGGTGGCGATCGATCTCAACGGTTTCGGCTACACCGAGCGTCCGAAGGACCCGGCGAGCTACACCCTCGCCGGCCAGGAGCGCCTCGTCCTCGCCGTTCTCGACCGCCTGCAGCTCGACCGCGTGCGGCTCGCCGGCCACTCCTACGGCGGCGGCCTGGCGCTCTATCTCGCGGCGCGGCATCCGGAGCGCATCGAGCGCCTGCTGCTCATCGACAACACCCTGCCGCTCTACGCCACGCAGCGCCGCAATCCCCTCTTCCGCTGGCGCTGGATCGCCCGCCTGGCGGCACACACCTTCGCGCTCACCGACAAGGTGATCGAAAAGGGACTCAAGGAAGCCTACTTCGACGACGGCAAGGTCACCCCCGGACTGGTGCGCGAGTATGCCGACCGGCTGCGAATCGAGGGGGTCGCCGACGCCTTCTTCGGGCTTGTCGGCCCCTCGAAGGAGCCGCCATACCGGATCGACCTCGCGAAGTTGGAAATCCCGACGCTGGTGGTCTGGGGATCCGAGGACCGGCTCATCGAGGCCGCCGCTGCGGAGAAGACCTCGAGCCAGCTGCCCGAAGCCCGCTTCGTCGTCCTTCCGGCCTGCGGCCACACGCCGATGGAGGAATGCCCCGAGGCCTTCCTCGCCGCGGCGCTGCCCTTTCTGGCTCGCGGCGACGCGGGCCCGGCCGGGGCGCCCTAGATCAGGAAGCCGGCGATCGTCGCGGTCTGAAAGCAGGCCAGCGAGCCGGCCACCATGGCGCGCAGACCGAGGCGGGCGAGGTCGCTCTTGCGCTCCGGGGCGATGGAGCCAATGCCGCCGATCTGGATGGCGATCGACGAGAAGTTCGAGAAACCGCACAGGGCGTAGGTGGCGATGATCTGGGCGCGCTCCGAGAGCTGGCCGGCGCTGACCATCTTCTGCATCTCGACGTAACCGACGAACTCGTTCACCGCGGTCTTGATGCCGATGAGCGTCCCCACCTGCGGCGCTTCGTTCCACGGCACGCCCATCACCCAGGCGAGCGGCTGGAACATCCAGCCGAGGAGCGCCCGCAGGCTCCAGGTGTCGTAGCCGGCGAGATGACCCAGCTTGGAGATCGGAAAGTCGATGAGCGCGATCAGCGCCACGAAGGCGATCAGCATCGCGCCGACGTTCAACGCCAGCTTCAGGCCGTCGGCGGCGCCCGAGGCCGCGGCGTCGATCGAGTTCGCCCAGGGCCGGTCGATCTCGATGGCCACCGATCCGGCGGTCGCGCTCTTCTCGGTTTCGGGGAACATCAGCTTCGCCATCACCAGGGCGGCCGGTGCCGACATCACACTCGCCGCGAGCAGGTGCTTCGCCGAGACCCCCATCCCGACGTAGGCTGCCATGACGCCGCCCGCGACCGTCGCGAAGCCGCCGGTCATCACCGCCATGAGCTCCGACTTGGTCATCGCTCCGATATAGGGCTTGATGAGCAGCGGCGCTTCCGTCTGGCCGACGAAGATGTTGGCCGAGGCCGACAGCGACTCGGCGCCCGAGGTCCCCATTGTCTTCATCATCACCTTGGCGAAGACGCTGACGATCTTCTGCAGGATGCCGAAGTAGTAGAGCACGGTGATGAAGCTCGAGAAGAAAATGATCGTCGGCAGGACCTTGAAGGCGAAGTAGAACTCCTTGAATCTCTCGCCGAAGACGAACGAGGCGCCGGCGTCGGTGAAGTCGAGGAAGCGGGTGATGCCGGCGCCGACGACGTCGAAGACGTTCCGGCCGAACTCGGTCTTCAGGATGATCAGGGCGAAGAAAATCTGCAGGCCGGTGCCCATCGCCACCGGCCGCCACTTGATGGCGGCCCGGTTCGCGGAGAGCGCCCAGGCGATGCCCAGCATCACGAACAGGCCGAGAACCGGAACCAAATGCAGCATGAAGCCTCCTGGGCAGCAGGCCTGCGGGATGAGCACCGTCAGATCGCCGCGCAGCGTATCCGACGCCCTTCCCGGCGGCAAGGTCGGGCCGGGATCCGGCAGCCGCGGCCTCGCGTCAGCGTAGACTCGGCCGATGGCGCCGCGCTTCGATGAGACCGCCTTGCGGATCGAGCTCGCGGTCGCCGACCTCCTCGAACCCCAGCTCATGCGCTCGATCGGCTTCGCCAACCGGGGCGGCTTCGAGCGCATGTGGCTCGGCCAGGCGATCCACGGCCGCTACCAGGAGGAGGCACTGGCCGGCGACGGCACCTACCGCCGCGAGGTCGCCCTCCGCCACGAGTTCTTCCACCGCGGCTGGACGGTGACCCTCTCGGGCCGCGCCGACGGCATCCGCAAGGAGGCCGACGGTGCCCTGGTCATCGAGGAGATCAAGTCGGTGCGGCGCGAGGGTCAGCTCGCCCCGCTGACGCGCCAGATCTACGAACGCCAGGCGCTGCTCTACGGCTGGATGCTGGCGCAGATCGAGCAACGGCCGGTGCGCGTCGAGCTCATCCTGATCGCGATCGGCAGCGACGCCGTCGAGCGCGAGCCGTTGAAGGCCGATTTCGAAACCCTCGAGCTCGCTGTCCGGCAGCGCCTCAACGCGCTGCTGCGCGAGTTCCGGCGCGAGCGCGAAGCTGCGGGCGATCGCCAGCGCGCGGCCGCGGGGATCCGCTTTCCGCACGCCGCCCTGCGCCCGGGGCAGGAGGAGATCGTCGCCGCGGTCGAGCACGCCCTGGACCACCGCGAGCATCTCCTGCTCGAGGCTCCCACCGGCCTCGGCAAGACTGCGGCAGCGCTCTTCCCGGCGATCCGCTACGCCCTGGCCAACGACAAGCGGCTCTTCGTCCTCACCGCCAAGAACCTGCAGCAGGAGATGGCGCTCAAGGTCATCCGCCAGGTGGACGCCGGTCCGGCGCTCCACACCCTGCGCCTGCGCGCCAAGTCCCGCATGTGCGCCAACGGCGAGGTGATCTGCCACGAGGACTACTGTCCGTTCGCGCGCGACTACTACGCCAAGCTCGCCTCCTCGGGCGTCGTTCCGCGGCTGCTGCGCGAGCAGGCAGTGCTCGATCCCGACCTCGTCTTCTCCGCTGCGACCCAGGCCGAGGTCTGCCCTTTCGAGGTCAGCCTCGATCTCGCCGGCAAGGCCCAGGTCGTGGTCTGCGACTACAACTACGCTTTCGACCCCTACGTCGCGCTCGCCGACTTCTCCGTCGAGCACGATCTCTCGAACGTCGTGCTGGTCATCGACGAGATCCACAACCTGGTCGAGCGCGGGCGCGGCTACCTCTCGCCCGAGCTCTCCTCGGCGAGCGCCCGCCGGTCGGCCGAAGCCGCCGCCCACGGCGGCTCGCCGGTGCACCGCGAGCTCGAGCGCCTCTCCCTCGCCCTCGCGGCGCTCATCGAGGGCACCTGCGACGCCGCGCTCGAAGAGATCGGCGAACCGGAAGGAGCGGTCGAGGCGGCCCTGCCCGAAGAGCGTCTCTGGCTCCTCCGCCCCGACTTCGACGCCGCCTTCGTCGACTACCTCGAGCACCGCCGCGAGACCCGGAGCTTCCAGGCCGACGACGCCTTCGTCGCGCTCTACTTCGAGGTGCTGCGGTTCCTCAACGGGCTGGCGATCGAGGGCGGCATCTCCAGCCATCTCTGCGAGCGCCGCGGCGACGAGCGCAAGCTCCGCATCTTCTGCAAGGACCCCGGGGCCTTCCTCGGCCAGGTGATCGGCCGCGTGCATTCGGTCATCGGCCTCTCGGCGACCCTCAGCCCGCCGGAGTTCTACCGCGACCTGCTCGGCTTCGATCCCGGCCGGACGGTCGCTCTCTCCCTGCCGAGCCCCTTTCCCGCCGCCCACCGCCGGGTCGTCGTCGACCGCTCGGTGACCACGCTCTGGAAGGAGCGGGCAGAGAACTGCCAGCCGATCGCCGATCGCCTGAGCGCCTTCGGCGACATCGTTCCGGGCAACTGCCTGGTGCTCTTCCCGAGCTTCCAGTTCCTCTCCGACGTCGCCGCGCGGATGACCGCGAGGAAGAAGCGGATCTTCGTGCAGCAACGCACCGACAGCGAGCGCGATCGCGAGGCGCTGCTCGAGACGCTGCGCAAGGCGCTCCTCGGCGACGTCATGCTGCTCGCCGTGGCCGGCGGGGTCTTCGCCGAGGGCGTCGACTACCCCGGCGAGATGCTCAAGGCGGTGGCGATCGTCGGCCCCTGCCTGCCGGTGCCGACGATCGAGACCCGCCTCCTGCAGACCTACTACGAGGAACGCTTCGAGCGCGGCTTCGAGTTCGCTTTCGTGGTCCCCGGCATGACGCGGGTCGTGCAGGCGGCCGGACGCCTCATCCGCTCGGCCGAGGACATCGGCGTGATCGCCCTGCTCGACCGCCGATTCCTCGACCGTCCCTACGTCGACCGGCTCCCGGCCGACTGGATCGCCGGTGGAGAGGCGGCCGCCCTGGGCGGCGACCTCGTGGCCGCCGCGCGCGACTTCTTCGCCGAGCCGGGTCGCCGCGGATGAACGGTCGAAGCTCGCCCTAGACGGCGGCGCCCGGCGGTGCGTAAGAGTTCATGAGAGCAGGGACCGAGCCACGGTCTCCAACCTCTTCAACCCTCCTTCAGGCCCCGCGCGTCGCGGGGCCTTTTTTTGTTGATTCTAAAGCCACTTGCGGCGGCGGAACCAGGCCACCATGGTGACCGCGATGACCGCCATGCCGGCGAGAACCAGGAAGTAGCCGTAGTGCGAGGAGAGCTCGGGCATGTGCTCGAAGTTCATCCCGTAGACGCCGGCGATGAAGGTGAGCGGCAGCATAATCGCCGAGAAGAGCGTGAGTACCTTCATGATCTCGTTGGTGCGCTGGGAGATCACCGACAGGTAGGTGTCCTTGACGTTCGAGAGTTGGTCGCGCTGCTGATCGACGGCATCCGTGAGGCGCAGGACGTTCTCCAGGGTGTCGCGGAAGTTGAGCGACGCCGTGGCATCGAAGAGTGGATCGCGCGAGTTCGCGAGATGGCTGAACACCGCCCGGTGCGGCAGCATCGTGCGGCGCAGCACACCGAGCTTGCGGCGCATGTCGAGGATGGTCTGCAGGTCCTCGCGCTCGGCGTCGTTCAGCACTTCCTGCTCGAGCTTCTCCATCTGGACGCCGATCTCGTCGACGATCGGGAAGTAGAGGTCGATCATCTCGTCGCAGATGCTCCACAGCAGCTGCACCACCCCGCCCTGCGGCACCCGCCCGCTCTCTTCGATCCGGTTGCGCACCACCTTCACACTGCGCAGCCCCGCGCGGTGGACGGTGATCAGGAGATTCGCGCGCAGGAAGGCAGCGAGCTTCAGGGTCTGCAGCTCGTCGATCGCCCGGTCGGAGTTGAAGTCGATGCCGCGGACGATGACGAAGAGATGGTCGGAATACTCCTCGACCCGCGGCTGGTGCTGCAGGGTGAAAGTGTCTTCGATCGCCAGGGGATGGAAGTCCTGCTCGCGCAGGAGCCGCTCCGCGGCCTCGCTCTCGGCTTCGAAATCGATCCAGCCGGGGACCGCCGGATCGAGGGCGACCGGCAGCAGTTCAGCTCCGCCACAGCACACGACGCCGTCGGCGCCCAGAATCATGATGCGAATCATCGCCGGAAATTATCACGCGCCCGCGGGCCGGCCACCGCGCCGCCGAAACGTTCGACGAAGCGCAGGTATTCGCGCTCGGCCGGTCCGTCGAGCAACTCCCGCGCCGCATAGACGTTCGCGACCAGAGCCCGGTCCAGGGCATCCTGCTCGCTGGCGATCCCCGCCAGCAGTTGCTCGACGCGGGCGCGATCGGGGTCGGGCGAGGTGAGCTCGCGACGCAGGTCGCGGCGCGCGTCGTCGATCTGCTGCCGGCCGGCGTGCACGCGCTCCGCGAGCTCGCGCTGCAACCGCATGAAACGCTCGCGGGCCTCGCCCTCGAGCGCCAGACGATCTGCGAGCAGGGCGCCGTCGCGGCCCGGCGGTCGCTCGTCGCGCAGGCGATCGGCGGACTGCATCCGATGGCGGGCAAGACCCATCCCGAGGAGACCGCAGTTCAGGCCGACCGAGAGCAGCAGCGCGAGGAAGAGCCAGTTCCGTCTCACGGATTCACCGTTTCAGAGGGGAGCGCGGCGTCCGCCGCCGTCAGCGCGTCGTCTGGAGCCAAGAGCGCGGTCAAGTACTCCTCCGAGAGCGTCGTCAGCTGCCAGGTCTCGACCTCGACCGCGCCGGAGTCGGCGCCCGAGGCCAGGGTGACGCCGAGGGCCACGCCGGCGAGCAGGGCTGCCGCTGCCGCCGCCCGCATCCAACCGGCAGCGAGCATCGGCGCATCGGCGCGCCGACGCTCGGCGGCCCAGGCCAGAGCGACCTGCCGGGCGAATCCCGGCGGCGCGCCCGGGGCCGGCGGCAACTCGAGACTGGCCCATTTCTCGCGCCAGCCCGCCTCGTCGTCCCGATTCGTTCGCCGATTCGTTCGCCGATCCATCCGCCGACTCATCCGACCCCTCCCTCCCTGAGTGAAACCCGCCGTCCCGGCGCTTCCTGCGGAGCGAGCCGCCGCATCGCCCGGACCAGGCGGCTCTCGACCGCTCCCTCGGTGATCCCCAGAGTCTCGGCGATCTCGCGCCCCGAGAGCCCTTCGAACTTCGCCAGCAAGAGAACGACCCGCTGGCTCTCCGGCAGCTGGTCGAGGAGCTCCCGGGTCCGCCGCCAACGCTCGCGGGAGAGCAGGGCGTGCTCGGCGTCAGGGGCGCGATCGACCGGATCGAGCTCGGCCTCGGCATCCCCCTGGCGCCCCTCCCGACCGTGCCGCAGGCCGCCGAGCCCCTGGAACGAGAAGAACCGTGCAATCCTTCGCCGGCGAAGCTGATTCAGACAGTGGTTGATCGCGATGCGATAGACCCACGTGAAGAACTGCCCGCGCGGCTCGACTCTCCCGGCATGGCGAAAGACCTTGAGAAAGACCTCCTGCGCCGCGTCACGGGCCGCCTCGCGATCCCCAAGCCAGCGCCAGCAGAGATTCACCAGGCGATCCTGGTGCTGCTCGACGAGAAGAGTGAAAGCGTCACTCTCCCCCTCGGCGGCGCGCGCCAGAAGCTCCCAGTCCGCATCTGCTGCTCCCGCTTGAGGGATCATCGCCGCCATTCGTTCTATGGAGTCCGGCAGCTGCCGGACTCCTCCTCTGCAACCCGGAGAATCCTGTTTCCCTGCGCTGCCGGAGATTCAGGCAGCCGTCAGGCGGTCAACTTGTCCAGCTCGGCCTCCAGCGCGCCGGCGTCGGCATAGCGCGCTGCCGGGTCCTTTTCGAGGCAGCGCAGCAGCAGGTGCTCGAGCGCCGGCGGAATCTCCGGCCAGAACTCGTGCGGGGCGGCCGGCGCTTCGCGCATGTGCTTGGAGATGATCTCCATGAGGTTGTCGCCGCCGAAGGGCAACCGGCCGGTGAAGACCTCGAAGAGCACCACACCGCAGGCGTAGACGTCGGCGCGCTGGTCGGGCTCCTTGCCCTCGAGCTGCTCGGGCGCCAGATAGTGCGGCGTCCCGACGATGAAGCCGGCCTGGGTCTGGCCGGGCGTGAGACGGTTTACCGGACGCGCCAGCCCGAAGTCCATCAGCTTGGCGTTGCCCTGCGAGTCGAGAATGATGTTCTCGGGCTTGATGTCGCGGTGGATGATCGCCAGCGCGTGCGCCGCCGCGAGGCCAGAGGTGAGTTGGCGGGCCAGTCGCAGCCCGGCCGAGTAGGGCAGCCGCCCCGAGCGCTCCAGCATGGCGCGCAGCGTCAGGCCGCGCACGTACTCCATCGAGATGAACGGATTGCCGTCGATCTCGCCGAAGTCGAAGGTGCGCAGGATGTTGGGGTGGGTGATCTTGCGCGCCAGCTTGAGCTCGCTCTTCAGGCGCTCGACCAGGGCGCCGTCGCCGGCGACGTCGCGCTTCAGCATCTTGAGCGCCACGAGGTCGTCGAGCTCGCGATCGCGGGCCTTGAAGACCACGCCCATGCCGCCGGCGCCGAGCGTCGACAGGATCTCGAAGCGCGACCCGAGCAGCGTCCCCGGGCCGACTTCGGAGAGGGAATCGAACGAGACGCCCTGGCCGGTGGCGGCGGCGGTCAACGCCGTCGCCGCGGCCGAGATCGACCGGCCGGCGACTCGCTTCGCGTCCTCGCCGGCGAGGACGAAGATCGCCTGCGTCGCGAGCAGCCCGCGCTGTGGGCTGAGCTCGATGCCGATGCGCGCCAGGTCGGGGGCCACCTCGGCGTGGACCGCCGGAGCGAGCAGGATGTCGCCGGGATTCGCCTCGCGCAGCAGGCCCTCGACCTGCTGCAGCGGCAGCCCGATCACGGTGCGTTCCGCGTTGTCGGTGAAGTTCACCGCCCCGGTCACCGCCTCGCCCGAGCTGATGGCGATGGCCGGCGGCTGCGGTTCGACGAGCACGTTGTCCGACACCGCGACGGCGGTGAAGATCTCGGCGCCCGCGGCGAGCGCGCGGTCCGCCTGCATGGAACCGGAAAAGCTGGCGATCGCCCGGTGGCCGAAGACCGCCTCGAGGTGCCCGCTGTGGGCCTCCACGGCGTTCAGGATCCGCTTGAGGTCGCGCGACAGCCGCTGCATGAGAACCTCCGGGTCGGCGCTCGCACGCGGGCTGGCGAAGCGGCGCAGATCGACCCCGAGGAGCGTCAGACGCGCCCGCTCCGCCTTCGACGGCGCCTCGCCGCGCGCCACCGGCTCCGGCAGGCTGCGCGACAGCGCCGAGACGTAGGCCGCCATATCGCGCCGTTCGCGCAGATCGATGAGCAGGGTGTTGAAGGCGGTCGCGAGGTCGGCGACCTCCCCCGGACCGCCGGTCGGCATCGGCACTTCGTAGTTGCCCGAACGCGCTGCCGTCGCCGCCGCCACCAGCTGACGCACCGGCTTGAAGACGCGCCGCGAGACCAGGTAGGAGATGAGCAGCGCGGCGACGATCGTCGCCAGTCCGAGCCCGAGCAGGATGTTGCGGATCCGGGTGTAGCCGACGAGCTCCTTGTCGAGCGAGGCGAGCGCCACCGAGGCTCCGGCCGAGGCTCCGGCGGCGTCCTTGAGGGGCGCGAGCAGCGCCAGCCAGCGCCCGCCCTCGAGCGCAATCTCCACCTGGTCGACGGCCTCGCCGCGCTCGGTCACCCGCGACAGCAGGTCGCCCCGGTTGCGCAGCGCCGCGAGCAGCCGGTCCTGCTGCGCCGGAGCGAGAGTGGAGGCGACGACGGCGACGCCCGACGAAGTGCCGGTGAGGTAGGCCACCTCCGTGCCGGTCACCCGCTTGACCTCGAGCGCCCGCACGTCGTTGATCGCGAAGCCGACCACCAGGTAGGCGAAGACGTTCTGGCTGAGGGTGAGCGGCACCGCCACCGCCTCGTAGATCTTGTTGCCCTCCTGCCAGACACCGCTCGCCTCGAAATCGACCAGCACCTTCCTGACCAGCGGCCGGTCCGAGAGGTCGGCCGGCGGAGCGTCCGGCTGATCGGTCCGCACCAGGAGGCGGCCCTGGGGATCGACCATCAGCGCGAAGTCGTAGCCGAGATCGGCCTGGCGTTCGTCGAGTTGGTCGAGCAGCGAGAGCTGGTCGTGTTCGTCGATCGCCCGCAGGAGGTAGGCCTTGAGCTCGGGATCGGCGGTCAGGATCCGGGTCAGGAGCTGCAGTTGCTGATAGCGCTGCTGCTGCGAAACAGACTGCACCGAGTTCCCTGCCAGGATGCGCTCCGTCGCGGTGGCGAGGCCGATGCGGTTGCCAAGGTAGGAGGTGACGATGATCGCCACTCCGAGCGCCAGCACCAGCAGCAGTCCGGTCACCAGAAAGATGCGCGTCCCGAGCGACAGCCCGCGGCGGCGCTCAGCCATAGCCCCCTCCAGAATACGGTTTCCCCAGCTTGTTCTTGTGCGGCGGAATGCGCGGCATGGTGATCTCGATGCCGATCGTGAGCGGCGCCGCGAGCGGCAGCGTGAGCTCGCGCGTGGTCGGCGAGCTGCGCTCGTTCCAGACCGTCAGCTTGCCGGCGCCCGCCGGGACGTCGGGGATGCGAAAGGTGCCGTCGGCGCCGACCCGCGCCCAGTAGGGCGAGGCGACGACGAAGATGTAGCCGAACATCCCGTGGTGGACATTGCAGAAGACGCGCGCGATGCCGGCCTCGCGGAAGACCGCGCTCGAGCCCGTGCCCTTGCCAAGGAGCCCCAGGTCGAAGGAGTTCCGGCCGGAGACCGAAAAGACGTTGTGGAGGATCGGATCCTGGTTCGGAAAGCGGACGGTCGAGCCGACCGGCACCACCAGGATGCGCGGCTGGAACGCCTTGCGCACGGTCACCATGTCGACGACCACCGGTTTCGGCGGCGGCAGCGGTCGGGTGGGGGTGAAAACCACCACCGTGGCGTCGACGGCGAGCGTCTTGTCGGCCGAAGGCTTCCCCTTTTCGAGTAGGTCGACCCGACCACGGAACTCTGCGGCGGAGGCCGGCAGGACGCCCAACAAGGCGGCGGCGACGAACGCCGTGAAGGGTCGGACCTGCGCGCGCATGGGGACTGCAAATCAGCATAGCAGAGGGGCTCCGCCGGCGATCCGCGCGCGCCGGCCGCCGGCCGCTTCGGGTCCGATCCAGGTGCCGGCCGACTGCGGACGGAAGGTGTTCCGCACCACGATCGGCACCCCCGCGGCGCGCGCCGGCGCCACCGCCTTCCAGTGCAGGACCCTGGCCCCCGCCCGCGCCAGGCGCTCGACCTCGTCGTAGGAGAGCTGCGGCCAGAACTCGGCCGCCGCATCCAGACGCGGATCGGCGGTCGCCACCCCGTCGACATCGGTCCAGATCTCGACCCGCTCCGCCGCGACCGCCGCGCCAATCGCGGTCGCCGAGGTATCCGACCCGCCCCGCCCGAAGTGGCGCACCTCCCCGGCATCGTCAGCGCCGAAGAAGCCAGTGACGACCGGCAGCACGCCGGCGAGGCCCGCCAGTCGCGTCGCGAGCTTCGGCCGGCTTGCCGCGACGTCGGGGAAGGCGTCTTCGTGCGGGCCGTCGGCCACCAGCACTTCCGTGCCGTCGACCAGTTCGGTAACGACTCCGGACGCTGCCAGCACCGCCGCGAAGATCGGCGTCGAGAGCCGCTCGCCGCCGGCCAGCACCCGGGCGCGGGTGCGCGCCGAGGCCTCGCCCAGAAGCTCGACCGC
>Ga0154020_10005034_pt1 | contig 15681 bp, 18 predicted proteins | sample Klosneuvirus_201_FD_109709 | JGI IMG/M metagenome (GOLD analysis project Ga0154020, IMG submission 109709) | Active sludge microbial communities from wastewater, Klosterneuburg, Austria - Klosneuvirus_20160825_MG | ecosystem: Engineered > WWTP > Aerobic digester > Activated sludge | place...
CGCCAGGATTCCGCTTTCAGCTTATCGTGGAATTCTTGCGCCTGGGTTTTATCTTCAGTTGCAGCAGAGCATCTAACTCGCTCGCCGCTTGGTGTGGTGATACTAATCCACCACGTCTTACCACGTTTACAGAGTGACATAATTGTTTCTCCTCATGTCCCACTTGCAACGCTTGCCGAGTGCAAGCATATAACGAGCGAATATGATCAGCAAGGTCATCTTCAATAAATGCCCACCGTTTACCTAATTTTGCACCCGGAATAATTCCAGCCTTAGCACGACGACGCACTTCTTCAGGGTGCAACTTCAAAAATTGGGCGGCTTCATTTAAATTTAATGTTCTCATGGACTATCCAATTTATTTTTTCGAAAATCTGGCTATAACAAAATCATAAATATCAGGCTTTAATACAATGAATGTCGGTAAATATTGCTTAGCAGGACTTTTGTTTTTATCCGCATAAAGTGCGATTCGATCGGATAAGGATTTGGTCATCACACAATTTCCACAAAAATAATTATTTTGGCGTACAAACAGTTTTTTAATTTCTTGCTTTCTTTTTTGTTTCTTTTTGTTGCTTTTAATTTCTTTCAGATTCTTTGAATTTCTTATCCTTTCTTTTTGTTGCTAAGCGACTGTTATTTGGTTGAAAGAAGCTTCTTTAAAGTATTTTTATACTGTTTGAAATGATGATATAACGAAAATAATCTATTTGCAATCATCGATTATAGTGTTAGTATACTTTATGAAACTCACGCAACCGGGCAAGATATGTGGAGATGGCCATCTCCACCACAGCTTATTCGCACTTTGTGCTCAACATTGATCTTGCTCTTCGAGGAAAACTGACATGAATGATAGAAAGAACCTCACGACAATCAAAAAAGAAAGAAGAGATAAGAAGCTCAGGGTTCCTGTTTTGCCAATCGAGGAAGCTGAAATAAAGAGCAAAGCAACGAATGCTGGATTGCCTGTTGCCGAGTATCTGCGCAATCTGGGCCTGGGTTATCAAGTGCCTAGTTTTATAGATAACCGGAAAGTGGATGCTTTGTTAAAAATCAACGCGGATCTTGGCAGGCTGGGTGGCTTGATCAAGCTGTGGCTCACCAACGACAAGCGAACAAGATTAATTGGCAAACCACAATTACAGTTGACCCTGGACAGTATTCGAAATACCCAAAGCACGATGTTGGATGTCATTATGAAGTTTAAAAAATAATATTCAGATATTAAAAATAACTTTCGAAATAGTCCTTTTGACTTAAGCAGCTTAAATACGATGATCGCTAAAATCATACCCATCAAATCAGTGCGCAAAAGCAGCTTCTCTGCGCTGATAAAGTACTTAACCGATCCTCAAGACAAGAGTGAGCGTGTCAGTCAGATTAAGGTCTCGAATTGTTATTCAGACGATCAGACAGCAGCATTGATAGAGATACAAAACACTCAGGAAATGAACACGCGTGCCAAATCAGATAAAACCTGTCATTTGGTGTTGAGCTTCCCGGAAGGAGAGCGTTTATCCTTTATGAGTCTTAATGCCATTGAAGAGCGGTTTTGTGAGACTCTTGGTTTTGCCGGTCATCAACGCATCAGTGTAGTCCACGATGACACCAATAATCTGCACGTGCATATCGCAATCAATAAAATACATCCTAAAAAACTTACGATACACAACCCTTACTATGATTACAAAAAGGTAGCAAAGCTTTGTGAACAGATCGAACAAGAATATGGCTTAACAACAGTTAATCATGAAACCCAACGCGATAAAGCATCCAGAGTGGCACAAGAAATTGAAGCCAGAACCGGTGTGGAGAGTTTGCTGGGCTGGATCAAGCGCGAGGCACTCACTGAAATCAAAGGTGCGGATAAATGGCAGGGTTTGCATCAGGTTCTTGAAAGACACGGACTTGAAATCAAGGAACGTGGCAACGGGTTTGTATTGGTTGCCAACAATGGTGTGGCTGTTAAAGCCAGTTCAGTGGATCGGTCTCTATCCAAGGGAAATTTAACTCAAAAACTGGGTGCTTTTGTAGATAACCAACATTCTACACAATCGTCACAACAAAACACCAAACAATATCAACCCAAGCCACTTCAGAATCAAATTGATACCTCAAAGCTTTACGCGCGATACCAGCAAGAACAGAATGATTCCGCCAGACAGCGAACTACTCAGTGGGCCATGCTGCGACACACAAGGGATCAACTCATTGAACGCGCCAAGCAGGAAGCAAAGCTCAAGCGCAACCTCATTAAAAGCATTAAAGCCGGAAGACTCGCTCAAAAAGCATTGTATGCAACCGCACACCAGCAATTCAAAACAACGATAGCAGTCATTAAAAGCGATTATCAGAAAGCCTATCAGCATTCTAAAACCCATCATTCCAGAATGGGGTGGCTGGATTGGTTAGCTAAAGAAGCAAAGAATTGTAATTCTGAAGCAATGGCTATTTTACGATCCAGAAGATCCTGTCAATTTAAAGGCAACCAGATATCGGCTAAGCTAAACGGTGATGGCTCCGGCGCTAATAGTCACTTTAAGGATGGATTCATTAAAGACAGTTCTATTGAATCGATCACCAAAATCGGCACAGTCACTTATAAAACAGGATCAACCACCATCCGCGATGACGGCAAACGGCTCATCGTCTTGCCGGATACATCGCGCGAAGCCATGGTGGATATTTTACAAGTGGCCATGAAGAAGTACGGCAGTCACCTGGCCATCAATGGGACAGAATCGTTTCGTCTTCAGATTGCTGAAGTGGTTGCGCGAAACCAAATGCGCATCACTTTTGATGATAAGCATCTTGAACAATACCGGCAGCAGTTAACGAAACAGCATATTTTATGTAGAACGCAATCGGTCGATCAAAAACAATCCACTATCTCCCGCGTTAGAAGGAGTCTCTAATGAATAAGAACAGTTTCTTATGTCAATCGGCGTTGAAAACTTTCCAGGTATCAGCATCAATATTTTCGGCATAAATTCATATTCCATTGTTCTATGGAAATAATAAATTTCGTATTTGAAAATAATATTTTCAAAAGCGGCAAATATTTGATGCTGATTGACAGAGCGCATTGAGGAAACATGCGCTTTACCTGCGGCGGGATTCAGATACAAGAATATTAAGTTCCGGTAACGGCTGCGATGACATCCGTGCGGATTTGCGCTTGCGTAACGTGGCTTCCCGGCGGGATGCTGTGTGTCAACCAGACATTGCCTCCAACCGTTGAACCGTGGCCGATGGTGATACGCCCGAGAATCGTGGCGCCGGCATAGATTACCACATCGTCTTCAACGATGGGATGACGCAAATTGCCTTTCACCAGAATACCGTGCTCATCGACAGGAAAGCGCTTAGCACCGAGGGTGACAGCCTGATACAACCGCACATTGCGGCCAATGACCGTAGTTTCGCCGATCACTACGCCGGTTCCATGATCAATAAAGAAACTATCGCCTATCTGCGCGCCCGGATGGATTTCTATACCGGTGAGCGAATGAGCGATTTCCGACATCATGCGCCCGATCAGCGGCACGCCCAGCTGGTTCAGCTCATGCGCGATGCGGTGGTGAATAATCGCTGTAATCCCCGGGTAGCATACCAATACATCGTCAATGCTGCGTGCTGCCGGATCACCCTCATAAGCCGCCCGGATGTCATTTTCCAGCAAGCTGCGGATTTTGGGTAATTGCTTGGCAAACGTATTGGCAATGCTCGTAGCATGCTCACGAATCGGCGCACCGGCAATTTCCTGTCCCGAGACAAAAAACAATTCATGGTGAATCTGATCGATCAGGTCGCGTAATGTAACATCCAGAGTATGTCCTACGTAGTAATCGATTCCTTCATCGGAAATGTTTGGTGTGCCCAGACGATTCGGAAACAACGCGGCGCTTAATCGTTCAATGATGGATGCCAGGACTTTCCGTGAAGGCAGTTTGGGTGGCTTGTTAAGCCGTTGCCGATGCTCCAGGGATGCCACACGTAATACGCGTAATTGGGAAACAATATGATCGATTTCCAGACGATTGATTTCTGATTCTGCTGTGCCCTGCATTTTGAGTTCGGTAGTCATATCTTCAATCCATTTCGTTCAATCTGCTTTTCAAGGCCACGTCTTAATGCTTCAATTGGCTGCGCGGGTAGTTCGGAAACAAATCAAGCCGTCGGGGTTTGATAAAGACTTTCTCTCCCTTGGTGAGCTGCAATTCGCGAAAACGCTCCTTACTGATTTCAGCATGCACCGGGTGCCTTTCTTTGTCGTTTTCGCGTACCAGCTCCAGCCTGACAATTGGACCTACCGATAGGATATGAACAATCTGCGCCGCCAGCGCCGCTTCACCATTCTGGGTGCGCTCGACTTCGATTTCATGCGGGCGCACATAAGCGATTGCAGCCAGTTCTTCCGCTTCTGCGTGTTCCGGCGCATCGACTTCAAGATCACCGATCCAGGCACGGCCACGATGTAAACGGCTGTGAAATAAATTAACGTTGCCAAGGAATTCGTATACGAAGGGACTGGCAGGTTGTTCGTATACTTCATCCGGTGTGCCGATTTGTTCAATCCGCCCTTCGTTCATAACGACCACCCGGTCGGCGACTTCCAACGCTTCTTCCTGATCGTGTGTAACAAACACACTGGTAATATGCATATCATCGTGCAGTCTGCGAAGCCAGGAGCGCAATTCCTTGCGCACCTTGGCATCCAATGCACCGAAAGGCTCATCGAGCAATAACACCCTCGGTTCCACTGCCAGTGCCCGTGCCAAAGCGATACGCTGGCGCTGACCGCCGGAGAGCTGGTGCGGATAGCGGTCTGCCAGCCAATCCAGCTGTACCAGATGCAATAGTTTCATCACACGGTCATGAATTTCTTCTTTAGAAGGACGGAATTTCTTTGGACGCACATTCAGACCGAAAGCAACATTTTCAAAAATGGTCATGTTGCGAAACAAAGCATAATGCTGAAATACAAACCCGACATGGCGATCTCGCACGTGCTGATCGGTTGCATCTTCACCATGAAATAACACCTGGCCGCTATCGGTGGTTTCCAGTCCGGCGATTACGCGTAGCAGCGTAGTTTTGCCGGAGCCCGAAGGCCCCAGTAACGCCAGCAGTTCACCGGAATGCACTTGTAGACTGACATTATGCAGTGCAGTAAATGTGCCAAATTGTTTTGAAAGACTAATCACTTCAATGCTCATTCGATACCTCGTTGTTTTTGATGTTGTTGGTTACGAAATTCAATCAGGGTTTTCAGCGCTAATGTTACCAATGCCAGCAAAGCCAGCAGTGAAGCCACGGCAAACGCGGCCGCGAAGTTGTATTCGTTGTAGAGAATTTCGACGTGCAGTGGCAGAGTATTGGTGCTGCCGCGGATATGGCCGGATACCACCGATACCGCGCCAAATTCTCCCATCGCCCGTGCGTTACACAAAATAGCGCCGTACAGCAACCCCCATTTGATATTCGGCAGCGTGACATGATAAAAAGTCTGCCAGCCACTCGCGCCCAGAACGACGGCCGCTTCCTCTTCCTCGGTGCCCTGCGCTTGCATCAGTGGAATCAATTCGCGTGCGATGAATGGTACCGTTACAAATACGGTCGCTAACACGATGCCGGGAACGGCAAAGATAATTTTGATATCGTGCTCCGCCAGCCACGGTCCCAGCCATCCCTGCAAACCAAACACGAGTACGTAAATCAACCCGGAAACCACCGGAGAAACTGAGAAAGGCAGGTCAATCAACGTGATCAGCAGATTTTTGCCACGGAATTCAAACTTGGCGATAGCCCAGGCCGCCGCGATACCGAATATCAGGTTCAAAGGCACCGCAATGGCGGCTACCAACAGCGTCAGTTTAATGGCGGAAACCGCATCGGGATCAGTGATCGCCGCGACATAAACTTCTGCGCCTTTCTTGAAAGCTTCATAAAAAACCGACACCAGCGGAATGAAAAGAAATAGCGTTAAAAATACCAATGCTAGTCCAATTAAGGTTCGGCGTACCCAAGCAGGTTCTTTCGTGGCATGCTGCGGAAAGGTTTTGCCGGGTAAGAGGAATGTAATCGTCGTCATAATCGTTCTCAGGTTAGGGTGCTGCGCCGCCGATTCCACCATTGCAGCAGATTAATGATGAGCAGCAGAATAAACGAGATGACCAGCATCACCACGGACAGAGCTGTGGCGCCTGCATAATCATATTGTTCCAGTTTGGTGATAATCAGCAGCGGTGTGATTTCGGAAATCATCGGCATATTCCCGGCAATAAAAATCACCGAGCCGTACTCGCCGATCGCGCGTGCGAAAGCCAATGCAAAACCGGTCATTAAGGCGGGATAGAGTGCCGGGAAAATCACGCGTGTGAAGGTTTGCCAGCGATTGGCGCCGAGTGTCGCAGCCGCTTCTTCCAGTTCGGCTTCAATATCTTCGAGCACCGGCTGCACGGTACGCACCACAAACGGCAGACCGATAAAAGTCAGCGCCACGAAAATCCCCAGTGGCGTGAAAGCCACTTTGATGCCAAGCGGCTCGAGAAACTGTCCGATCCAGCCATTACCGGCATACAGCGCGGTTAATGCAATGCCCGCTACTGCGGTAGGCAAGGCGAAGGGGAGATCCACCAAAGCGTCGACTATTTTCTTGCCGGGAAAATGGTAGCGTACCAGCACCCACGCGACTAACAGACCGAAAAAAGCATTGATAGTGGCGGCCGCGAACGACGCGCCGAATGTCAATCGATAAGAAGCCAGAACACGTGGCGTAGTAACAATCGACCAGAATTCCGGCCAGGTCAATTCAGCAGTACGAATGAATACAGCTGACAGTGGAATTAACACGATCAAACTGAGATACAGCAGTGTGAATCCCAATGCCAGATTGAAACCCGGCAAGATACTGTATTGCTTGAAACGGTTCAATTGAAAATACCTCATGTTGATTTGGACTTATCTTTAATCAAAAACTTGCACGTCCGCTTTGGATACGGTGCAGCGCAGCGATTAGAAAATCGATATCCGCACAGGTGTTGTACAGCGCCAATGACGGACGAACCGTAGTTTCCAAACCAAAGCGGCGCAAAATCGGCTGTGCGCAGTGATGACCGGAACGCACGGCGATACCTTCACGGTTCAGTGCTGCGCCAACTTCTTCGGAACTTAATCCCTTCAGTACAAAAGACAGCACACCGGCTTTTTCCGCAGCAGTACCAATCAAACGCAAACCCGGAATCGTGCTGAGGCCGCGTGTCGCGTAAACCAGCAGTTGATGTTCATAGTGGCTGATGTTTTCAAGACCGATGCGCTGAACGTAATCAATCGCGGCGCCCAATCCGACAGCATCGGCGATATTACCGGTACCGGCTTCAAAGCGAGCAGGTGCCGCATGGTAAGTGGTTTTCTCAAAGGTGACATTTTGGATCATATTGCCGCCACCCTGCCAAGGTGACATTGAATTGAGCAATTCAGCTTTACCGAACAGGGCACCGATCCCGGTTGGGGCGAATACTTTGTGACCGGAAAAAACAAACCAATCGCAGTCGAGTTGCTGTACATCGATGCGCATGTGCGAAACGGATTGCGCGCCATCTAACAGTACGCACGCGCCAACCCGGTGCGCCATCGCAATCATTTGCTGTGCTGGCGTAATCGTGCCCAGCGCATTCGATACTTGCGAAAATGCCACCAGCTTGGTGCGCGAATTAAGTAGTTTCTGATACTCATCCAATAATATCTGTCCGTGATCGTCCACTGGCGCGACGCGCAACTTGGCGCCTTTCTCGGTGCACAGTTGCTGCCACGGCACGATATTGGCGTGATGCTCCAGCCAGGTGATGACGATTTCGTCGCCTTCATGGATATGTTGCCGCCCCCAGCTTTGCGCGACGAGGTTGATGCCCTCAGTGGTGCCACGGACAAAAACGATTTCGTCGGCAGATGGCGCATTCAGGAAATGACCGGTTTTTTTGCGCGCGTCTTCGTAGGCATCTGTCGCGCGAGCTGCCAATTCATGCGCCGCGCGGTGGATGTTGGAGTTTTCGTGCTGATAGAAATACCTGAGGCGGTCGATGACTGATTGCGGTTTTTGTGTCGTCGCAGCATTATCCAGCCAAACGAGCGGGCGTCCATGAACCAGCTCTTGCAGAATCGGGAAATCGCGCCGGATGGCATTAACGTCGAAAGGTGGATGTGCAGCCGCAAATGCCGGTAGCGGCGCGCCAGTTACTGCCGATGCGATGCCATCAAGAAAATAAAATGATGGCCCTGAGTTGGAACTGGCCGGTGCGCTTGCGTGTGCATGAGAAGCTTTTTGCGTCGGTGTAAACAGAGCGCGTAACTCACCCTCAAACGGCAACGGGATGGCCGAGAGGGGGAGAGGGGTTACAGCGCTGGAGAAGTTGGCGGGAAATACGGGAATTTCCAGCGGGGGTGGAAATGTTGCTGCTGCCGGGGATGGTGCACCAGCGACGTGTGCTGTGCCGGATAAAGCGGCAGAGATTTCATTTATGGGAGCCAGCAGAGCGTTGAGCTCGGTTTCAAACGGCAGCGGAATATCCGATTGAGAAACGAAATTTTCCACATGCGGATGATCCGCAGGAAATGCAGGAATATCCAGTTCTGGCGTCGCCGCTGAAGATGGCGCGTTTGAATTTGAAGCGATTGCCGCGTTTGGTAAAGCAGTAAAAAATTCGTTAGCCAGGCGGGTTAGTAACTCGACATCCGGCAAGTAACCGGATGACGCTTGCAAGCTTTCACCTGTGAGCTGATCGAAATTACTTGTACTCATGATATTTACCTACTTCGACATTTTCGAGTACGCCAAGCGCGTCTTCGGTTAACACCGCGAGCGAGCAATAGAGGGAAACCAGGTAGGAAGCAATCGCTTTATGGTTGATACCCATGAAACGCACCGATAACCCCATACCCTGCTGGCCCGGTAAATTGGGTTGATAAAGCCCGACTACACCTTGGCGACTTTCTCCAGTACGGAGCAATAGGATATTGGTTTTGCCGCCAGTAACATTGAGTTTGTCGCTTGGAATCAATGGAACTCCACGCCACGTCAAAAATTGCGAGCCAAATAGCGAAACGGTTGGGGGTGGAACGCCACGGCGGGTACATTCTCGACCGAATGCGGAAATCGCCTGCGGGTGTGCCAGAAAAAAGCCCGGCTCTTTCCAGAAGCGCGCGATCAACTCATCCAAATCATCGGATGTAGGTGCGCCCGTACGTGTCTTCACTTTCATGGATTTTGCGACATTGTTAAGCAGACCATACTCCTTGTTATTGATCAACTCACTTTCCTGACGTTCTTTTGCCGTTTCGATCGTGAGGCGCAACTGTTCGCGAATTTGATTGTGCGGACTGCTGTACAGATCGGAAACACGGGTATGCACATCCAGCACGGTATTGACCGCACTCAAAACGTATTCCCGCCCCCATTCTTCGTAATCCACAAATGTTGCGGGTAATTCACGTTCATCCTTGGCCGAGCAATCGACTTCTACTTGATCGGGATCCTTCACTTTATTCACACGATAAATACCCGCCTCGACTGGCACCCAGTTCAGTAAGTGGGTTAACCAGCGTGGCGTGATGGTTCCCATCATCGGGACAGTTTTTGTGGCATTGGCAAGCGTTCGAGCGGCTACATCGCCCAGTGCAGTATGGGCTTGATGAATATCGGTCATTTTAATTTTCTTTAAATTATGTCAATAAATTCGTAATGTTTTCTGCTTCAGGTTTGAGAAACTCTCTGAAATAAATGTGTAAAAATGCTTCTTTTATGGTTTAGTAACTGGTCTTGAAACAGCTGTTAGCTCGATTGTTTCGATCACGGATACCGGCTTGCCGAGTAGATTCCCTTGAAGATTATCTGCATCGGTTCGTTTGGCAGCAACTAACTGTTCCGGTGTTTCGATACCCCACACCAGCAAGCTTGCACCAAAGCTGTGCACGGTATCCGTTAGCGCTGTAATGTCTTCATGACGCATCAAATCGCTGGCCTCGATTCTCACGAAATCCGGATACAAACTTCCCAGTTCCACCATCCAATCGCTGCGGTTGCCGTTGTAGTTGGCGGCGATCCGATAACCGCGCGAACGGTAATTGCTGATGACATGCTGCAGCAATTTCCAATTGCGGTTGACAATGGCCGGAATTTCAATGACGACGCGCGAAGTTTTCATGCCGATCAAGTCGAGAAAACTCTCAAATGCACGGCCATAATCGTCTTTGACGCTTTCCAGCAATCGCGGATGAACTTCAACAAACAAATTATCCGACCGAGATGTATGATTGAAATGATAATTCAGCGCGTGAATTGCCCGGCATAAGCGGTCCAATTCAATTAATTGATAGTCTTTTGATGCCATGGCGAAAACCTGCCATGGCCAAAGTGCAATTTCTTCGTTCGATTTGGAGCGCACATATGCGGCATGTCCAATGGTTCTGCCCAAATTAACGCTAAATATGGGCTGGAACACGCTGGTCAATTCGCACTGATAAAAATACCCGCTGATCCAACCAGTTTTTACACGCTTCAACGCATAATCGGTTGCTGAATTGATGAGCTCAAATTCGTCGAGAGCTGTAAAAGTATTGTTTGTTGAGGTACTCATGGAATGATCTCCATAAAAATTAATGCGGCTATGGCAGGCAGTAAAACCTATTACGTTGCTGCGCGACTTTGGTGCTAATGCTCTGCCGTCTGTTCAATTCATCAATGAAGCTTGCGAGACTGATTTTTATCGCTACAATATTTTTCACAACAACTTTTTTGATCTACCGGATAGACATCCGTTAATTTGCGTTTCAGTTCATTAATCGAACGATGGCAATAAAGAAGCGGTATACCGTTGCGATTTGCTTTCGCTTTGATTGAATTAGCAAGGTTATGGTTAATGAAATCAAAAATAACGATCACCAGTTTGGTTTCATGCGGAAGCTGCCGCTTGTTATGCCCTTTCGTACGGCCACTCCAATGTTCGATACGCGCATCGTGTTGCGTAGCAATGAAGTATTTGAACGATGTCACGTAATCTCCACCCACAATAAGAACAGTCATATGTAATCCTCTTCGTTTGGTAGCGTACCGCGATGCGGTACGCAGTTATCGCTTCAGATAAATCTGATCGAATGTGGCGCCATCGGCGAAGTGGGTTTTATGCGCATTCTTCCAGCCGCCAAAAGCTTCGTCGATTTTGAATAGCTCAACTTTGGGAAATTGGCTAACATACTTTTCCGCGACTTTACTGTTTGTTGGGCGGTAGAAGTGTTTGGCGGCAATTTCCTGGCCTTCCTCGGAGTAGAGATATTCGAGATATGCTTCTGCAATCTGACGCGTACCACGCTTGTCGACTACTTTATCGACTACCGCAACCGGTGGTTCTGCAAGTATGCTGAACGTCGGAATGACAACTTCAAATTTATCTGCGCCGTATTCCTTGAGTGCCAAGAATGCTTCGTTTTCCCAGGAAATGAGCACGTCACCAACACTGCGTTCGACAAATGTCGTGGTTGAACCGCGTGCACCAGAATCCAATACCGGTACATTGTTATAAATGTTAGTAACAAATTCCTTTACTTTGCTTTCGTCACCGGCAAACTTGCGTTTACCAAATTGCCAGGCCGCCAGATAATTCCATTGCGCGCCACCGGATGTTTTCGGGTTTGGTGTAATCACAGCCACGCCGGGACGAGCCAAATCGTCCCAATCTTTGATGCCTTTGGGATTGCCTTTACGCACCAGAAAGATGATGGTCGAGGTATACGGCGTGCTGTTGTGTGCCAGCCGTTGCTGCCATTTTTCCGGCAGCAATTTGGCTTTTTCGGCGATGGCGTTGATATCATTGGCCAAAGCAAGTGTCACCACATCCGCTTCGAGGCCGTCGATCACCGAACGCGCTTGCTTGCCGGAACCGCCATGCGATTGCCGAATCGTAATTTTTTCGTTGTTTTTGGCTTGCCAGTATTTAGCAAAAGCTACATTAAACTCCTGATAAAGCTCTCGAGTCGGATCATAGGAGACGTTAAGCAAAGTTTTTTCCGCCCATGCGTTCGTACCGATAAATAGACTTGCTAACAAGAGACTGATTGTTAATCGTTTTTTGATGTTCATAATATTTTCTCCATTAGAAATTTAAGAAGATTAATAAAATACTGATTAGTATTTAAAAGTATGAGAAGTCAATTTCACTCGAGCGTTGGTCGGGCAAGAGTGTTTTTGTAAAGTTGTATAAGTGGTTACTACAGTAGTGTTCTTGGTAAACTAGCTGACGGTAAAATAGGTATAGCTGAGCCCAATTCGGTTACAAATGAACTCAAGCTCCTCAACGGTATTACTAATGTTGACGCCAAAAATTTCGAACATGTGGTAGGTGCTGCTGGCAAGTGAAGTGACATCTTTAAATCTGTTGATGTCGATTCCGCTTAACCTGTTCACATGTCGTATTGTGTGTGAATCTGGATTGATGGGATATCTATTGGAACTTTGGCGATAATCTGTCGTTATTTTCGCCTCAGCAACTTTTGTTTCCGGTGAGATTTCAGGTGACAATTTTTGCACTAACTGAAACAAATTGCGTTGCGTGTTTTGAAGGTCTACTACCGATGTTGTTTGATCAGAAGATGCTCGGGGCTCGCTAACAGAAAATGAGCTCAATGTCACAATGTGTAAAAAATACCAAAAAAGCTTCACTTTATTCTCCTAAATGAACTCTCCGGTAATCCAGTTGAGTCACTGATTTTATTTGTTTTCTTTCCTCCAGATTTACTGGTCGGTACCATTCTTGTGATTAGCTCAATCTTTGCAGTGAAATTTTCAGGCTATTCAAGAAATTATAGATTTCAACGTGTTGAGGTTTGATCCGCTCTAATTTATTCGGATTTTTTCGCGGCGTTCTATTTGTACAACTTTGCTGTCATGAATAATGATTTCGATCGAACCATATTTGATGTTTGCAACCGCATGCAAAATCTCTTGTGCAATTTCTGCTGAAATCTTTTTAGCACGATTATTGGGTGCGACATTTTCTTGTTCCAAGTCGGAAACGGTAGTCATTTTATTTATCAGCAAAGTGGTAGAAATTCATGGGTGCAAAAGATATCAATTTTTTTTATAAATAGAAATAATATTTAATAATTTTAATATAACAAAAAACTATAAATGTATATTGCCTTGGTGTTACTAACTTCAGCGAATAATAAGAGATTTAAGATTATGTTGGAGGCTGTATAGATTAGCTTAGATGATAAGCTAATCTATACAGCCCCAAAATCTTAATAAGCAGTTACCCGATTTGGTAAACCAAATCTCGCTTAGAATATTACCAAGTTAAATATCTTCAGTTTTGTAACCAAAAAATGAATATCCCCGCCGAATATTGGCTGCACCATGCCATCTTCTATGCAGCGCTGTTTTTAATCCACTATATTTGTGGACTACTCGTTATTCATCGAAAATTTAAAGTCAATTACACAAGAAAAATCAATCATTTCGCCTTTTTCTTCCTACCGACTTTGCTGTCTTTAGTGATCGAATACCCTTATAGTGCAGCGACATTTTTCATCGATTTAGCCTGTGCAATTATTTTTCTGACATTTTTTATAGCGCCCTTGCGTAATCGGATCAAGGTGTTGTCCGTGATGTTCTGCTCGTTTGACCGGCCGGAAGACAGGCCATTAACGCTAACCTGGCTTTATACTCAGTTTATCGCCAGTTATCTGGTACTCATTCCCTTACTGGCCTACTTTGAGAGCCATGCGCTGCTGCCGGTCATCATGATCATTATTATTGCCAATGGAATCGGCGACGGGCTTGCCGAACCGGTAGGGATAAAATTCGGAAAAAGAAAATATACGACTTATGCGCTTTTTACTCAGGAAAAATACGTTCGTAGTTATGCCGGTAGCGCATGCGTATTCATCACAACTTTAATCGCTATTCTGGCTTTCCACTCCTATTTCAACACAAACCAATTTATCGCCGCTGTGCTCACGGTGCCGGTTCTGATTACCCTGGCTGAGGCTTTTTCTCCGCATACCTGGGATAGCCCGCTCATCTATGCGGTTGGCGGTGCGTCGCTGATCGGTATTTTGCATTTTTTGTAATGTGCTGATATCGATTGCTAGCCGTGCATTGGCCGTAACTGCACCGATAAATTGTGATCCATGCCAAACAATTTCAAATATACTGTGATTCAGCTTCATGATGGGGGAGATCCGGATTTCTGCAATGTGGCTTTTGGCTGAGAGAAAGGTGTTGTCGAGAAGAATGTTCAGGATACGCACCGCCGTATCTGGAATGAAGCCAAACAGCAACGATTCAGCTCATTCGTGTAGGAGAGTAATAAAGTTGAATACTATTATGAAAGGAAATCAGCAGTTTTGCCTTGATTTTTGTTCCAATTAAAAATTAAAGTTGGATACCGTTTGAATGATCTTGTTGCTAACCGATAGTTCTGTACCTGTATGACAAGTTTAGCCCTAGCAGCTTTAGTATTCAACTTTATTACTCTCCTACAATTCGAGGATTTTAACAGCTGGCTCGAAGCACGCTACGCGCGTTAAGGCCGGAAATACAACATCCAGATTATGTGGGCATCACCCTTGTCGATGCACTGGAACAGGAAAAATCAGCGGGTAAACAAGGCAGGCTTACTTTAAGCCTGCTGCAAATCGATCTAGTCATCCTTGATGAACTGGGCTATCTGCCATTCTCACAAGCCCGGTGGCACTCTACTGTTTCACTTGCTCTCCGAACGCACCAGCGTGATCTTTACCACCAACCTCACGTTCGCAGAATAGAGCAACGTTTTTATCGATGCTAAAATGACCACCGCACTTCTGGATAGGCTCACGCACCATTGCTATATCATTAACTGGCAACGAGTCTTTTCGCTACAAACAAAGCACAGCCAGCGCAAAGATCAGAATACAGCAGCAGGAAAAAGAAAAATACTCACCAGAAGAAAATCTGGTTAATTTGTAGCATCAACAGGAGGCAAAACACCAACTCAGTCTGGTCGGCTTATCCACAGATGCGTAGTATCGTGCGCTCTGTTTTCCCCTGGTCAATTTTCGACCGGCGTCAACAATCCAAAGTAGACATAAGTCTAGTCCGGTGGTTGATCATTTTTGGCAAATATTTTAATAGTCTCGTGGTAAGTTTTAAGATATTGCGCAACCTCAAGCCCATTTGTAAACAACGCTAGGAATTCTTACATGCAGGTTTGCTATACAGAGTTATTCACAAAATCCGTGGATGAAGATGTGGATAAGTGCGCTAAATACAGCCCAGGCGTTGATAATTTTTAATGCCTCAAATTTAGCACTTAAATTTCTTTAATACTACAATTTAACATACTCAATTCACTCCCATGACTTTGAATTGTCAAGAAATCTAGCGGTCGCTACTATTAACAGCTATTTGTCTTGCTGCCATACGTTAAACGTATTGTACCGGACCGGAATATTTAGCCAAATGAGCATCGGCTGTCAGTAGAGTTATACCCTCTACAATAGCCTGAGCAATAAGTAAGCGATCAAAGGGATCTTTATGAATCGGCGGTAAGCATCCGACAGCTACTGCATGCTCACTGAGGACAGGTAGCTCGCTGTAACCATTATCTAGCAGACCACGCCGAAGTAAACGTGGATCAA
>Ga0154020_10005035_pt1 | contig 15681 bp, 14 predicted proteins | sample Klosneuvirus_201_FD_109709 | JGI IMG/M metagenome (GOLD analysis project Ga0154020, IMG submission 109709) | Active sludge microbial communities from wastewater, Klosterneuburg, Austria - Klosneuvirus_20160825_MG | ecosystem: Engineered > WWTP > Aerobic digester > Activated sludge | place...
ACAACATTGATGCTCTTTTGATCTCGGTCATTCGACCCCTACCCTCGTCCTCCGCTGTGGTCCTCGATGCCAGGTTTCCATTTATTCCCTGTTGCACTTTTAATAATAAATATTTTATTCATTTTTGTATTTTTCGTTGGTAAGGCGCGTGGGTCCCGTTGTTCGGCGCAGTTACTTTTCATGCTCGGGATCCGGTTCCGAGCCCTCGTGACGCTCCTGCTCCTCTTTCCCCTGATTGATCTTCCATTTTTGATGTTATCTTTGTCATAGAATCATCGGGGAGCGATTCCAGTTCAAGTCCGAGCGGGGCCAAGGACGATCAGAAGCAGAAGACCGAGATGCCCAGCGACTCCAAACCTCAAGCGTCCTCGGTAACCCTTGTTTGATTTGTAGTGGAGACAAAAGTTCTCGTGAGATCACGTTTTTTTCGGATTGTTTCTTGGCTGGTGTTCGCCTGAGACTTCGCTCGTCTGTGGGGACGCTCTCACGACTTTTTCTAGACGCCCAAGACTCCCCTCACGAAGTATGAATCGAACAGCGCTATTAAGCGTCTTATGTCTCGCTCCTTATCTCGTAAGGAAGACGGCGGCTCCGCTCGTCGCTCTGAGGACATCTTCGTGGTGCAATTCGAGGTCTGCTCTTATTCTCCTCCTCACTTCATCTTCCACCGGCGCTTTCTGATCGCTGTATTTCTAGGATGGCTCGACCAAAGAGCTCATCTTTGCCCCAAACTCGCGGCTTGTGTTCATTTTGGAGGCCGTCGCCGCAGCGAGAGTACGCTTCCCAATCTCATTCACTTGCGCCCTTCTTTCATCGTCTTGTTCTCACCAGGGAATCAATGATCTTGAAGCTTACGATTGTTTCTTGATGACGGGTGAGCGGGTCGATGATCTTACTGTTCTGGTTGGAGCGCTCAACGTCCAGCAAATTCGCCTCGCTCTGAGGAAGGAGAGTGAGGTACATCAACCTTCATCCCCATCTATTCCGATTGGCGATCTCAATTTATCTGACATTTTAGGAGAATTGGAAGTGCACCTTATGCGAAAAGGTCTTTCCTAAGAAGAAGGTCGTGTTCAAGTTTGGACCCGTCAAGTTTTGCTCGCCATGCTACGTTCAAGTGCAAGAGCGGAAGCTCGAAAAGCAATTCAATTTGGGCGAGGATGCTAAGAACGAGGTGGCCCCAGACCCTCTAGACTCGATTAAAGTTATCGATAAGGTGAATGAGAAGGAAGACGGAGAGAAGGAACCGACTGCGGAGAAAGAGGAGAAAGCGGCGGATGAGAAGCCAGAGGACCCCAAGATCGACAAGAAGGAGAAGAAGGAAGAAGCTCCAGTCGACACCAAAGGCAACGTCGATGAGAAGGTCAATGATAAGGAGCACAACGATGCTCCCGTTGAAGCCATCAAGGAGAAGGAGAAGGAGAAGGAGGAGCACGTCGAGAAAGCGAAGGTTGTAGTCATCTTTCCGATTATTTATTGCTCCTCATCCTGACCGCATTTTTAGCATGCCCATTCTCATTCCCACAAAAAGGATAAGCGGAAATCTCGGAAAACCGTCCCAGAGGACGCGAAGAAGCCCGATGTCGAACCCCAAGAGGCGCCAAAGGAGGAGCCGAAGGAGGAGCCGAAGGAGGAGCCGCCGAAGGAGGAGCCGCCGAAGGAGGAGCCCAAGGAGGAAGAGAAGCGTACGATTTCTTCCTCCCCTGACCTTCTCTTTCCCTCTCTGCCTTCCGGCTTACCCACCCCCCTTCACTCTAGCCAAGCAGCGCCATACTTTGTCGGAATTGCCCGTGGGAATGCTGGAGAAGGCGATCGAGGTGCACAAATTCGACCGCAAGGTCATCGAGGACAACGTCGACGTACTTCGCCTTCCCTTGCCGTTCTCATTTTCTTCCCTCAGGCTTTCTGTTGCAGTCTTTTTACTTCTGCATGAAATCTGTTTACCCCCACAAGTTTGACGTCAAAGAAGATGATAAGAACTATGAGGTGGAAGACGATAAGGACGAGAAGGACGAGGATGGCGACAAAGGTGGCGACGACAAGGACAAGGAGAAAGAGGGCGAGAAGTCGCAGCGATCTCCTTCCACTGCGCCGAACACACGCAATGCTAAAGCGGACCGCCACGCCTCCGCCAAGGTTCGAGTTCTTTGATTTGATTGCGTCTTTGTCCCTCTCACCCACAATCATTGTAGCCCGCTGACTCAAAGAGCGTCGCTAAAAAGGCGGAATATGGAAATCGGCCGAATGGTGTCCGATATGTTCCTCCTGAAATCCTCCAAGCTGGCCGTACTCTCTCCATTTTGCTATGGTTATATATATGTCTCTATTTTTATCTTTTTTCGATAGGCGACTTTGTGACCGATGTGAAGGACCTAAAAAAGGTCTACAAGATGGAGATGGAGAGCGGGGCTGGGTTCGTTCCCCACTGCATTGTCGTTGCCTCATTATACCAACCTTTCGTTTAGTGGATTTGGTTCCGTGTTCTTGGCGAAGGACATGAAGCGGAAAACTCGCGTCGCCATCAAGAAGCTCACGCACGACTCCGTGAAGGAGCAAGACGCCAACCTCGGTGAGATTGGCTTTCTGTCCAAATGCGACCACCCGAACATTGTCAAGATCCTCGACGCCCACCTGCGTATCGGTAGAGACTCCTTCTTGTTGTCTTGGTGAAATGCGAATCTAATATTGTTCTCCTAGGTGAGAAGAAGAAGCTTGACGAGGCGTGGATCGTCCTGGAGTTCCTCCACGGAGGCACATCGCCTTTCTCTTTCTCCTTTCTCCTTTGTTCGATGCTCTCTGTTATTTACTGTTTTCTCATGTTAGGTACGTTGAAGAGGGCCTCGCAGTCGCACCACTTTTCCGACAACCACGTTGCCTTTGTTGCTCGTGAGATCTTCAACGGCCTCAATTACCTCCATTCTCGCGTACCTCATCTCTTTGACCTGCGCCTCTTCCCGCTGCACTCTAACGTTTGTGGCGGTAGGGGTGGGTCCATCGCGATATCAAGAGCGCCAACATCATGTTTGACGCTCGCGGCCTCATCAAACTCAGTACGGAGATATTCTTTCCAAGTTGTTCATTCTCTTCTTTCTATCTCTCACCCCTTCTCCTCACTCTAGTTGACTTTGGCTTGTGCACAGAGTGCAAAGTCGCTGGTCCGCGATCTGGTATGGCTGGCTCGCGCTATTGGCTTGCTCCTGAGATTATCGTCCGCACTCCACACTCTTTCCCCGTACGTTTCCCCTCTATCTTTGTCTGATTTAGATTTCTTTCCTTACCAGTTTTTCATAGGTGGACGTTTGGGCGACTGGCGTGTGCTTGCTCGAGATGTTCCTCGGCAAACCGCCGTACTACCCTCATCCTGCGCGCTGCATGTTCCACGCTTGCACCAAGGGGCACATGGGCGTCCTCCCAGCTGAGTATGCCTCCTCGCCTCCATTTCTTTTCTTATTCGATCTTTATTTATGTTTGGTAGTTCGACTGAGTTGTGCAAGGACTTCTTCTCCAAGATCTTTGTCATCGACCCGAACAAGCGCGCCACTGTCCCCGCTCTCCTTGAGGTCCCTCTCCCTCTTTTGCTATCCTTCTCCTTCTCGCCTCTCATCTTAGTCTTTCTTAGCATTCGTGGTTGACTCGTCCAAACGTTGAAACTGGCATCCAAGAAGTCTTCCGCACCATCTTTTTTTCCAACGCTCTCACTGATATGATGGGCTTCATCTAACCTGTTTACGAAAGAGCGATCGAGGACAATGCCATCGTCTCGTCTATCCGCTGATGTTATTCATCTCTGAGTGATTCTATTCATGTAATTATAGATCGTCTTATTTATGCTTCGAGATCTTCTCCTTTCAGAAAATATGTGTGTCACAACACTAGAATGATATATATACATCATGGAAGCCGTGAAAATAAACATCTCACCGAACTCGTTGGATGGGCGTCTACTTAGCTGAGCTACGCTGAGACGCCTGCGCCTTCGCTGCGAAGTTTGATCTCAATATATGAATCTAAATGGGGAAATGTTTTATATTAGAAAGATTTTACCGTTTCTAAGTTCGTTGAATCCCAAGGCGCGCTGTGTACTCTCGAGTTGGCGTGGACGACGGGAATAAAAGATGTTGTCGCGAAGAGAGGCGACGGAGTTGTCCTCACTCCCTCACTCCCTCTTGTTGCTATGATGTTCTCTAATTTGCAATGCCTTGTCTTGTGAATAAATTTTGTTGAATGTCCGAAAGGAATCCGGACGCTGCGCTCGAATCAGACCACTACAGCAGTGACGCCGGTACGAGGGTCTGGATGGAAGGGATCTTGGATCGCGAGCACAAATCCGAACTTGGAAATTCGTTTTATTCGGCTCATGAGGCTCATGAAAGGATTAGCTGAATCTCGATAAAGATTATAATACACTCTATAAGGATTGGCTGACTCTCTGTTCGTGGACTGTCGAAAGCAGCGGTGACTCAGCGGGGAGCCGAGAGCACCACCTTGATCGGACGACAACTTGTCGACCCCGAGAATAAGCTCCAGTCCTTCGAGCATCATTGGGGCCTAAAAAGCGACCTCACTTTGACATCACACCCAATAGCGCTGTAGGAACGCATTTCTAATTCACATCAACGGAAAAGACGAGCCACAGAGAAGCTCGAGAAGCGCAGTGCCAGCAGAACCACCATGACGGGCATCGTTGCAGACGAGGCAAGAGTAGATCTTTGCAGGGGAGAGAAGGGATCCAATGCAGATCCTGTATCCTGCACAATAATGATTCAGTGGGAGATAAAGATGGAGTGACAATGGTGCAAAGAAGAGATGTGGGAACTCGGACCACACAATCGGCGCAAACAACGAAGAGATATTACAATATTACTGCAACTAAACTCTGGGAAAGCGGTAGGTACTGAATGTCAAGTCGTAACCTAGTCGTAAATAATATATATGAATCAAAAATTCAATACAAACTACTTATTGTTAAGAATCCAAGAGTTGTTCAGAGGTTCGAAAGAGGAGACAATACGGAGACCATCGAGTCGAGAAAAGGTCCGCATTGAAACACCCGTGTCCTCAACCGTCACCGCACAACTTCCGACAGCCACGCCATCAAAGAGGACCATAGATACTCCTTGGATAAATCCGACTTTGGCAACACAATAAAAAAATTCACAAGCAAAAAAAACAAGAAAGGTCATAATAGCAACAAAAACGAGGCAAATCTTCAAAGGGAAGAAAGGGTAAGGGTAAGGTCGTAACCTGGTCGTAAATGGAGATCATGACGCAAAAGCCAAGGGGGAGTTACCCCCAAAACCACGGAAGCACACCAGAAGAGCAGACATTGAAAGTAAAAGAGCACGAGGGCTGAGGACCAGTCACACCGAAAAACGAGAACCAGGTGGCTGCTCGAGGTGGACTCAAAATGTCGAATGTACGATTTTCCGTTTAAAAAAATTCATAAATACATTTTCTGAGGTAACTTGAGACGAAAAAAATGATGGTGCTAGCTGTGAGATGAAATGAGAGGCGAGGAAAGAAGCACCCAAGGAACAACGGGTCAAAAATGGGCATCACATGTTACTGACTGAGTCGTAATCTTGTCGTAAAAATACGTCCGGATAAATTTCACTTGATTAGACTGCTAACCGTTTCATGAATGCAACTTAAACGAGCCGAAAAGGAGAAATAGAGTGACGGCTAGGACACGGGCACAACAACCCAACGTGAGCGAACGTGCACATTTCAAGGTCACAGAGGCCATGACGCCGCGACTCTCACCACCGAGTTCGTCTCGTACAAGAAAATTCAATTAATCATAAAACCACATAATCAAGGACTGCGAATCCGAATATCATATCCAAAAGTTAAGCGACGAGGGCAGGAGATCACCAGTACTGGGACAATGAGAAATCAAGCGGAAATCCACACGACCTGAGGTATGACAGGTCGTCATTTGGTGATAAAAATCAAAAAACAGTAAAATCTGATCAAAGATGAACTAAAAATGATGTTTATAAGGCCAAGAGCGAAGGAAAAGGTTACCTTCACCAAGGCGGAGAGGAGTAAGAAAGATGGAAGAGAGCAGAATCCTAACCGTTTCATTTCCTAAGTAACTCATCGGTCAGTTGAGGTACCATCACCAACCCAGTCCACGGTAACGAGCACTATGTCAAATCGACTATGGAGAACTCAAATATGCACAATTTAGAATCGCCGTACGGGAGGGGAAGCAAGTGGAACGAGCAGTTATCTGACGACAACATTAAAGTCGTCATGTAGAGTTCGTGAGAACATAGGGGTCGTCAAACGGTCGCAAAAGGTCAAATATAACACAACTCAACATATCTCATAAAATGCGATGAGATACTCTCATCAGAGAGAGCTACGAAGGCAAGGGAGACGATAAATTGCATAGAAAAGCGCGCCGGGAAGGAAAGCAGACGAGATTTCAGGGCCTATCAGTCGTCAAACGGTGGTAAACATCACATCAAAACTAAAATCAAAAAGGGATTAATAGGGAAACGAAGAATCCATCAGACAACTGTCTTCTGATATCTTCCGGGGTAGAAGATACACCAAGTCACAGTACCGAAGATGAGGGAAGTCGCCTTCGTCATTTGGTGAAAATATGAAAATACACTCCAGAAAATAAGTTCAGCACATCACAATCCCGGGTTTAAATTCGGATTGCAAATTAGTAGCAGAGCGATGAATAGTCAATGGAGACGAGCGGAATCTCTGCAGGCAGCGATCGATCGTCCCTCTTGGAAAGGATAACCCAACAACTATCGAGGACGAGAGCGAGGAACAAGCAAACAAGCAAAACCGGACACGCTGGAATTGTTCTGAAAAGGAGAGGAGAATACCACAACGACGGGAAAAGTCGACAGCAGGGGACCTAGCATCAGCTATTGGTCGTCAAAAACTGGAAAACAACAAATACCAAAACGGGCAACACATCAAGACGTTACTCATTCTGGGAACTTAATTGCGCGGTACGACCTCGGGAGAGAAAAGATCCAAACAGAACCGATGGGTGCACAGCACTTCCCGCCGGGAAGAAGCCAAACCCGCTTCCCCTGCGAGCAATTCCTGGAATTGGTACCATACCCACTATGACCGTACACCACCAATCATACAGAGAACATGAATCCACCACGCCTCAGCTCCAAATGGAATGACGAACCCAGCCAGAATTCCACTGTCGTCATGCCAGAGTGTGAGCACGGCCAAAAGTCCGAAGGGAGTCGTAATATACGAAATATTGACGACACACGCGGCCAACAACACTGTGAAAGATGATATCGTACGGTAGATTGGGATGCATGACGGATACTATCTCTCTCTCCAAAAGAAAGAGAGAGGAACCACATCGACCACCATGTACACCACTCTCTCAATGACATCGCACATGCAGCTGTTGGAGGTTGGTAAGCTGACCAATCTCCGCTAGCACCCGACCGCAGCTGGTTCTGATTGAGCTGAAAGAGAAAGGAGGTGATGAGGCGACAGTGTCACAGCGAGCACCATGGACACGCTGACATACGTGTCAATTGGCTCCACCCTTCATACGATTGCGCTCCACTCCTTCATCCTGTCGGGGTCCACTCCACGCCTTCCCTATAAGACACTCTCAACGAAAGAGAGAGAGAGACGAGTGTCGAAAGAGAAGGAGGAGGAGAAAGTGAAGGAAGGAGAGAAAAAGAAGGATACGACGGGGTGACGGACTTTTCATCGAGGAATGTTCTTGGCGCGAGTCGATGGCCGCGGTTGGGACCAGCGAGGGCCGCGAATAGCCGCTTATGACATCACAGACGTCGCTCTGATTGCGAGAAAAACACTTGTGCATGATCCAGTCGAAGGCCTACAAAGCAAGCGATGAGAAAAGCAGCCACTTGCTGGAGAAGAGCTACTAAAGTAGAAGTGCCAAGGGTATCTATTAAAGACTACCTTTTTGAGGCTCATTGAATCAGATGAGATCGATAAATGTTATAAGCCATGATGACGAGACCAACAACGAACCAGAGAGGAATGGAGCGAGGCGAGCGGCGAACGGAAAGAGACGAGAGGGCACCAAGGGGAGGGGGGGATCTCCGCTCAGGCCTGCCCTTCCCCAATCGCTTCAAACAGGAGCGTACGATGATTAGGAGAAGAAAGAGAGACTTCAAACACCGAAACAAACAAGCTTATCAATTCAACAAGAGCAGAGAACACGGGGTCGGGGGGAGTACGGCAAAAACAGCTGCGGAAAGAGTCGCAACCTTGAACAAAGAGACACACGAAACGGACACAGCCTCAAAAGCTATAAATTATGTGATGCAAATTATGAAAACATAAATATTAGGAGGACAGGGCGTTGGCAATTGGTGTGATCTGATGAGGCGGGCGAGCAATGAGAAATGACCGCGCGCCAGAACAACTTCGCCCGCAGAGCTAAATCCTCTCAAAACTGACAACCAAATAAGATATTTGCAATTTTGCGCAAAAGCCGAACCATACAGTCGCGCCTGAGACGTTCGTCCAGCCGAGAGAGCGCCTCCGCCTTTCTCTCTTCTCTGGGAATGCACGGCTGGACATCCGATGAATGAATGAATGAATGAATGAATGAATGAATGAATGAATGAATGAATGAACAGTCCTTTTCACCTTTTGACGGAATCGTCGACGATCGCGATGCCTCCAAGCAGTCGAAGCTGCAGGGATGAAGGCCGGGAGGGAGCAGCGGGAAACGGTGAGCCGAGATTTTGTCGGTCGGCAGACATGATCGATGTGATTGGCGCGCTCGCCGACCTCTCCCCCCCAGCGCGCTTCTTTTGCTCAAGAGCAATCATGAACAGCGCATTTGCGAATACAATAAGATGGATCGAATCAAGCGGGGTTCAGTGGTCAGCACTGAGCGGCTCAAAGGACCAAAGATAATGATATATCCCAAGATCGGGCACTCTACAGCTCCCCTTAAATTTCTTAGTCTTACCATCGGAGTGTGAGCCACGATGGCTAAGAGCCGCACTACTTCGTAGCCTCCGTCTTGTCACCACCTATAAAAGCAAATGCCATCAACCTTGGCAAATGAGCGATCGGGAATCAAAGTACATCACATACCAGCAGTCAAGGTAAGTCGGATGACGTAGTTGATCTTCTTGTCTGTCTTCTCAGTGATGGTGATGGTGTCGCCTGAGCTCACGAGTTCGTGGAGCTTCTTGGTGAGGTTCGGCTTGAGTTGGTTGGCGAGGAAGCCCGTCATCCACAGCTTATCCACACCGCCTTCCGTGAGGCGCACCAACGACGGATCCTTAATGGCGTCGAAGCGGTGGGTGTCCTATGACGAGATCTCAGCACCGCAAGATGAGCTTCCGAAGACAAGGCGGTACGTTAACGAGGAACTCAATAAACTCCTTGAGAGTCGCGTCGCGAGAGAAGGAGACGGGGACTCCCTGCGTGCCGCAAACCAAGCACTCCTAAAGCAACAAGGGTTAGGTTTGGAACCGCTCACTGTTATAAACAAGAGGAAATGCGCACAGGGTTCTTATCATAATTAACAGTGGAGGTGTAGAGACCCTCGCCACCGTTGTACATCATGTAGTTCTTGAGGTACTGCGAGCTCTGAGTGCAGATCTTGAAGGCTTCATTCGCGCACGCAGCGGCGATGACGGCGTTCGTCGAGGCAATGGCAGGGATAATGCGCTTCACAACTCCCTGAGTGAGCTTGTAGGTGACGCCTAAGAACTCGTAAGAAAGGGCAATAGAAGGCATGACTTGAAGGAGAGAATACCGGAGATGTGAAACTCCGCAGCGCGCTTCTCGGCGCTATTAAAAAGCCAGGAAATATGGTCGGGGTCATCACCGTCAATCTTGGCGTCCTGGCCCTTCTCCTGAGGCCAAGCGAACATCATCGCCCAAGCAATGCAGTGCTCCGGTTGGCGAGGAGTCCTATTGAATGAGATAAACCAGAAACATTCCATTCGGAACTGAATCACCGTCGTACACGGCCACAGTGCACATGGGGAAGTTGAGAGGATCCTCAGGGAAGAGGTCGAGCAAGCACTCGAAGCAAGGCGTGAGGTGAGGGAAGATGACGCGCGCCTGACCCTTGAAGCCCTCCGTGCCGCCGTCAATCAACGGAATGATCGTCGACGTGTCCCAATCCTCCACTGCAAATTGAAATTAACAACTAAGCACCCACCAACTAATCTGCTGACGTACACTCGTCACCGTCCTCGTCCTCTTCGTGCGACACGAGGGAGACCAGCATCTGGTTGAGCCAGCGGCGCGCCTTGATCGAGTCGAGGCCTGCAACGACAACGTGGAACTGCTGATAGAAGTCCGCCTCGAAGTCCTGAATCTTGGCGCAGTGAGCAACAACGTTGACGCCAGGGACGCGGCGGTTAACGAAATCCGCGGCCACAGAAGCCTTGGACTTGCCCACGTCTTTCTCGCGGAACAAGAACTGGCGGTTCAAGTTCGAAACGTCGATCGTGTCCATGTCTGTAATAAGACAGAGCGAGATCAGAAAAATACGATTCAAGCTCCAGGGCGTCGGGAGAGGGACCAATCACGTCGATGTTGGTGAAGCCGACTAGGGCCAGGTCCTTGAGGAGCTCGCATCCAAGGCCACCAGCACCAATGACCAGCACGCGGCAATCTTGCAACAAGAATTGGCGAAGCTGCCCTGCAGAGAGCGAAGAAAGTCAATCACAAGATAGTTATTCAAGGTCGGCGAAGATGGCGACCAAGACCTTGAGGCGAATAAAAGCTTCCCGAGCGATCCCTCGACCACCACAACAACGCGAGGTATCTTCAATAATATATTTCGACAACGCACAACGGATTCGGAGGGGAAGTTGAACAAGGAAAGGCGAGGATCAAGGGCGAGGTTTAGACCGAAAGGAAAGTTGACGATATAAAGTTGGTAGGCGCATTGAGAGACTCAGACCAAACGCAATTTTAAATTCAATTTTGATAAGAAGGCTCGAATGAGAGAAAGATTGCAAAGGGTAAAAGGACAGCCGCAGAAAGAAGGAGCAAAAAGGGCTGGCCTCGATAAACCTTTCATCGCAGACGATCTCCAATGCCTCAAGTTGGCAAAACGTAACCAATAAAAGTCATTAATCACGATTGAGCGCACTGGTCTCCTCATCATCCGGCGTGAAGCCGTCCTGCTGGAAAGGGCCAGCGCGAGCGAGCAGGTTGTCAATGTCGAGGTGGCCGCTCATCTCACACTTGAGTCTCGCAGAGCCAAAGAATCAGCAAACTAACAGAGCACACAAAGCATTGCGCGCCTCAACGCACTCAAATGTAGGCGACAAGACATACCGCTAGAGCGCCTGAGCGGACAACAGGTCTATCGGAGCATTTACCTTGCCTCGGTGATTTGGGCGAAAAGAGCCGACCTTGTCTTCATTCTTCTCTGCGGCTCGGGAGAATAGTGGTGCGCATAAATTAAGACATTAATTTTCATTCGCTTCGTTGTGCTACTGAGCGCCAAGTAACGAGTTGCTCGAGATGCCCCGACTTGCTGGCGGCCTTCGAAATGGTTTCGTCTTTTCTTCTCTACTGATGCCGCTGGACACAGAGTCGTCTTCAAGCATTGCTAAATGTTATTGTCTTTTCTTTTTTGGAGTCGCTGCCCCTCTGCTCAACTGGCTGACGTGTGAATCCTTCCCACGCGCTCGCTACTACGTCGGCCTTGTCCTTCCTGCGTTCTCTTCCCGCCCACGCCTCCGTCAATGTTGTCCTTATATTGAAATATTATTGGTGTCTTTAATACGCGGATGTTGTTAGTTCCCTGGGACCGTTTGCATGCTCGAGGGCGATTGACATTTTCGTCGGAGGCCTCGAGGATGGAGCTTCGCTTGACATTCTCGATGGTCGCTCATTCCCTGTTTTCCTTAGACGAAATGTCTCGTAACGCTAAGAAGCCGCACGTTGACGCAGTGAGTGGCCAGGTGGAACGCCCCGAGGACCCAGTCTTCGCTCCAGTACGAGAACTCTGGGACGGTATGAAGATTCCTTAGCGGTGTTTTCCTATCATTCTTTGCTTGACGTGGGTTTGTTCCAGCGGCCACTGACCTGTTGGAGGCGATTTCGAAGAATCTTCCATTGATCGAGCCTTTGAAGAAGGTCCTCGGCCTGGTCAACAAGATCAAGGCCATGCAGAAGAAGGTGAAGAAAGGTACGACTCTCCTCACCTGCTGTCTCCTCCACTTTCTCATGGGGTGTTTCTGAAAGGCGAGGCGAGCCGAATTGATTTGAAGAGGGACTTCAAGCCCTTCTTGAAGTGGTTGTCTGACAATGGATACAACAAGGACCCACGGTGGGACATCGAGTGGAATCCCCACGAGGGCCACGGCATCTACGCGACGGAGGATATTACAGAAGGTGAAATACTTCTGAGTCTGCCTGATATCAACATCTTGGTGATGGTTCCTTACAGGATCGAATGTGATCTCCGTCCCCGTCAAGTTCATGATGACGATCAAGACCGCTCTCGAGTCCCGCATTGCCCTCTTGCTCCACAATGATGAGCTCTTGCAGGTTCGCTTAATCTCTGCGATGCCTTGTCTTCAGATCCGTCTTGATCCGTCTTGATTGTATAATATCTAGAAATTGCCGTCATCGGTGCTCGCCCTTCACCTCCTCGTCGAGAAGTATAACCTGCAGTCGTTCTGGACTCCCTACGTCAACTCGTTGCCTAAGGTCAGCTCTCCCGCCCTCGTTGGTGTCGTCGTTAGTCTTAGAATCTGCTGCTCTAGGTGTATCCCACACCACTGTACTGGAAGGATGAGGAATTTCTGTCCCTGGAGCCGTCGTCCATGGCGCTGCGCGAGGTTTGCGCGACCCTGTCGACTGCTTGCCGCGTCTACTCGCATGTTTACATGCGCCTCCATGTACCATCTTGTGGCGAGCAATCATGCTTCTCTTCGCTGACCTTATTATATGCAGAATACTCCCCAGCTCGAGCAGGCTGTGATCAAGAAGGCTGCCTTTACTTGGGAGGTGTACACTTTTGCCTTTTCTGCGGTCGACTCGCGTAAGAACAACAACGTTCACTTGAACGTCGGTCGCGGTGAAGGCAACTATGCTGAGTCGCTCGCCTTGGTTCCCGTCTTCGATCTCATCAACCACGCCCACAATGACTGTGCGTGAGACTGCAGTGAGAAGTGCTTTTCCATTTGCCTGATACTCTTTGTCACAGCTGACCTGAACGTCCACGCTGGCTTTGACCCCGACACGCAGTCGCTGACGGTCATCGCCAAACAGAATATTCCCAAAGGCACTGAGCTCAAGATGTTCTATGGCGCGCGCGCTAACTACCAATTCCTCGCCCACCAAGGTCTCGCTCATTCTTGACCACTTTCGCTCTCTGCCGCCTCACCATCATGCCCGTAGGATTCACTGTGCCGGAGAACAAATTCGAGGTGTTCTTGATGCCCTTTGGCATTCGCGATAACGACAAGTTCAAAGAGCAGAAGACCAAAATCCTCGCGGACAAGAAGCTTCCCGCGTACCTTTTTCATTTCGCCTTTCCTCGGTTGCTTATCAGCTCTGATGTCCCTGTGATCTAGGAGCGCTTACTTCGCCGTCTCGAAAATGGAGCCCTTCGCGATCCCGTTGCTAGCTTGGATGAGGATCTTTGTGGCCGATAATGAGGAGGACCTGAAGAACTCTGAGCGCGCTTTCAATGTGCGCTCGTCATCCTCATCTCTTTTTGGTGTCTGGGTGCTGATTGCTCTTTGATAGAATCTTACCATCACCGTGGAGAATGAGATGCGCGTTTACACCTTCCTGTCGCTGAAGCTGCAGCAGCTGCTTGGCGGCTTCACGCGCCCCATTGAGGCGCATCAGAAAGTTTACGAGGACAATACGCACAACTTCATTCAGCAGCACATTGAGCGGTGCCTCATGGGCGAGCTCACGCTGCTCAAGACGGCCATCGAGGCTGCCGAGACTAAGAAGAAGAAGCTGCAGAAGAAGGTGGAGAAGAAGAAGCTACAAGCGGACGCCGGTGACGCGAAGCCCGACGAGAAGAAGTGAGGAGGGATCCAGGTCCTTGACTGAGCCTTATGTAGTAAGAGATTTGTGAATTGACAGAGCATGAATAGAGTCTGAGACGGAGGATTATCATAGTATCGGTACATATATTGACTAATCAGACAGAGCAACACTCCAGCTACGCCCACAAAGGCGCGCCTGGACTTACTCAGAGGCACCCGTGGCCTCCTTGCCCTGCGAACCGGTGGGGTTGGTCGAGGAGCCGGCGCTGCTCTCCTTCTCGTACATAGACTTCATGGTGGCCTTGGTGCTGGCCATCGTGCGAGTGGTATCGGCAGCCTTCTGGAGCGCCTTGATGTCGAGGAACCAGAGGATGGTGACGCCAGGAGCGATCTCGCACACAAGCATCCAGGCCATGGAGAAGATGTTGTTGTTGTAGGTCGGCAGCAGCGCGATCGTGATGAGGAAGACGGCCTCAGCGACGAGCGAGATGGAGCAGAGCGAGGCCTGCATGTAGATGGTGCGCTTGAACTTGTCAGTGGCGAACTTAGCGTCCTTGACCGAGCAGTAGAGCTGAGTGCCGAGCACCATGAAGCCGACGCCGAGCAAAAGCGCGAGGATGCCCATGAAGAGGCGATAGACAGTCGAGATAAGCTTGCCAGTCAAGTTATCGGTCACAGTCACCTTGCCGTCGCAGAGCGAGTAGGGTTTCTTCACGGCCAGCGCAAAGGCGAGCAGGAAGGCAATGAAGATGAGGTAGAGAGCAATGTTGGTGCCAGCAAAGGCGCGCATGATCTTGGGACGGAGGTTCTTGGCAGGGCCGAGCTTCTTGATGGTGCGGGTGACGAAGGCCCAGTTGACGACGAAATAGAGGGTGGTGGAGAAGTACAGCAAGATAGGCAGCTCGATGAGGATGAAGATACCGACGTTGGCCTCGTTTACGCTGATGGCACCGCTGAGCAAGAGCGCGAAGTAGATGAGGCGCACGATGTAGAGCGCGACAATGGGGATGGAGACACCGACACCGAAGTGGAACGTGCGGAGGATGGCCAGCGGGTGGAGCTTGTAGATGGCGAAGATGATGGTCAGCGAGTAGCAGCAGACGACCACAATGAGCGTGATGAACTCGCCCTGCGTGAACACCTCATGCTCCTTGGTCTGCCAGCTCTGAGCGCGCTGCACAGGCATGTAGGCGACACCGTTCTCGACGAGGAACTCGGCACAAAGCTGGTGGGAGAGAGGGTCCTCAGTGACGGGCACGTTGAGCGGCACGAGTTCAGTGCTGCCCATGCGAGCAGGGGCAAAGTCGAGCTCAATGTAGGAGGAGTCCTGGATCTCAATAATGTCCGAGCGGCGCTGCGTGCAGATCTTCACGGCCGAGGTGATGGTAACCGTCGTGCTAGGAATGTATGAGGCGTTGAAGAAGACGCCAACACCGTCACCAATGACCTGGCCGACGAGCGCGTCCTTGCTGTTGCGGAAAGACCAGTCGGTCTTCTCGGAGAAGTCGATGAAGAAGGTGGCCGTGTTACCACCAGTCGACGACTGGTAGCGCAGCGCGGGCACAGTGACGAGGGAGACGGAGACGCAAGCACCGTACGGCGAGAGAGACTTCTCGGTGAAGGTGGCGAGGACAGGCGAGGCGACGATGGAGACGCCAGCACCACCGCAGACGTCAGTGATGGCGGCGGCCTTGCCGATGGC
>Ga0154020_10005037_pt1 | contig 15676 bp, 12 predicted proteins | sample Klosneuvirus_201_FD_109709 | JGI IMG/M metagenome (GOLD analysis project Ga0154020, IMG submission 109709) | Active sludge microbial communities from wastewater, Klosterneuburg, Austria - Klosneuvirus_20160825_MG | ecosystem: Engineered > WWTP > Aerobic digester > Activated sludge | place...
CCGGACGCGCCTCGCCCTCCTCGACCACGTGACGAGCCCCACGGCGCTCGTCTTCCCGCTGGAGCGGCTCGTGGCGGAGCTCTCGACGCGCGGCGTCGACGCATTGGTGGACGGCGCCCACGCGCCGGGCATGGTTCCGCTCCAGCTGTCGCGGCTCGGCGCGGCGTACTACACCGGCAACGCTCACAAATGGCTCTGCGCCCCGAAGGGCGCCGCCTTCCTTTTCGTGCGGCGGGATCGGCAGGCGGGCCTCCACCCATCGGTCATCAGCCATGGCTACGCGAACGAGCCGGGCCCGGAGGCCTTCCACGCGGAGTTCGACTGGACCGGCACCTGCGACCCGACGGCGTGGCTCTCGATTCCGGAAGCCCTGAAAACGGTGGGCGGCCTGCTGCCCGGCGGCTGGCCCGAGGTGATGGCGACGAACCACGCTCTGGCGCTCGCCGGCCGATCGGTGCTCTGTGACCTTCTGGGCATCGGCGCTCCCTGCCCCGACGCGATGATCGGCTCCATCGCCTCCGTGCCGCTCCCCGCGCCCGACCCGGGCTCCCCGGCCGACCGGCTCGACCCCGACGCGCTGATGGCGTGGTTCCGCGAGCGGGGCGTGGAGACGTGGCTCTACTCGTGGCCCGTGCCCGTCATACGCGTCTCGGCACAGCTCTACAACACGGAGAGCCAGTACCACGAGCTGGCCCGGCTCCTCCGCGAGGCGCTCCATGGCGGCTGAGCCGCGCGGCATCGAGGCGAAGCTCTCGACCTTCGACACGGCGATGGTCGTCTTCAGCCTCGTCGTCGGTATCGGCATCTTCCGGACGCCCGCCATCGTGGCGCGCGAGTCCGGCAGCGCCGCCCTCTTCTTCGCGGCGTGGGCCACGGGCGGGCTCATCAGCCTGCTGGGGGCGCTCACCTTCGCCGAGATCGGCTCGCGGCACCCGCGGGCGGGTGGCTACTACCGCGTGGTGGCCGACTGCTATCACCCCGTGCTGGCGTTCATGCTGAACTGGGCGCAGACCCTCATGCAGGGCGCCGGCGCGGCCGGCGTGGCGTTCATCGGCGTCGAGTACCTGGCCCCTCTGGTTCTGCCCGCGCGGTGGCAGACCTCGCAGTCGTCGCTCGCCATGGCCTGCGCGCTCATGCTCGTCCTCCTCGTCCTCAACTACGCCGGCGTCAAGACCGGCGCGCGGACGCAGAACCTCCTCTCGATGCTCAAGATCGTGATGATCGTGGGCCTCGCCGCCCTCGCGCTCCTCCTGGCGCCGCGTGCCGCCTCGGACGCCGCGGCTTCGGCACCGGCGTCGTGGCCGCGCTTCGCCGCCGCGCTCATCCCCTGCTTCTACGCGTACGGCGGGTACCAGATGACGATGAACCTGGGGGCTGACGTGAAGGACGCCCGCCGCCGCTTTCCGCTTGCCGTGACCGGGGGGATGCTCACCGTGGTGGGCCTCTACCTCCTCATCAACCTGGCCTATCAGCGGACGCTCGGGACCGAGGGGGTGGCGGGCGCCAAGCTGGTGGCCGCGGCGCTTTCCCGCGCCACGTTCGGCGCCGGCGGGGAGGCCGTCATCTCGGTCGCCATCTTCCTGTCGGCCGCCGGCTTCGTGAACGCCACCATTCTCCAGATGCCGCGCAGCTTCTACGCCATGGCCGAGGACGGCGTCCTCCACCGAGCCTTCCTCCGGGTGAACCCGGTCACCCAAGTGCAGGAGGTGGGGCTCGTCTTCTTCGGCATCACCATGCTCGTCCCGGCGTTCCTCCTCGGCTCGTTCGAGAAGCTCCTGAACTACGTGATCTTCACCGATGCCGTGACGCTCGTCGTGGTGGCCTCCACGCTCTTCGTCCTCAGGCGGCGCGCCATTGGCGAGGGGAGCTTCCGGATGCCCGGCTACCCGTTCACGCCGGCGTTCTACATCCTCTGCCTCTTCGGCGTCGCGGTGCACGTCCTCGTGACCGAGACGCGCCTCGCCCTCGTCGGCACCGCAATCCTCCTGACCGGCTGGCCGCTCTTCCAGCTGGGGCGGCGGTTGACCGGATCTCGCGACTGATCCCCTTCGCGCGGAGCGGAGAACCTTTTTCGGCTCGCCACGTCTTAACTCCGAATGCATCGAAAGACGCGAGGCGCCGTCATCGCCGTGCTGCTCGCAAGCGCTGGCGCCTTTGCGAAGGACCCGACCAGGGGTCCCGAGATCCAGATCAGCCGCGCGACCGGCCCGATCACCGTGGACGGGGACCTCTCCGACGCGGGCTGGCAGGGGGCAAGCCGCGTCGAGACCTGGTACGAGACGAACAAGTCCGACAACCTGCCCGCGCAGGTGAAGAATGTCGGGTACCTCGCTTACGACGACAGGTTCCTCTACGCCGGCTTCGACTTCAAAGACCCCGACCCTTCGAGGATTCGCGCCGCCTACGCCGACCGCGACAACGTCCCCGGCTACACGGACTACGGCGGGCTGATCCTCGACACGAAAGGGGACGCCAAGACGGCGATCCTCTTTCTCGCGAACCCGCGCGGCATCCAGTACGACGCCGTCTCCGACGACGGCAGCGGAGAGGACTCCTCGCCTGACCTCTACTGGGACGCCGCCGGCAAGATCACGAAGGACGGCTGGCAGCTCGAGATCCGGATCCCGTTCTCGTCGCTCCGGTATCCGAAGGCCGACCTCCAGAAATGGAACGTCCTCCTCTACCGGAACTACCCGCGCGACTTCCGGTACCAGATGTTCGCGGCCAAGCTCCCCCGTGACGAGAACTGCTTCATCTGCCACTCGAACCCTCTCGTGGGTCTCAGCGGGCTTCCGAAAGGGGGCAACCTCGTGGTGGCGCCCTACGTCAGCGCGAAGGAGGAGGGAGTGCCGCGCGACGGGCTGGGGAGCTCGCTCGTCAACAAGCCGGTCACCTTCGACGGCGGGCTCGACGTGAAATGGACGCCGAACGCCGTCACGGCGATCGACGGGACCATCAACCCCGACTTCTCGCAGGTTGAGTCGGACGTGGCGCAGATCTCCGCCAACCAGCGCTTCGCCCTCTTCTATCCCGAGAAGCGCCCGTTCTTCCTGGAGGGAGTCGAGCTCTTCTCGACGCCGATCCAGGCGGTCTACACGCGGACGATCACGGCGCCGCGCTGGGGGCTCCGCGCCACGGGAAAGCTCGACAGCACGTCGTACACCGCGCTCGTGGCCCAGGACCGCGGGGGCGGCAGCGTGATCCTGCCCGGCCCGAACGGCTCCGACTTCGCCGACCAGGACTTCTCGTCCATCGTCGCGATCGGCCGCGTGAAGCACGACCTCGGGAGGTCCTTCGCCAGCCTTCTCGTCACCGACCGCGAAGTGAAGGGGGGCGGGAGCAACCGGGTGATCGGCCCCGACTTCCGCTGGAATCCGAACCCGAGCGACACCCTCGCGGGCCAGATCCTCTACAGCTGGACCGAGACGCCGAACCGGCCCGACCTCGCCTCGGAGTGGGACGGGCGCAAGCTGTCCGGGCACGCGGGAGACCTCTGGTTCAACCACAGCACGGCCACCTTCGACCTCTTCACGGAGTACAAGGACTTCGCGAAGGGCTTCCGCGCGGACGACGGCTTCGTCCCGCAGGTCGGCTTCCGGGAGAACTACGGCGAGGTGGGTTATACGCTCCGGCCCAAGACCGGCCCGTTCAACCGCCTACGCGCCTACCTGATCGGCGACTACCAGGCCACGACCGACGGCGCGCTCCTCTTCCGGCAGGTCTCACCGGGCTTCGGTATGGACGGCATCCTGAGCTCCTTCACGCGGGTCCGCGTGGCGTTCGACCGGGTCCGCGCCGGCGACGTGACGATCCCGCGGACGCAGCTCCTCTACACGATCCAGTTCACCCCGTCGCGCGTCTTCTCGCTGATCTCCCTCGACGGCTTCCTCGGCGAGGAGGTCGACTTCGCGGGCGCGCGCCCGGGGCACGGTGGACGCGTCACGGCGACCGCCACCGTCCGGCCGACGGACCACCTCGAGCTCCGCTACGACGGGGACGTCCGCTGGCTGAACGTGAAGCCGTTCGACGGCGGCGACGAGCGCCGTCTCTTCACCGCTCAGGTCGCGCGCCTCAAGGCCACGTACACCTTCACGGCACGGTCGTACCTGCGGCTGATCGGCCAGTACGTGCGGATGAACCGCGATCCGGAGCTCTACACGAATCCCGTCCCCGAGCGGGACGGCTCCTTCCAGGGCTCGCTCCTGTTCGCCTACAAGGTCAACTGGCAGACAGTCCTCTTCGCGGGCTACGGCGACAATCGTGCGCTGACCGAGGACAACCACCTCGAGAAGGCCGATCGCCAGTTCTTCCTCAAGATCGGCTACGCGTTCCAGCGCTAGCCGCCGATCGCTTCGCGATCTACGCCGGAGGCGGCGGGCTGTTCTGTTCGGGGGGCGAGATACAACAGCTGACGCTGTTCCCCCCAAGCCCCCTTCGCCCGCTCGAGATTCGTTCGCCTTCCCGATGGATTACTCGGACACACTCCACAGGCGGAGCCGGGCGCCTCGCCGGCGTTGATACTCTCGGGCCGGATGGGAACGAAGCCACACGAGACCTCCGGGACGACGAGCCTGGGTTTCCGCCTCGGCGAGATCTGCCTGCTGGCCGCCGTCTATGCGATATCGGGCCGTCTCGGCCAGTTCGCTGCGATCCCCCCGGGCCACGTCACGTCGATCTGGCCCCCCTCGGGCATCGCTCTCGCCGTCATCCTGCTCCGCGGCAGGGGCGTCTGGCCGGGAGTCTGGCTCGGCTCGTTTGCCGTGAACCTCTGGGCCGCGCTGCCGAGCCCGGACGCCCCGCTGGCGAGCCTCATCCTGGCCTCCACGAGCATCGCGGTGGGCGCCACGCTGGAAGCCGTGCTGGGCCACGAGCTGCTCACGCGATCCGGCCTCGCCCAGACGCCGTTCCGCACCGCGGAGGGCTTCATCCGCTTCGTCGCCCTCTCGGCGCTTTGCTGCTTCGTCGGCGCCACCGTCGGGGCCACCGCGCTCTCCACGGCCGGCTTCCGGCACGCGGCCTCGTACACGACGGCCTGGTGGACCTGGTGGCTGGGCGATACGGCGGGCATCCTCGTGCTGACGCCGCTGCTCCTCACGTGGCGCGTCCTCCCGCGGGTCGGGACGGCGCGCCGCCTGGAGGTTCTCCTCTTCGCCACCGTGGTCGTCAGCGTCGGCTTCGTCGGCTTCTGGGGCCGCTATCCGCTGGCCTATCTGATCATCCCCGTGGTGGTGTGGGCCGCCTTCCGGCTGGGGTTGCACGGCGCCACTGCCGCCATCTTCATCCTGTCGCACCTCGCCATCTGGGCAACGGCCACGGGCGTCGGCCCGTTCGTCGGGACGAGCTTCACCCTGAACGAGTCCCTGCTTCTGCTGCAGGGGTTCATGGGGACGATCGTCTTCACCACGATCACGCTCGCCCTCCTCGTCGACGAAAGACAGCGCGCGGCGGAGGACCTGCGCCGCCACCGCGACACCCTCGAGGACGTCGTGGCGCGCCGCACGGCCGAGCTCCAGGGGACCGTCGCTCAGCTCCGGGAGTCCCGCAGCGTGGCGCTGGCGTCCGAGGAGAAGGCCCGGGAGAGCGAAGAGCGTGCCGTGCTGGCCAGCCAGGCGAAGAGCCGGTTCCTGGCCAGCATGAGCCACGAGCTGCGGACGCCCTTGAACGCCATCCTGGGCTACAGCGAGATGCTCGGCGATCAGGCTCGCGAAGCGAAGCAGGGCGCCCTGCTCGACGACGTCCGGCGGATCGAGAGCTCCGCCCGGCACCTGCTCACGCTCATCAACGAGATCCTCGACCTCTCGAAGATCGAGTCCGGCAAGCTGCTCCTCGTCCCGGAGCCCGTGCCGCTCGCGGCGCTCGTCCGCGACGTCGCCGAGACCGTCGAGCCGCTCGCGAGAAAGAACCGGAACGGGCTCGTGGTGACGCTGGCCGAGGATCTCGGCCAGATCGAGACCGATCCGACCCGCCTCCGCCAGGTCCTCTTGAACCTCCTCTCGAACGCCTGCAAGTTCACGGAGGGCGGAACGGTGTCGATGGACGCCCGGCGCGAGGAGGATGCGGTGGTCCTCCGCGTGTCCGACACCGGCATCGGCCTGACGCCAGAGCAGCTCGAGCGGCTCTTCGAGCCGTTCACGCAGGCGGACGCGACCACATCGCGGAAGTACGGCGGCACCGGCATCGGCCTCGCCATCTCGCGCCGCCTCGTCCAGATGATGGGAGGCGAGCTGACGCTGGCGAGCGCGTACGGCAAGGGAACGGTGACGACCGTGACGCTGCCGGCCCGATAGACCTCCTGTAGCCCTCACGCCGACGCCTCTATGATCCGGGCCATGGACGGGGACGAGAGGCGCGCCGCCGCGCTGAGGTTGAAGCACGACCTCGGCAAGGCCATCCGCTTCAACGCGCCCGCGGCGCCCGAGGCCGACGTCGAGGCCCTCCGCGAGCGTCTCCGCCTGGACCTCGTCGTCACGCGCCTCACACCCGAAGGCGTTCGCTCGGCCGTGGAGGTCTGGGACGCCTGGCACGACGCTCACGGGGAGGACTTCATGGAGGAGGCGAGCTCGTACCTCCTCGCGATCTCCCTGCCGATGGAGGTCTTCCGGCGCGAGGTGCCGCGGCTCGACAAGCTGGACAGGGCGGCCCTCCGCCAGCTGGACGACCTCACCCGGGTCGTCCAGGAGATGATCTTCCGGATGACGAAGGAGCTGATGAAGGGATGACGCGACGCCATGCCTCCCGCCTGCTGGTGGTGGACGACCAGCCGAAGACGGCCGACCTGCTCGCTCGCCTCGCCCCCGACCTCGCGCTCCTCGGCCCGAAGGAGGGCTCGCTCCACGCCGCGAGCTGGGGCGAGGTCGAGACGGCGCTCTCGGCGAACCGCCGCCCGCCGGACCTCGTCGTCCTCGACCTCCGGTTCGAGATCGCCGACGAGGAGCTGCTGCCCGACGGCCGCGCGCTCGGCGACACGCCCACCGGTCGCCGCGAACGGCGTGAGCGGAGAGACCGGCAGGGGCTCTACATCCTGGAGCGGCTGCGGCGCCAGCACCCCGACCTCCCCGTCGTCCTGACCACGGCACACGAGGAGATCCCGTTCGAGGACGAGGCCCGCCGGCTGAAGGCCGACGCCTTCACCTACACCGTCGCCGAGGACGAGTCGACGGGGGAAGGGCTGGTGCGGCTCGTGCGGCGCGTCCTCGCCGAGCGCGACCAGCCGGCGTCGACGGGGCGCTTCTTCTGGGGCCGGAGCGCCGCCATGCGCGAGCTCCGCCGCCGCGTCTCGGCGCTCGCGCCCGCTCCGCTGCCGCTCCTCGTGACCGGTCCGACGGGCACCGGCAAGAACCTTCTCGTCCGCGAGGTGATCCACCCGCTCTCGAGCCGCAAGGGGCCGCTCGTGGCGTTCGACTGCGCCACCGTCCCCGAGTCGCTCCTCGCCGCGGCGCTCTTCGGCTCGGCACGCGGTTCCTTCACCGGCTCCATCGCCGACACGAAGGGCGTCTTCGAGGCCGCGTCGGGAGGCACCCTCTTCCTCGACGAGATCGAGAACCTCTCCTCCGACGCGCAGAAGTCGCTCCTCACCGCGCTGAACGACGGCGTGGTGCGGCGCCTCGGCACCACGCAGGAGATCCCGCACAACGCGCGGCTCGTGGCCGCGTCGAACAGCGACCTCGCGAGGAAGGTCGCGGGCGGCGGCTTCCGGGCCGACCTCCTGATGCGCCTGAACCCGGCGCTGTCGCTCGAGATGCCGCCCCTCGCCGACCGGAAGGACGACCTCCCCGACCTCGCCCGCCTGGCTGCCGCGCGCTTCTTCGCCGACGCGACGCACCGGACGCGCGTCGTCTCGCAGGTGCGCGCCGCCGGAGGCCCGGAGCCCGCTCCGGAAGCGCTCTTCGCGCTCGACCTCGGCGACGGCGTCGCGGAGGACGCTCCCGCCGTCTTCACGCTGCCGCGGAAGGCCTGGGCCGCCATGGCCCGCCACGCGTGGCCCGGCAACCTGCGGCAGTTCGAGATGGTCGTCCTCGACCTCCTTGCCGCCTCCGTTTACGCGGGCGACGGCGCCACGCTCGACAAGGGGGGCCGCGCGCTGTTCGCGGTCGACCCGAAGCTCGTCTTCGACCTCCTGGCCGGGACCCGCGAGCCCGACGCGCCGAAGGAGGAGCCGCTCTCGCTGCCGCGTCCGAGCGTCAGCTCGGTGGAGGAGTTCCGCCGCGAGCTCGAGCGCTCCGCCTTCCGCCACCTCTTCCGCGAGGCTGGCGGCGACTTCGCCCGGATGGCGGAGCGGATGACCGGCTCGCCGAAGGAAGAGCGCGCCGTGCGGCTCCGGTTCAACCGGCTGGGGCTCTCGGCGCGCGACGAACGTTGAGGGGGGCCTTTCTCGCAGTCTTCCTCCTCGCCGTCAGCGCCACGGTCGCCGTTTCGCAGGACTCGCAGCCCTGCCCCGACGAGGTGGACCTCGTTCTCCTGAGCTTCCAGGCGGCCGACGCGGCGCTCGTCGCCGGCGACGAGGAGACGGCCGCCCGCCATCTGGCTGCCGCGGCGCAGGTGGCGCCGGAGCTCATCGGCGCCGAGGAGCGCCTGCTCCTGGCGCGCCAGGCCGAGCTGGCCGGCAATCGCAAGGGGGCGCAGGTCCAGCTCGCGCACATCCAGACGCTCTTCATGAGGCGACAGGAGAGGCCCCCGGAGTGGCTGAAGCTGAAGATCCTCCAGCTGGAGATGGAGCAGGCGGGACCACGCGTCCTGGCGCCTCCGTCGCCCGAGGCCCAGGACGCCTTCGCGCGCGCCAAGACAGCCGCCCGGGCCGAGAGGAGCGACCAGGCGCTGCTCCTCTATCGCAAGGCCCTCCGGCTCTCGCCGGGCTACGTGGAGGCCGCCCTGGCGCTCGGCACGCTCGAATCGCGGCTCGGCCACTCGCCGGAGGCGATCGCCGCGTACCGGACCGCGGTGGCGGCGGACCCCGATCGCTACGAGGCGCTCGTCTCGCTGTCGGACCTCCTCTGGGAGGAGCCCGATCGCGAGCTGAAGGCCGAGTCTCTCCGCCTCCTCGACCACGCCATCGAGCTCCGTCCGGACCTCCTCCGGATCCGGAAAGAGTCGGCGGAGCGCTGGGCCGACTGGGGTGACGCGGCCACGGCGCTCGAACGGCTCTCGGCCTACCGGGACCGTGCCACGCCGGAGGAGCGCGCCGCGACGGACAGGCGCTGGCAGCAGCTCCGCGCGGTGCGGCCCGACGCCACGACGTCCGCCCCCGAGTCGAGCTCGAGGGCGAAGATTCCGTTCGGCATCGCGCGGCGGCTCTACGAGCAGGGCTCTTTCGAGGAGGCGCTCGAGAAGCTGGCGCAGGCCGAGCGCGACGATCCGACCTTCTCCCCAGCCCCGGACCTCGCCGCCACCATCTACCTTGCGATGAAGGACGACGTCCGCGCCGAGGCCGCGCTCCGCCGCGCGCTCCGCCCGAGTGACGTGAGGACGTACGAGCGCCTGGCGAATTTCCTCGAGCGGCACGGCCGGACGGCGGACGTCACGAAGACGTGGGAGGACGCCGAGCGCGCCGGGCTCACGAAGGCCCTCGCGCGGCTCGCCCAGCTCCAGAGGGGGACGCGGAATTCCGTCGCGCTCTATCGCCGCTACCTCGAGCAGGCGCCGAACGGCGAGTTCGCCGACGAGGCGGGCGCGGTGGTGGGCGAGGCGGACCGGCGCCAGCGGTTCGCCCTGAGCACGGCGAGCGCCGTGGGCCTCGTCGCGCTCGGCGTCCTCGGCGCCGCCCTCTACCTGCGGCTCTCGGGCGCGACGCTCGCCGGCTGGCTCGCGAAGGAGCCCGGCCAGGCGCGCGAGATCCGGCCGCTGGTGGGGCGCCTGCGTCACGAGGTGCTGAAGCACGGCGGGCTGCTCCTCACCGACGCCCGGACGCGCCTCGGGGGGGACGACGCCCTCGCGCGGAGCGAGGCGGCCCAGCTCCTCGCCTCGCGCCTCTACGGCGAGCGCGGGCTCGTGACGCAGGCCACGGCGCTCCTCGACGAGCTGAAGGCTGCGGCGCGCCGGCGCGGCTTCACTTTGAACTTCCGGAAGGACCCGATCCTCTCGCGCGTGAAGCAGGCGGTGGCCGAGCTGAAGCGGAGCCGCCGGACGCTCGAGGGCGTTCCGCGCGGCGTGTCGGAGAAGGCCCTCCGGAACCTCACCGCCCGCCTCGAGCGCGCCGCCACCGCGCTCAATCCCGCGACCGGCAATCAGCTCGGGCATCTTCTCGACGACGCCGCCTCCACCCGCGTCTCGTGGGACGACCTGACACGGCTCTTCGCGAGCGCGCACGGCCGGGGCGAGCCGCCGCCGCTCGAGCCCCTCGGCTTCTTCGCCGAGGATCCTCCCGCCTCGCCGCGTCTCCGGATGGAGCCTCAGGACTGGGAGACGATCTGGCGGAACCTCTTCACGAACGCGCTCCACGAGAGCGAGACGCGCGCGGGCCTCGCCCTCAGGCTGGGCCTCCTCGGCGAGCGGCAGAGCGATCCGATCACCGGCCAGGAGTCGGTCCGGTTCGTCCTGGCCGACAACATCCCGCGCGCCCTGACAGCCGACATGATCCGTGGCCGCGCGGCCGAGCGCGGGCTCGGCGTGGTGGCCGACCTGGTGCGCAAGCACGACGGGCTCGTCGACGTGGGTCCGCCGCCGCGCGGCCGCGAAACGTATCTCAAAGGGATCGTCCTGGAGTTCCCCGCGCTGGAGGAGGAGACGCCGTGAAGAGGATCCTCATCGTCGAGGACGGCACCGAGTACCTCGACGCGTTCACGCGACTCTCGGCCCCCGGCTCCGCGACCTTCGTCCGGACCGGCAGCCTGGCCGAGGCCCTCGCGCGGCTCGACGCCGAGCCGTTCGACGGTCTCTTCCTCGACGTGGTCTTCGACCGGACGCCCGTCGACGAGCTGGCCGGCGACCTCGACGCCCTGATCACCCGATTCGGCGGCGACCGGGAGCGCGCCGTGAGGCAGCTCGCCGAGAACCAGGGCTTCTACGTGCTCGACGCCGTCGCGCCCCGTCTCCCCGCGGAGTTCCCCGTCGTCATCGCCTACGACTTCAGCGACGAGCCGCAGCGCTTCGAGAGGCTGCGGAAGCGCGTGCCGCGGCTTTCCGGCCTCCCCGACGGAGCCTCTATCTCGAAGGCGCTGGAGCTCTTCTGAACGGGGCGTCTCACCAGACCAGCCGGGCCCCGAGCCGCAGCTGATACGGACGCCCGCCGGCGTCCAGGGCCTGATAGTCCCCTCCCGAGCGCGGGCGCGTGCTCGCGGGGTCGATCCGGAGGTCGGGCGCGATCGCCTTCAGCACGATGTCGTTCACCTCGAACGCCGCCTTGAGGCGGAGCTTGCCGTGAGGCGTGGGCCCTCCGAACGTGAAGAGCGAGTCCGGATCGCCCGCGGAATGGAACAGCCTCTCGTTCCGCGCCTCGAGCTCCACCAGGGCCCTGGGGGGCGGGACGCTCATCTCGGGGAAGAGGGTGAACCGGGCGACGATGCGCGGCGTGCGGGTGCCCGGCTCCGACCGCGACTCGGGGGTCGGCTGCGCCCCCAGACCGACCTGGGTCGCCAGCACCAGGACGCCGAGAAGACACCACGTTCCCGACATACGCCTAATCTATTCCTTCGCCGTCGTCGCGTCGAGCGGCGTGGCAGGTCAAGGGTCCTTCGTCACCACCAGCTCGTCGTCCCGCAGCTTCCCCAGCTTGTCCGACTGTCGTAGCTCCAGCGCGTAAACCCTGGTCCCCACCGTGAACCGGACCGGTCCGAGGTCCCCGGTGCCCGACGTCCACGACACCATCTGCGAGCCCCGTCCCCTGACGACACGGAAGTCGTGGTAGCGGAACCCGCGCGGGAACTGCGGCGAGGCGGCGTGCCGCTCCCCCGTGAAGGTCAGCTCGAAGTCCGGGAACCGCAGGGGGATTCCACGCTTGAACGACACCCTCGCCGCGTACGCCGGGGCGACGGAAGGCGCCGCTTTCCGTGCCGCGGCGGCGGGGTCGGCCCTCGCGAGCGGCGCCACCAGGGTAAGAGCGGCGAGGCCGGCCGCACGGAGGCGCCGCACGTCACACCTTGCCATGCCGGAAGCAGGAGACGAGGTGATCGTTCACCAGCCCGGTGGCCTGCAAGAAGGCGTAGCAGATGGTCGACCCGACGAAGCGGAAACCGCGCCGCTTCAGCTCCTTGCTGAACGCGTCGGAAACCTCGGTCCTGGCGGGAAGCTCCGCCGTTGACGTCCACCGGTTCCGGATCGGCTTTCCGCCGACGAAGCTCCAGGCGAAAGCGTCGAAGCTGCCGAGCTCCTTCTGGACTTCCAGGAACGCCTTCGCGTTGCCCACCGCCGACCCGATCTTCAGCCGGTTCCGGACGATGCCGGGATCCGCGAGAAGCGACGCCACCTTCTCCGGTCCGTACCGCGCCACGGCGGCCGGGTCGAAGCCGTCGAACGCCGCTCGATAGGCGTCCCGCTTCCTGAGAATCGTCTCCCACGAGAGCCCGGCCTGCGCGCCTTCGAGGACGAGGAACTCGAAGAGGACGCGGTCGTCGTGCTGCGGCACGCCCCACTCGGCGTCGTGGTACGGAATGGAGAGGTCGGTGCGAGCCCAGCCGCAGCGCGTCTTCTCTTTCAATGGAGGAACGAGCCCCCGTTCAGCCCGAGCGCGGTGCCGTTCGCGTAGGCGCCGAGGTCGCTGGCGAAGAAGAGGGCAGCGCCGGCCACGTCGTCGGGCGTCCCGACGCGCCCGAGCGGGATCTCCGCCCGTATCGCGTCGCCGTTCGTCGCGAGCCCCTGCGCGGCCATGTCGGTCTCGATCCAGCCGGGGCAGATCGCGTTCGCCGTGATGCCGTACGCCCCCTCGCTCCGCGCGAGGCAGCGGGCGAGGTTCACCATGCCGGCCTTCGACACGGCGTAGTCGGCGCATTCGGTCTCGCCGCGGAAGGCCGCGCGCGACGAGATCATGACGATCCGCCCGAAGCGCCGCTCTCGCATGCCGGGAAGAGCGAGGTAGACGAGGTGGGCGGCGGCCTCGAGGTTCGTCACGAGCGTCCTCCGCCAGCGCGCGAGGAATCCCGCGTCGTCGGCGCCGTCCCACGGGTTGGCTTCGTAGATCGCCGCGTTGTTGACGAGGATGTCCACCGGCCCGGCCTCCTGCATCAGCCGGCGGCGAGCGGCCTCGTCCTCGAGGTCGGCCTGCAGCAGCTCGCCCTGCGGGAGCCCCGCCAGCACGGCGCGCGCCGCGGCCTCCGAACGGTTGTAGTGGACGAGGACGCGGGCCCCGGCCTGGCCGAAGGCCGCGGCGATGGCGGCGCCGATGCCGCGCGAGGCCCCGGTGACGAGGGCCGTCCGGCCCGAGAGGTCGATCGTCTTCATACCCGAGAGCTTACGAGATCGCCCCGGAACGCGGCGGCCTCACCGGCGCCCCGAGGGCGAGCGGAATCGCGCCTCCGCCACGAGCCGCATCGTGTCGGCGCGAAGCGGCCACTCCACGTCGGGCGGCAGGTAGAGGGCGTCCCGCTCCTGGAGGAGCGGCACCACCAGCCGGGCGGCCATGGCCCGAGCCAGGATCTCCTTCAGCATCTCGACGCGGAGCTCGGGGTGGAGCTCCCAGCGCGCGTCCTCGATCATCCGGTCGAGGCCGGGCACGGGGTCGACGGCGCCGCTGAAGTTGAACTCGCCCAGTCCGCGCGCCGGGTCCTTCGAGTGGATCACCTCGTCGAGGATCTCCTGCGCGTCGCCCGTCCAGCAGAAGAAGCGGAGGACGTAGAGCGCGGACTTCCCGGCCTCCAGCTTGCGGAAGAACTCCGCCTCGGGATGGACGAGCGGGCGCGCGCGGATGCCGACCGCCTCCAGGCTCTCCGCGAGCACCGGCGCGAACGGGGCGTTCAGCGCCCGCAGGTCGAGGTCCACGGCAAACGTCCGCTTCCCCAGGAGGAGCTTCGCCGCCTCGCCGTCCTGCGGCGCCACGCCGATCGACCTCGAGTAGCCGAAGACGAAAGGAGGGACGACCTGCGTGGGGGTGACGCCGTCGCCCCCCTTCGCCAGCTTCCGGAGGCGCCCGTAGTCGATGGCCCGCGTCACCGCCTCGCGGACCTCGGGCGCGGCGAACGGGCTCCCCTCGCGGAGGTCGAACCCGAGATAGAGGACGCCCAGCCCCGGGGCCGTCTCCTCGACGTACTCCGCCGGCGTGGGCGTCCCGATCCGCACCGAGAGCGCGAACCGGCTCCGGGGCGTCCGGAACCGGTCCACGGACTTCCCGTCGAGCGTCCCGGAGACGAACACCGCACGCGCGATGGCCGCGGGCCCGCCCCAGTACGTCTCGTGGCGCGAGAGGAGCACCGTCCCTTCCTCGCGTCCGGTCACGGTGTACGGTCCCGTACCGGCCGACCGGGTCGCGAGCGCCGCCTCGCCCTGGGTCGTCACGAAGCGCTTCGACACCACGAAGACCTGACGCAGCCGCGCGATGAGGTAGGAATCGGGCTCCTTCGTCGTCAGGCGGACGCGCATCGGGCCGAGCCACGAGATCGCCGTCACGTTCGCGAGCGCCACGCGGAGGACCGACTTCGGGTGGCTGCGCGCCCTTTCGAGGCTGAAGATCACGTCTTCCTCGGTCAGGGTCTCGCGGTCGTGGAGCTTCACCCCCTCCCGGATCGTGAAATCCCACGTCCGCTCGTCCGGGTTCGTCCACCCTTCGGCCAGCGCCGGGCGCATCGCCATCCGGTGATCGAACGACACGAGCCCCTCGTAAACGTTCGCGAGGGCGCTCTGCGTCTCCAGAACCTGGCCCGCGGTGTGGGGATCGAGCCCCTGGACGTCTCGATCCGCCAGCACCACGAGCGTGTCGGGGCTCTCGGCGGGACGGCGGCACGCCGCGCCCGCGATCGCCGCCAGGAGCACCCCGAGGACGACGGATCTTTTCACCCTCACACCCCATTATCCGCGGGTATCATTTCGTTCAAACGCCGGCCGGACGGCCGCGCGAGGGAGCTTAGATGATCGATTTTTCGCTTTCCGAAGAGCAGACGCAGCTGCAGGAGCTGGCGCGCAAGTTCACCAAGGAGGAGATCATCCCGAAGGCCGCGCATCACGACGAGACGGGCGAGTACCCGCGTGAGATCGCGAAGAAGGCGTGGGAGATCGGCCTCGTCAACACCCACATCCCTCCGGAGTATGGCGGCGCGGGCCTGGGAGTGCTCGACGTCTGCATCCTCACCGAGGAGATCGCCTACGGCTGCACCGGCATCGCGACCGCGATGGAGGCGAACGGCCTGGCGTCGGCGCCCGTCATCGTGGCCGGAAACGACGAGCAGAAGAAGCAGTTCCTCGGGATGCTCACCGCCGAGCCCCTGTTCGCCGCCTACTGCGTGACGGAGCCGGGCGCCGGAAGCGACGTGGCCGGCATCAAGACCACCGCGAAGAAGGTGGGCGACGACTACGTCCTGAACGGCTCGAAGATGTGGATCACGAACGCCTCGGTAGCCAGCTGGTACTTCGTCCTGGCCCTCACCGACCCGTCGGCGAAAGGCCGCGGCATGAGCGGCTTCGTCGTGCCGGCCGACCTGCCGGGCATCACGGTGGGCAAGAAGGAGAACAACCTGGGACAGCGCGCCAGCGACACGCGCGGCATCACGTTCGAGGACGTGAAGGTCCCCGCGAAGTACCGGCTCGGCAACGAAGGCGA